>ENA-UOJJ01005089-UOJJ01005089.1-human-gut-metagenome-genome-assembly--contig:-CS66-NODE-5089-length-11457-cov-3.898088_pt1 | contig 11457 bp, 10 predicted proteins | sample MGYA00242343_ERZ723890 | MGnify/ENA metagenome assembly ERZ723890 | reverse complement strand
GCACACCTTCTCGCCCATCTCGGGCTGCGAGGTGAAGTGCTACGAGGTGGACGACGTGGCCGCCTGGGCGGCCGCGCAACCCGACGGCGAACGGCTGCACGTCATGGCGCCGATTCCGCTGCAGCCGGGGCAGGGGATAATCGAGCGGCTCACGCTGGCCCTGAGCGACGGTCTGCTGCGCGTCTACGACGGCGAGCGGGTCCGCCTGATCGAGGATTTCATCCCCGAGGTGGACGAGCGGACGGAGGCCGAACGGCTGCGCGTGGTCGTCGACCGCATGAAGCTGCCCCTCGACGACGATGCGGCGAGCCGGCTGCGCGACTCCGTGGCGCGGGCCTTCTCCTACGGCGACGGGGTCTGCTCGCTCCTCTGCGGCGAGCGGCTGCACGACTTCTCCTCGCGCTTCGAGGCCGACGGCATCGAGTTCGAGCGCCCCACCGAACACCTCTTCAGCTTCAACAACCCGCTGGGGGCCTGCCCCGTGTGCGAGGGCTACGGCAAGGTAACCGGCATCGACGAGGATCTGGTCGTCCCCGACAAGAACAAGACCATCTACGAGGATGCCATAGCCTGCTGGCGCGGCGAGACGATGCGCCGCTGGAAGGACCAGCTGGTAGCCACCGCCTCCCGGTTCGGATTCCCGATCCACACGCCGTTCCACGAACTCACCCACGAGCAGAAGCTCCTGCTGTGGCGCGGCAACGAATATTTCCACGGCCTGAACGACTTTTTCCAGTACATCGACTCGGAGCGTCACAAGATCCAGTTCCGCGTGATGAAGGCCCGCTACACGGGTAAGACCCTCTGTCCGGAGTGCGGCGGCAGCCGCCTGCGCAAAGAGGCGCTGTATGTCCGGGTGGGCGGCAAGACCATCGCCGATCTGGTGCGTATGCCGGTCGACGAGGCGATCGAATTCTTCAACGGACTGGAGCTCGACGAGCACGACGCCGCAACGGCGCGGCGGATACTGGTCGAGATCCGGAACCGGCTGCAATACCTCTCGGACGTGGGTCTGGGCTACCTGACCCTCGACCGGCTGTCGTCGACCCTCTCGGGCGGCGAGAGCCAGCGCATCAACCTCTCCACCTCGCTGGGCAGCAGTCTGGTGGGGTCGCTCTACATTCTCGACGAGCCCTCGATCGGCCTCCATCCGCGCGACACGCACCGGCTGATCAAGGTGCTCGAACAGCTGCGCGACATCGGCAACACGGTAATCGTGGTGGAGCACGAGGAGGAGGTGATCCGCGCGGCGGACTACCTGGTCGACATCGGCCCCGAGGCGGGCGAGAACGGCGGCAGGGTAGTGTTCCAAGGCCCCATGAGCGAGCTGCTCGCCAGCGGCGAGGGGCTCACGGCCGACTACCTCACGGGCCGCAGGCGGATCGCCGTCCCCGACGTGCGGCACGGCTGGAGCCATGCCGTTACGATTCGCGGCGCCCGGGAGAACAACCTCAAGAACATCGACGTCCGCATCCCGTTAGGGGTGATGACCTGCGTCACGGGCGTCAGCGGATCGGGCAAATCGTCGCTCATCCGGGGCATTCTCTACCCGGCCCTGCGCCGGCTCCTGCTCGACACCGGTTCGAAGCCGGGCGACTTCGACGGTCTGGAGGGCGACCTGTCGCTCCTGAAATCCGTGGAGATGGTCGATCAGAACCCGATCGGAAAATCGTCGCGCTCGAATCCGGTGACCTACGTCAAGGCTTACGACGAGATCCGCAAGCTCTTCTCCGAACAGCCCTACGCGCGTCATTCGGGCATCTCGCCCGCGCACTTCTCGTTCAACGTGGCCGGCGGCCGGTGCGAGGAGTGTCAGGGCGAGGGTACCATCAAGGTGGGCATGCAGTTCATGGCCGACGTGACGCTGGTCTGCGAGGCCTGCGGCGGCAAGCGGTTCAAGGACGAGATTCTGGAGGTGAAATACCGCGACAAGAACATCTGCGACGTGCTGGAGATGAGCGTGGACGACGCCATCGCCTTCTTCGGCGAGGACGAGAAGAACGCTACCTGCCGCCGCATCGTGGAGCGGATGAAGCCCCTGCAGGAGGTGGGGCTGGGCTATGTCCGGCTGGGGCAGTCCTCGTCGACCCTCTCGGGCGGCGAGAGCCAGCGCGTGAAGCTGGCGTCGTTCCTCTCGAAGGATTCGACCGCCGGCAACATGCTCTTCATCTTCGACGAGCCCACCACGGGTCTGCACTTCAACGACATCAACAAGCTGCTGGACGCCTTCCGGGCCCTGATCGCCAAAGGACACACGGTGGTGATCGTGGAGCACAACATGGAGGTGATCCGGTGCGCCGACTGGGTGATCGACCTGGGGCCCGAGGCGGGCGACGGCGGCGGCGAGGTGGTCTTCGCCGGCACGCCCGACGATCTGATGCGGTGCGAGGCGAGCTACACGGGCCGCTTCCTGAAAAAACGAGACGAGAAATAGATGGAATTCCATACCTATACACTTCCCAACGGCATCCGGGGCATTCACCGGCAGGTGAAGGGCAACGTGGCCCGCTGCGCCCTCTGCGTCAATGCGGGTAGCCGCGACGAGCTTCCGGCCGAGTACGGTCTGGCCCACTTCGCCGAACACGCCTTCTTCAAGGGCACGGCCCGGCGCAAGGCCTGGCAGGTGAACTGCCGGCTGGAGAATTTGGGCGGCGAGCTGAACGCCTTCACCACGAAGGAGGACACCACGCTCCACGCCACGGTGCTGCGGGGCGACTTCGCCAAGGCGGCCGAGCTGATCGCCGACATCGCCTTCCGCTCCACCTTTCCCGACCGGGAGCTGGAGAAGGAGCGCGAGGTGATCTTCGACGAGATCAACACCTACAAGGATTCGCCCGCCGACCTGATCTACGACACCTTCGAAGATCTGCTCTTCGCCGATTCGGAGCTGGGGCACAACATTCTGGGGACCAAGCAGTCGCTCAAGCGGCAGAGCGGGGAGACCATCCGCCGTTTCGTCGACCGCACCTACACCACCGACCAAATGGTCTTCTCCACGATCGGCAGCCTGTCGCCAAAGGCGATCGAGGCGGTCGCCCGCAAGTACTTCGGAGAGATGCCCGCCACCGTGCGGAGCTTCGTCCGGAAGGCCCCGGCCCCCTGCGAACCCTTCGACCGCACGGTCCTGAAGCACACGCACCAGACCCACTGCATCATCGGCAGCCGCGCCTGCGGCATCGACGACAAGCGCCGGCTGCCCCTGAGCCTGGCCGTCAACATCCTGGGCGGGCCCTGCGCCAATTCGCGGCTCAACATGACCGTCCGCGAGAAATACGGCCTCTCCTACACCGTCGAGGCCAACTACACCCCCTACGGCGACTGCGGCATGGTGGCCATCTACTTCAGTTCGGACCACGGCCATGCCGACCGCTGCTGCGAGCTGATCGACCGCGAGCTGCACCGGCTCTGCACCGAACGGCTCACCGCCCGCCAGCTCTCGATGGCCAAGAAGCAGTTCATCGCCCAGCTCGCTATCTCGATGGAGAGCAACGAGGGGTACATGCTGGGAGTCGGCAAGAGTTTTCTGGCCCACGACGAGGTCGACACGATGGAGGCCGTCTACCGCAAGGTGGAGGCGCTGACCGCCACGGAGCTGACCGACGCGGCCGCCGAGGTGTTCGAACGCACCTCGCGCCTGATCTATAAATAATCGCGAATCATGGAGAAACAAGAAGTCATCATCGTCCTGCTGGAGGAGTTCGCCGACTGGGAGGCGGCACACCTCGCCCCGGCACTCCGTTCGGGGATAGCCGTCGGTCCGGAGCTCTCGCCCGGCCGCTACAACGTGAAGTACCTGACCCCGGACGGCAATCCCGTCCGTTCATTGGGCGGCCTGCGCGCCGCCGCCGACTACGATGCCTCCCGGCTGCCCGAACGCTGCGCCGGGCTGGTGCTGGCGGGCGGCATGGGGTGGCAGAGCCCCGAGGCGGAGCGGATCGTTCCGCTGGTGGAGCAGGCCATCGCCCGCCGGATTCCCGTGGGCGCCATCTGCAACGCCACGCTCTTTCTGGCGGCGCACGGCTTCCTGAACGACGTGCGCCACACGGGCAACACGGCCGAGATGATGGAGCAGTGGGGCGGAGGCCGCTACACGGGCCGCCCCCTCTACGAGGAGCGGCAGGTCGTGAGCGACCGCGGCATCGTGACGGCCAACGGAACCGGCTACGCGGAGTTCGCCCGCGAACTGCTCCGCCTGCTCGACGCCGACACGGAGGAGCGCATCGCAGCCTTCTACCACTTTACGAAAAACGGTTTTTACCCCGCCTGATGGATCCGCTGGAACGCTACATACACGAACACACGGAGCCCGAAGAGGAGCTCCTGCAGGAGCTCGACCGCGAGACCCATCTGCGCACGGTGGCGCCCCGCATGATCTCGGGACACATTCAGGGCAAGCTGCTGCGAATGCTCACGGCCATGATCCGGCCGCGGCGGGTACTCGAAATCGGGACCTTCACCGGCTATTCGGCCCTCTCGATGGCAGCCGGGATGGAGGAGGGGACGACCAGCGCCCCCTTCGAGGTGGACGACGAGCAGCGCGACGTCATCCAGTCGGGGTTCGACCGAAGCCCCCACGGCGGAAAGATCCGGCTGCACATCGGTTCGGCACTGGAGCTCGCGCCCGGACTGGGCGGCACGTTCGACATGATCTTCATCGACGGCGACAAACGGGAGTACCCGGCCTACTACCGTATGCTGATGGGCGACGACGACGGCCGGCCGCTCGTGCACCCCGGCTCGATCCTGATCGCCGACAACATCCTCTGGTACGGCAAGGTCGCCCAACCCGTCGCCCACGGCGACCGCCACACGCAGGAGCTCATCGCCTTCAACCGCATGATCGTGGAGGATCCTCGCGTGGAGAACGTCATCGTCCCCATCCGCGACGGCCTGAACCTGATCCGGGTGAAATAGCGGAAACGTTTCGCAAGGATGAATGTCCCGCAACGTCGGGATGTTTCGACTGCGGGCTTCGCCCTCCGCCCAACATGACAAAAAAAAAGAGCAATCGGTCGATTGCTCTTTTCTACTTTTATCGTCTATTCCCGCAATTTCGGATTGTTGCGGTGGCGGTCGGCGTCGCGGGCGCTCTTTTTGCGGAAGCTCTCCTCGATGGCGGCTGTCAGGTCGACGCCTGTCTGGTTGGCCAGGCAGACCAACACCCACAGCACGTCGGCCATCTCCTCGGAGAGGTTCTCCTTCTCGCCCGCCTTGAAGGACTGGTCCCCGTATTTGCGGGCCATCACGCGGGCCAGTTCGCCCACCTCCTCGGTCAACACCGCCATATTGGTCAGCTCACTGAAGTAACGCACGCCGACGGTGCGGATCCAGTCGTCCACCCGGCGCTGCAATTCACTGATCTCCATAAATCGTCGCTTTTAATAAGGAACGCGGGGGAGTGCCCCGCGTTCCCGTATACCTAACATCAGGCGAACTAAACCAGCTTGAGTTCCGCCTTGATCGCCTCGATCTTGGCATCCAATTCGGCCAGCACCTTGTCGTAGTCGGCCACCGAAGCCAGCGGAGCCTTCACGCCGAAGTAGAACTTGATCTTGGGTTCGGTACCCGACGGACGCACCGAAACCTTCGTGCCGTCCTCGGTGAACCACTGAAGCACGTTGCTCGACTCCTCCTCGATGGGGCTCTTCTCGCCCGTCCGGACGTCGAGGGTCTCCAGCGTCTTGTAGTCGTTGATCTTCACCACGGGCGAACCGAGGATGCTCTTGGGCGGGTTCTGACGGAAATCGACCATCATCTGCTGGATGAGCTCTGCGCCCTCCTTGCCCTTGCGAACGACCGACACCAGCCCCTCGCGGTAGAATCCGTACTTCACGTAGAGCTCCTGCAGCCACTCGTAGAGCGTCAGGCCCATCGTGTCCTTGGCCCATGCGGCAGCCTCGGCAGCCAGCGAGCAGGCCGAAACGGCATCCTTGTCGCGCACGTAGTCACCGGCCAGATAGCCGAACGACTCCTCGCCGCCGCCGATATACTTCGTGGTGGCCTCGTGGTCGCGGATGATGCGGGCGATGTATTTGAAGCCCGTCAGACAGTCGTAGCACTTCACCTTGAAGTAGTCGGCCACGGCGTTCGCCATCTGCGAGGTCACGATGGTCTTGACCACGTACTGCTTGCCGTCCAGACGGCCCAGTTCGGCCCAGCGGGTGAGCTGGTAGCTCATCAGCAGCACCAGCGTCTGATTACCGTTCAGCAGGACGTACTCGCCCTTCTGGTTGCGCAGGGCGACGCCGATGCGGTCGCTGTCGGGGTCGGTGGCCAGCACCAGGTCGGCGCCTTCGCGGGCCGCCATATCGATGGCCATCGACATGGTCTTGCGCTCCTCGGGGTTGGGCGACTCCACGGTGGGGAAGTTGCCGTCCACCACAGCCTGCTCGGGCACCAGCTGTACGTTCGTGAAGCCGTACTTCTTCAGCGAGGCGGGCACCAGACGCACACCCGAACCGTGCAGCGGGGTATAGATGATCTTCATGTCGTGGTGCTTCTTCACGCTCTCGGGCGAAAGCGACAGGTCGTGCACCTTATTCAAATAGATCTCGTCGAAATCCTCGCCCAGGATGGTGATGTTCTCGGGATTCTTGCCCATCAGCACCTGCTCGACGGCGGTGATCTTCTCCACCTCAGCGATGATGTTCTTGTCGTGCGGCGCGGTAACCTGCGAGCCGTCGGTCCAGTAGGCCTTATAGCCGTTGTACTCCTTGGGGTTGTGCGACGCGGTGACCACGACGCCCGAGTGGCATTTCAGCTCGCGGATGGCGAAGCTCAACTCGGGGGTGGGGCGCAGCGAATCGAAGAGGAACACCTGAAAGTCGTTCGAGGCGAAGATGTCGGCCACGCGCTCGGCGAACAGACGCGAATTGTTGCGGCTGTCGTGACCGATCGCCACGCGGATCTTCTCGCCGGCGAAGTTTTTCTTCAGGTAGTTGGCCAGGCCCTGCGTGGCAGCGCCCACGGTGTAGACGTTCATGCGGTTGGAGCCCACGCCCATAATGCCGCGCAGGCCGCCCGTACCGCATTCGAGGTCCTTGTAGAAGCTCTCCACAAGCTCTTTCATATCGTTTTCCATCAACCATTTGACCTGTTTCTTGGTCTCGGCGTCGTAATTGCCGTCCAGCCACAGCTGCGCTTTCGCCAGCACCTGCTGTTCTAATTCGTTTGCCATAGATTATAGTTTTCGTTTATAATTAAACTTGGTTCGTCTTCAAAATAATGATACGCAAATATACGATTATTTTTCCGAATATTCAATATCAGGCAGTTAAAAATCGTGCCCGAAAAACGGTCTTTATTCCCATAGCATAAAAAAGGACAAATCCAACCGATTTCGGAAAATCTTTTCACGAATTTATTCACAACTTTGTTGCGTCAATGAGATCCTAAAATCCTCGACATATTTATAAGAATGACCCCGAACACGCAGACATACAACGAGATGTGGCAGCAGTGCCTTGCCCATCTGAGGACACAGACCACCGAGGAGGAGTTCTCGAAGTGGTTTGAGCCCATCGTTCCGCTCGAGTTCGACGGAACGACCCTGCGTCTGCGCGTCCCCAATGCCAGTTATGTCTATCAGATCGAGAAGAACTACCTGAAGTTCCTCCGTCCGATCATATCGCAGCTCTACGGATTGCAGACCAAACTTTTCTACGCCGTACCCAAACCCGCTCCGGCTCCCCAGCCCGAGGTGGATACGACCGAGATCCGCCGCGCCATCGTCCAGAACGACACGGCAAATATACAAAATCCGCTGACAATTCCGGGGCTGCGCCGCCTGAAAATCGACCCCAACCTGAGCCCCGGGCTCCGCTTCTCGAACTACATCGAGGGCAACTGCAACCGGCTGGCCCGGTCGGCCGGTATGGCCATCGCCATCAACCCCGGCAACAACCCCTTCAATCCCCTATATATATACGGAGATTCGGGATTGGGCAAGACGCACGTCGTGCAGGCCATCGGCCACGAGATCTGCGAACGCCATCCGGAGCTGCAGGTGCTCTATGTTTCGATGAACAAGTTCCAGGCCCAGTTCCAGCGCGCCTACCTGAGCGACAAGAAGGGGGAGTTGAACGACTTCATCCATTTCTACCAGATGATCGACGTGCTGATTATCGACGACATCCAGGAGCTGACCGGAAAGCCCGGCACGCAGAACGTCTTCTTCAACATCTTCAATCACCTGCACCTCTCGGGCAAACAGCTGATCCTCACGTCGGATAAGCCGCCCGTGGAGCTGAAGGACATCGAGGAGCGCCTGCTGACCCGTTTCAAGTGGGGCCTCACGACCCAGATCCAGACGCCGGACTACCAGACCAAGATCAAGATCATCAAGGCGAAGGTAGACAAGTTGAACGTGCCGATCTCGGAGGAGGTGGTCGCTTTCTTGGCCGAAAACATCTCGGCCAACGTCCGCGAGATCGAGGGTGCCCTCTCGTCGCTGGTAGCCAACGCCTCGTTCATGGGCCGCCGGATCACCACCTCGCTGGCCAAAGAGATCCTGAAGGTCTACGTGCAGCTCACGCAGAAGGAGATCACGATCGACCATATCATCGACGTGGTCTGCGCCCACCAGAACATCGACCGCACGCGGCTGAACTCCACGGAGCGCACGCGCGACGTCGCCCAGTCCCGTCAGATCGCCATGTATCTGGCCAAGCAGCACACCAAAGCCCCCCTGACGGCCATCGGTTCGGCCATCGGCGGACGCAACCACGCCACCGTGCTCCACTCCTGCAAAGCGATCTCGAACCTGATCGAGACGGACAAGAACTTCCGCCGCCAGGTAGAGGAGATCGAGCGGCTCGTACTCTCTTAGGAGACAGATCCGAAACGCAACAAGAGGGCTTTCCCGACGGGAAAGCCCTCTTCGATTTTGATTTTCCGAAAATAATTCGGACTTTTGAACTTCGAATCAGCGACCGAAAAAGATGGACCAACCCAAACTGGAACGCCTGCTGCGTCTGATGAAGATGCTCACGGCCAACACGACCTACACGGTAGAGGAGCTCGCCGAACGGCTCGGCATGTCGCGCCGGACGGTCTACCGCTACATCGACACCTTCCGCGAAGCGGGCTTCGTCATCAAGAAGTCGGGCGACTGCATCCGACTCGACAAGGAGTCGCCCCATTTCAAGGAGATTTCGCAACTGGTCCACTTCACCGAAGAGGAGGCGCTGATCCTCAAGCGCGCCATCGAGAGCGTAGACGATACGAACGTCCTGAAACAGAACCTCAAGCGCAAGCTCTGCTCGGTCTATGACAACCGCACGCTGGCCGATACGGTGGTCAAGGGCCGCGCGGCCGGCAACGTGCATGCGCTGATCGAGGCGATGGAGGAGAAGCGTCAGGTGCTGCTGAAGGGGTATCGCTCGTCGCACGGCGGCAAGGTGAGCGACCGCAGGGTAGAGCCCTTCGCCTTCACGACCAACTACGTCCAGATCTGGTGCTACGAACCGGCCAGCGGCACCTGCAAGTCGTTCAAGACGGCCCGCATCGGCGAGGTCGAGCCGCTCGCCGAGTCGTGGAAGCACGAGGCCGACCACCGGACGGGCTTCACGGACATCTTCCGCATGAACGGCGAAAAACGGCTTCCGGTCCGGCTGGAGCTGGGCATCCGCGCCTGCAACCTGCTCGTGGAGGAGTATCCGCTGGCCGAGCGCGACCTCGCGCCGTGCGGTCCGGGGCGCTGGCTGCTGCGAACCGAGGTGGCCGACTACGCCGGCGTGGGACGCTTCGTCATCGGCCTGCTGGACGACATCCGCATCGTCGACACCCCGGAGCTGGAGAACTACCTGCGGGCCTACGCCCGGCGCTATCTGACCGAATAGCCCCAACTTTTTTCGCATATTTTTTATTTGTGTCACAAGTTGACACAGACAAGGGCGTACTTTGCATCATCGAACCGATCCGAGAACCTTAAAAAACGAAATGAAAATGGGAACGATCTACAAAGTACGCTGCGCCCGCTGCGGCGCCGAGACCGAACTGCCGCGCCGGGGCGGGTACGGGAAATTCCACGCCACGAGCGACTGGCTGCACATCGAAACCGACCTGCCGATCCGGTGCCCGGAGTGCCTGCACCGGCTCAACGCCTCGCAGGAGGAGTTCCGGCGTCAGGTGGTCTGCATCGGCCCGGCCCGCTGACCGGAGCGAATTGCGGCAAAAAAGTTGGAATTTCGACAAAAAAACGCTAACTTTGAGTGTTAATTTTCCTGAACGAAGACGACGATGGCAAAACCGACCGCAGGGGAGCTGATTCCCGCATTCGAATCCACCACACAGGAGGGCGTTCCCTTCAGCTCGAAAGAGCTCATCGGCACCCCAAGGACAACACCTCGGGGTGCACGCTGGAGGCACAAAGCCTGCGCGACGGCCGCGAGGCGCTCCGCGAGCGGGGCTTCCGCATCGTGGGCGTAAGTCCCGACAGCGTGAAGTCGCACGCCGGATTCTGCGCCAAGCTCGAGCTCGGCTTCACGCTGCTCGCCGACACGGACCACAGCGTATGCGAAGCCTTCGGGGTATGGGCCGAGAAGTCGATGTACGGCCGCAAGTACATGGGCGTTCTGCGCACGACCTTCCTGATCGATGCCGAGGGGCGCATCGAGCACGTATTCGAGAAGGTGAACACCAAGAACCACTACCAGCAGATCATCGACTGGCTGGATAAATAGACGATGATGAAACGGCTGCTGTCGACGATCGGAGCGTGCATCCTGTGCACCGCGGCGAGCCTGCAGGCGCAGGAGCTCCCGCTGCGGACGCACCGCACCGCAAGCGACCTGTGCAGCCGGCCGCTGCAACTGAACGTCCCGGCGGCGGAGTTCTCCCTGTCGGACACGCTCACCTGGCAGCTGGAGCACATCCGCCGGAAGATCATGCGTCAGGAGCGGCGGCGCGAAGTGACCGACCGCAACGTCGCCCCGATTCGGCGGTCGTTCGACAGACAGCGCAAGGTGGCGATAAACTGGCAGATCCGCCTCGGCAACACGGGCTGCGGCAACTGGAGCCCCTTCCCCGACCGGGCGCTCGACGCCCGGACGATCCGGTACCCGATGGCCCGCTCGGCCGCGTGGGAGTCGCCGGTCAAACCGAACAACGGACCCGCGGTCCGCAAGTTCAACTAACTAAACGACAAACGATAAAACAACGAAATACGAAATGGCAGAGAAAGTACAGGTAAACGCGGACAAGCTGAAAGTCTTGAACGCAGTGATGGAGAAGATCGAGAAAGACTTCGGCAAGGGTTCGATCATGCGCATGAACAGCACCGAGGTAAACGATATTCCGGTGATTCCGACCGGATCGATCACCCTCGACATGGCGCTGGGCGTAGGCGGTTATCCCAAAGGCCGCGTGATCGAGATCTACGGTCCCGAATCGTCGGGTAAGACGACGCTGGCCATCCAAGCCATCGCCGAGGCACAGAAGAGCGGCGGCATCGCGGCC
>ENA-UOJJ01005077-UOJJ01005077.1-human-gut-metagenome-genome-assembly--contig:-CS66-NODE-5077-length-11485-cov-4.737358_pt1 | contig 11485 bp, 11 predicted proteins | sample MGYA00242343_ERZ723890 | MGnify/ENA metagenome assembly ERZ723890 | reverse complement strand
ATGAAATTAACATTATTTATACTTCTTGTATTTAGTTTTAACCTGATTCAGACTATAGGCGCATTCGCCGGTACTATGCTGGCGATGCCGTTTGCGATTTTGCTGTTGGGTCCGGAGCAAGCCAGGCTGATATTGACGGCAGTTGGAATCTTAAGCTGTATTTATCCCGTGTTGAGCTGCCGTAGCTTCATTGATTGGAAAGAGGTTCGGAAAATCGGTATTTATATGGCGGCAGGAATCCTGGCGGCACAATTTCTGCTGAAGTATTTGTACGGGACGGCAATTTTGACAGTGTATGGACTGCTGGTGATAGGAGTGGCCCTTCGGAATTTCAGACAGACGAATCCGCGACAGCTTCCGTCATGGTTAGACAACTTGATTTTACTGATGGCAGGCCTGGTACACGGCGCGTTTCTTTCTGGTGGTTCCTTCCTTCTTATCTATGCAATGGAGCATTTTGCAAAGAAGAATGTACAGCGTTCCACCCTGTCTGTGCTCTGGTTAATCCTGAACGGTGGAATGGTTGTACTGTTCACAGCGCAGGGGCTGTATTGCAGGGAAAACCTGCATTATGTGTGGGTCGGAGTCATTCCGGCGATTCTGGGAATTCTTTTGGGAGATTGTCTGCAGAAGAAGCTGGATGAAACCTTATTTCGAAAATTTTCAAACTGCCTGCTATTTCTGTCAGGCAGTGTGTTAGTGATAAAATGTTTTTTGTAAAAAACAAAGACAGGATTTCCACTTGTTATTATCCCAGGAACTATTTATAATATCAATAGATCTGACCAATTGAACCGACAGACCGAGGTGCTGACACATGGATGTGACAAAACTTTTAACTCAGGTAAAAAATAATGAAATATCGATAGAACAGGCCGAAGCCGAGTTGAAGAACCTCCCCTACGAGGATCTGGGCTTCGCCAAGCTGGATCATCACCGGAAGGTGCGGCAGGGCTTCGAGGAAGTGGTGTACTGCCAGGGAAAGGCGACGCCCCATCTGGTAAAGATTTATCAGACGCTGACGGCGGAGGGCATCGACGTGCTGGGCACCCGGGCCAGCCGGGAGCAGTATGAGGCGGTGAAAGAGGCAATTCCGGAGGCAGTCTGGGACGAGGTATCCCGGGTGTTGAAGGTGGAGAAGCGGGACAGGAAGCGGATAGGCCGCATCGTGGTCTGTACCGGCGGTACGGCGGATGTGCCGGTGGCGGAGGAAGCGGCCCAGGTGGCGGAATTTTTCGGCACCAATGTGACGCGGCTTTATGATGTGGGCGTGGCCGGAATCCACCGCCTGCTTTCGAATATGAAGGCCTTCCAGGGCGCCAGCTGCGTCATTGCGGTAGCCGGTATGGAGGGCGCGCTGGCAGGCGTGGTGGCGGGTCTGGTGGATGTGCCGGTCATCGCAGTGCCGACTTCCGTGGGATATGGCGCGAACTTCGGCGGCCTGTCGGCTCTTTTAACCATGCTGAATTCCTGCGCCAACGGCATTACCACGGTAAATATCGACAATGGTTACGGGGCGGCTTATGTGGCAACCCAGATCAACCGGCTGGCCTGCGGCGGCAGACATCTCAGTGAAGAGGTAGTGGAGGAAGAAAAAGATGAGTAATGGCAATACCTTATATCTGGAGTGCCGCTCCGGCATTAGCGGCGATATGACCGTGGCAGCCCTGCTGGATCTGGGCGCGACCGAGGAGAACCTGCGGGCGGAGCTTGCGAAGCTGCCGGTGGACGGCTATGATATACAGATTAAAAAAGTGATGAAGAGCGGACTGCTGGTCAGCGATTTTGATGTGATCCTAGAACATGAGGTACCGGCGCATACACATGAACATTCCCACACGCATCCCCATGTTCATCGCAGTTGGGCCGACATCGAAAAGATGCTTCTGGAATCCGACCTGAAGCCCCGTGTCAAGGCTCTGTCCCTGCAGATGTTCCGTACCGTAGCCGAGGCTGAGGCAAAGGTCCATGGTCGTCCGGTGGACGAGGTACATTTCCACGAGGTGGGCGCTGTGGATTCCATTGTGGATATTGTGGGTACGGCAGCCTGCCTGGACGAGTTAAATGTGGATAAAGTGGTCGTTTCCGAATTGACCGAGGGCTGCGGCCACATCCGCTGTCAGCACGGCGTACTGCCGGTGCCGGTTCCGGCGGTGTTGGAGATTGCGGCGGCCCATCACCTGACCTTCCACCAGATCGAGCAGGAGGGCGAAATGGTTACCCCGACCGGCGCCGCGATTGCGGCATTATCCGAGGGACAGATCCCGGCTGCTTACTGCGTGAAAAAAGTCGGCATGGGTGCGGGGAAGCGGGAGTATCAGAATACGAATATATTGCGGGCAATGCTGATCGAAGAGAAATAGAAAAGACACGGGAAATTTCCCGTGTCTTTTCTACAGAAACCCTACTACCACATCTACAACCACCTTCATTACGCCCGCCAGCACCATTACCAGAATCGGATTCATCTTACATTTCTGCAATAACACGATGCAGAGAATGAAGATCACCACCAAATCCCAGTTGGTATCCGCCAGCGCGATGGCGGCGCTGCTACCCCAGAACGCCGTAATCAGAATCGAGATCCCAGCCGATGCAATCATGGCCACTACCGCAGGCCGGAGCGACCTCAGGATTCCCTGCATCAGGGACAGATTCCGGTATTTCAGATAGAGTGAAGCAATCAGCGTCACGATGATACAGGAGGGCAGGATACAGCCCATGGTGGCTACCAGCGCTCCCGGCACCCCGGCGATTTTCGTACCCACGAAGGTAGCTGAATTGACTGCGATGGGGCCGGGCGTCATTTCCGCGATGGTGATCAGGTTCGTGAATTCTTCCATGGTAAGCCAGCCGTATTTGATGACCACCTGAGCCTGAATCAGCGGCATGGCCGCATACCCGCCGCCGAAGCTGAAGGCTCCGATTTGCAGAAAGCTTAAAAATAACTTCAGTAAAATCATTTGAATAACCTCTCTTTTTCAGAAACAATTTTCAAAAAACTTAGGATTATTTGTCGTGGAGCGTATCAGCCGGGCTGTGCCGTTTTTTGAAAAGCGTCCGCACCGCGCCAAGCATCCCGCAGATCAGGATAATGTAAATGACATTGACGCCAAACACGCAGGAAGCGAGAAAGGCGGCAGCCATAATCAGGATGGAAATGAAATCCTTGCTGTGTACGACGCCGGACCCCATACTGTAGACCACCGATGCGATGACAGCGCCCACGCCGGCCTGCATCCCGTGCAGCATCCGGCTGACGAGAAAGCTGTCGCGAAAGGCCTCGTAAAATACGGAGATCACAGAGATGATCACAAACGGCGGAATAATCGTCCCCAGAATCGCCACCAGCGTACCAGGCAGTCCCGCCAGCTTAAAGCCCACCACGATGGCTCCGTTTACCGCGATAGCGCCCGGCGACGACTGGGCGATGGCCACCAGATCCAGCATCTCATCTTCCTCGATCCAGTGATATTCATCCACAAATTTTTTCTTCATCAGCGTCACGATGACATAACCGCCGCCGAAGGTAAAGGCGCTCAGGTAGAGCGTCGAGATAAATATTTTCCATAAAACCTTCTTTTTATTATTCATTGAAAAACCCTCCTACGCAACCAGTATAAGGATTCTTGACTTATATGTAAAATAGTATTATTTTATAATTATCATAATGAATTTATTATAAAGGAACGAAAACTATGACACTGCGACATATGAAAATCTACGTGGCCGTCTTTCAGCACAGCAATATCACCCGGGCAGCGGAAGAGCTGCATCTGGCCCAGCCGTCGGTGAGCCTAGCGGTGAAGGAACTGGAGGAATATTACGGTGTGCGGCTCTTCGAGCGGCGGGGAAGGCGGATTCTGCCCACCGAGGCCGGGCGGGAATTCTACGGCTACGCCCTGCACATTGCGTCGCTCTTTGACGAGATGGAGACCCGCATCAAAAACTGGGACCGCATCGGCACCCTGCGCATCGGCACCAGCATCACCATCGGCACCCACATCCTGCCGGAGCTGCTGCACCGCTTCCAGGAGCAGTTCCCGGAGGTGCGGACGGAAGCGGAGATCAACAATTCCTCCCTCATCGAGCGCCGGGTGCTGGACAATGCCATCGACGTCGGCCTCATCGAAAATCAGCCCGAGCACGAGGACATCTGCGCCGTGCCCTTTATGCGGGATGAGTTGGCAGCCATCCTGCCGCCCGGGCATGCGCTTGGCCGCCGGAAGAAAGTAACCCTGGAGCAATTGGCGGAACATCCCTTCCTCATGCGGGAAAAGGGCAGCGCAGGCCGGGAAATCCTGGACGCGGCCTTTGCGCTGCGGCAGCAGGCCGTCCATCCGGTCATGGAGAGCGTCAGCACTCAGGCCATCGTTCAGGGGGTGGCCGAAGGGCTGGGGGTGGCTGTATTGCCCTATCTGTTGGTCGAACGGGCCATTGAAGAGGGCGTCGTAGAGCAGGTTCCGCTGACCGAACCCATGGAACGGAACCTGAACATCATTTATCATAAGAGTAAATATCTGACCGGCAATATGAACACCTTCATCGAGTTATGTAAACAATATGGGGAGGAGACCGACCATGAGTAAGAATACACTATATCTGGAGTGCTACGAGGGAATCACCGGGGAAATGGTGCTGGGGGCGCTGCGGGAGCTGGCGGAAGCCCTGGAAACAGAAGAAAAAGACCGTATAAGCTTCCCAAAAGAAAGGGAGCATACGGAAATCAGAAAACAGGATATAGAAAGACAAAGTAAGGAGCAGGGAACTATACAGGAAGAACTCCTTCCCCAGATAGACCTCCTTCTTGAGAAATTACAGATAGAAAAAATCACTGCCTCTCCTGTCTGGTCCGACAAAGGCCCCACCGATGCCCTGGGATTGGCCATCGCAGCCCGCGCCGAGGGCGCTTGCTCGGAGCGTTTTGTGGTAAAAAAGGTTGGCACCGGAACAACTTATGTAAACTTGGAGAACAACACCCGCGAACCCAGAACCCTCCGCGCCATGCTCATCGAAGAAGTCCCCGCCGGAGAGCTTTGGATCCTGGAAAGCAACATCGACGACTGCGCCGGAGAAATCCTGGGCTACACTATGGATCTCCTCTTCGAAGTCGGAGCACGGGACGTCTGGTTCACCCCCATTTTCATGAAGAAAAACCGCCCGGCCTACCAGCTGTCCGTTCTCTGCGCCGAAGACCAGATCCGCGCCCTGGACGCCATCCTTTTCCGGGAGACCACCACCATCGGCGTCCGCCGCTACCGCGTAGAGCGCACCGCCCTGCCCCGCCGCTTCTTCGAAGTCCGGGTTCCCGGCGGTACTGTCCGCATCAAAGCCTGTGAGCAGCCCGACGGCGCCGAAAAATGTTACCCGGAATACGAGGACGTGAAGCGGATCGCGCGGGAGACGGGGAAGTCGTATCGTGAAGTGTACCAGATAGCAAAGACTACGGCGGAGCAGAGCTAAAACGCGTTAAATCTGGTGAATATCAATACTTCGGATTTGAAGGAAAATTTTGCTGCAACACTTAAAAGAAATACAATAATGAAAGGGATCTGAACAGCCTGGAGCAGTTCGGATCCCTTTTCAAATTTAAATCGCATCCGGATGCCGCGTCAGCTTCACCATCGTTCCGCCAAGCAAAAACAGCGCAATCAGGTTCGGAATGGACATCAGACCATTGAAGGTATCTGCCACACCCCACAGGAGCCCCAGATCCACGGTCGCGCCGAGAATCGCTACGGCGGAGTAAACCACCATAAAAGACTTATTGACCTTAGAGCCAAACAGAAACTCGATGCAGCGGGTGCCGTAGAGGCCCCAGCCGATAATCGTAGACAGGGCGAAGCAACAGAGCGCCACCGCCGTAAAAATAGAAACCCAGCTACCGTAAGTCGCCGTAAATCCGCTGATGGTCAGCGCCGCGCCCGCAGCCGCGCCAAAGTTCACCGGCACGCCGCTGCACAGAATAACGAGAGCCGTCATGGTACAGATAATAATCGTATCCGTAAATACCTCAAAGATACCGAAATAACCCTGGTTCACCGCCATACTGGTATCCGCCGCCGCATGTGCGATGGAACCGGTACCGAGGCCGGCCTCATTGGAGAAGATACCACGGGATACGCCATTTTTCATACTCAGGAAAAAGGTACCGACCGCGCCGCCGGTCACGGCAGAGGGAGTAAATGCGCCCTCGAAAATCGAAGCAAAGACAGCGGGTACGCGCTGAATATTCAGCGCGATAACGCCGATGGCAAGAACAATATAAAACAGGGCCATAAACGGAACCAGCTTCTCCGTCACCTGGCCGATCCGCTTGATGCCGCCCAGCAGAATCATCGCGACCACAACGGCGATAACGATACCGATGATCAGATTCATCGTATGAATAAACTGATCCGAAGCAGAAGCATAGCTGAGCACCGCCGTGTCGATGGCCGTGGTAATCGTATTGACCTGGGTGGCGTTGCCGGTACCGAAGACGGTCAATACGCCCAGTACCGCATAGATGCAGGCCAGCCATTTGAACTTAGGTCCGAGACCATTTTTAATATAATACATGGGACCTCCGACCCAGTCGCCCTTCTCATTCTTTTCACGGAAATGCACAGCCAGCGTCACCTCGGAAAACTTCGTACACATGCCGAGCAGGGCCGAGCACCACATCCAGAACACCGCGCCCGGACCGCCCAGGGCGATGGCGCCCGCCACGCCTGCGATATTGCCGGTGCCGACCGTGGAGGCCAGAGCCGTACAGACCGCCTGGAACGGCGTCACTGCGCCCTCGGCGGCTCCCTTCTTATGAAAAAGCTTACCCAGAGTCACCTTAAAGGTATAGCCAAACTTGCGAAACTGAATGCCGTGGGTTCGAATGGTCAGATACAGACCGACGCCGATGATACAGACCATAGCCGGGATCCCCCAGACAAAGCCATTGACGGCGCTGTTGATGCGTTCGATGGTTTCCAACATAATAAAATCTCCTCATAACCGTAAATAACTGAATTATAGCGAATATTTTATAATTTTACCATATTTTAGTGCTGATTGCGAGAAAAGATCACGTGGTTTAAGGGCTTCCACCGAAAAATTTACGGTACATTAGTAAAAAAGCGGAAAAAACAAAATCAGGTTTACCTTTGAAAGGAACTGTGTTAAGATGTATTAAATAAAAAAGCATTTTTTTGAGGTCAATCGTCGCTTTGCCGCGTTGGAGGAGAAAAAAGATCAGAGCATCAAGCGGAGTCTGCTTATATTTCATAAGCGGAACGGCGAAGCCTACCCAAAAAAGGAGGAAATCAGTCATGTGGTACGTCCTGCAGGTACCAACAGGACGCGAAGACCGGCTCATCGAGGAGATTCGAAGTTACCGAATCCAGGAGTATTTTGAGGAAGTATTCGCGCCGCGCTCTGTACGAAAGAAAAAATACCGGGGAAAATGGCAGACCAGCGAAGAGCTGCTGTTTCCCGGTTATCTGTTTGTCATCAGCGAGAACCCGGAGGAGCTCTATCAGGCCCTGAAACGGATTCCCCGCATGACCCGAATCCTCGGCACCGGCGAAAAATGGACCGCCATGACCGCGAATGATATCGAAACCGTCCGCCGCCTGGCGGCGCCTCATACACAGGCCCAACATGGGAAATGGCTTATGGACTTCTCCGAGGGTTATCTTCAGGGCGACAAAATCATCGTTACCGAAGGCCCCCTGCAGGGAATGGAGAGCCACATCCGCCGCATCGACCGCCACAAGCGCCTGGCCTGGCTGACCATCGACGTCCTGGGCGAATCCCGCGAAATCGCGGTGGGCCTGGAAATCATTCGAAAAGAATAAAAAACAAAGAGACAAAAGAAGCCTGTATACAGCGAGAAAAGCTGTATGCAGGCTTTTGTCGTGGGAAAAACGAGGAGCATTATGAAACAGGAAAATCAGGTACAGCATGTATTTCTGGTGGGCGCCAAAAGCCTGGGAGCATACGGCGGCTATGAAACCTTTGTATACAAGCTGACCGAGTACCATCAGAACAACCCGCATATCCGATATCACGTAGCCTGCAAAGCCAACGGCGACGGCTGCATGGATGAGACCAAAGTAGAGGGCGTCACCCGAATCTCCGACCGGGAATTCGAGTTCCACAACGCCCGCTGCTTCAAAATCCACATCCCCCAGATCGGCCCGGCCCAGGCTATCTACTACGACGTGGCCGCCCTCCGGGAATGCTGCAGCTATATCCGCAAGCACCGGATTCCGCATCCCATCATCTACATCATGGCCTGCCGCATCGGTCCCTTTGCAAGGCATTATTATAAGGAAATCCACCGCCTGGGCGGTCAGGTCTACCTAAACCCCGACGGCCACGAATGGATGCGCGCCAAATGGAGCAAGCCCATCCGGAAATATTGGAAAATCTCCGAACAGATGATGGTGAAATACAGCGACCTGGTCATCTGCGATTCCATCAACATCGAGAAATACATCCACGAGCAATACGACGGCAAAGGCATCGGCGGAAGAAATCCGAAGACCACCTTCATCGCCTACGGCGCGGACCTGACGCCCAGCAAGCTGACCGATGACGACGCAAAGCTCGCGAACTGGTATCAGGAGAAAGGACTGACGAAGAAAAATTACTATCTGGTAGTCGGCCGCTTCGTTCCGGAGAACTCCTTTGAAATTATGATAAGGGAATTCATGAAGTCCCATTCCAAACGGGATTTTGCCCTGATTACAAATGTTAATGATAAATTCCTGAACGAGTTGGAAGAAAAGCTCCATTTCAAGCAGGACAAGCGCATCAAATTCGTGGGTACCGTATATGACCAGGAGCTTTTAAAGAAGATTCGGGAAAATGCATACGCCTATTTCCATGGACACACCGTCGGCGGCACGAACCCGTCGCTTATCGAGGCCCTGGGCAGCACAGACCTGAATCTGCTGGTGGACGTGGGCTTTAACCGGGAAGTGGCGGAGGAGAGCGCGCTGTACTGGGGCAGAGAGCCTGGCGAGCTGGCGGAGCTGATAGACCGGGCGGATGAAATGCCTGCAGATGAGATCCGGGAGATGGGCCGAAGAGCGAAGAAGAGAGTGGCGGAGGCCTATACTTGGGGGAAGATTTGTGGGGAGTATGAGGCTGTGTTTACAAAATAAACAGGGAGAATATAAGTGCGAATTCTACATTATTTTCTGGGATTTCCGCCATATAGAACGGGCGGGCTTACAAAATATGCATATGATTTGATGTGCGCGCAGGTCGACAAAGGCGATGAAGTATCCGCCTTATGGCCCGGAAAGATGGAAATAGTAAAGCATGATCCGAAAATCGCGAAACAAGAAGCCATTCATGGAATCCATAATTATGAACTGGTGAATCCGTTACCGGTTCCCCTTGACGAAGGAATCCGGGAAACAGACGCATTTACAGAAGCCTGCGATATAAAAGTATATATAGAATTCCTGGAGAAAATAAATCCGGAAGTGATTCATATTCATACCTTAATGGGACTGCACAGAGAATTCATTCGGGCAGCAAAATCATTGAAGATAAGGATGTTGTTTACATCGCACGATTATTTTGGCTTATGTCCGAAGGTCACGTTATATAAGGAAAATGAAGCCTGTGATAAAGATTATGATTGTAGAGACTGCGTTTCCTGTAATCAGAGCGCGTTGTCCTTAAAAAAGATATGGCTTATGCAGTCGCCCTTATATAGAAAGCTGAAAAATGCAAGCGTGGTAAAGCTCCTTCGTAAAAGACACAGAAATGAGTTTTTTACGGACGACACACAGGCACAGGACATTCTGGTTGATGAGAAGGACGCAAAAAAATACAGAGAATTGAGACAGTATTATATAGGAATGCTTTCCATGATAGACTGCATTCATTTCAACTCGACAGTCACAGAAAAAATCTATAAAAGATATTTTACACCGGCAAGCAGCAGAGTTATCAGTATCACACATAAAGATATTGCGGATAACAGAGAGAAAAACACCTGGAACTACACCGGAAAACTCCGCATTACCAGCCTGGCGCCGGCCAAACCGTTTAAAGGCTACAATATTCTGTGCCAGGCCCTAGACGAACTCTGGCAGAGTGGAAAACACGATTTCGAATTGAAAATATTTAGCCCGGTTCCGGTGAAAAAGCCGTACATGGTTGTTCAGGAAAAAGGCTTTGCATACAGTCAGCTCGGCGAAATTATGGCAGATACAGATGTGTTGGTTGCGCCGAGTGTATGGTATGAAACCTTTGGGTTTACGGTGCTGGAGGCATTGAGCTATGGAGTGCCGGTGATTGTGAGCGAGCATGTGGGGGCGAAGGATATTGTTGGAGATGGCGGGATTGTTGTAAAAGCGGGAGATAAGGAAGCGCTGAAGAAAGCAATCGGAGCATTGAATGCGGAAGGCTTGGAAAAGCTGCGTAAAAATATCAGAGAAGAGCTTCAGATAAAAACCTGGAAGCAGTTTCTGGAGGAAAACGATAGCTTATATAAAGAGTAAGTGTCGGAATTGAACAGCATGTAGGAGAAAGATAAATGTGTAGGATTGCAGTGATTATTTTACATTATGAAAATTTACAAGATACCCTTGAGTGCATAAACTCACTGAATACGCAAGACGAAAAAAACTTTGATATTGTAGTGGTGGATAATGGTTCAAAAAACGGGAAAACAGAATCTGTGGAGCATTTGTTTTCAGACAATGAGCGGATACACTTTTTATATTCGAAAACCAATTTAGGCTTTGCAAAAGGTAATAATTTAGGGTTTTGTTATGCAAAAGAAGAATTACATTCAGACATTATTGTGTTAGCAAATAATGATCTGATTTTTAGTCAACCAGATTTCATAACAAAAGTTCAGAAGGCATATATAGAAGAAGGATATGATGTTGCTGGTCCCAGAATTATATCGTTAGTTGATGGAATGAATCAGAATCCAGTGGCAAGAATGTTCTATAGTAAGCGAGATGTGTTAAAAAGATATTTAAAAACGCTTATTTTATATGCTTTAAATACTTTTAGTCTGGATTTGTTTTTTAAAAAGATTTTTGCAAAACCGATACAGGAATTTCAATATGATAGTTCGAAAGATTTTCAACTGTACGGTGCATGTTTAATTTTTGGAACAGAATATATAAAAAAATTTAACGGTTTGTATCCGGGCACCTTTATGTATGTTGAGGAAGATATATTAAGATATCAAGTAGAAGTGAACCATTTGAAAATGGTTTATTTGGACGAGATTGAAGTGAAGCATAAGGAAGGCTCTTCTACGGAAACTGTATATGAAAAAGGCAGGTTAAAGCGGCGGTTCTTCTACAAATGGAGTTTAAATAGCTTGAAACAGCTTATTGGAATGATAGGTTCACAATAAAGCAGAAATACTTGCGTATCATATACCGATATATAGAAAACAGAGGTCGTTAATGAAAGTTAAAAATATAGATTGGAAAGTAAAACAAAAATATATAAAGCAAATTATAGG
>ENA-UOJJ01005074-UOJJ01005074.1-human-gut-metagenome-genome-assembly--contig:-CS66-NODE-5074-length-11498-cov-4.110985_pt1 | contig 11498 bp, 10 predicted proteins | sample MGYA00242343_ERZ723890 | MGnify/ENA metagenome assembly ERZ723890 | reverse complement strand
CGTGTAAAGAGGGTTTTCGCACTTTTTCTTATGAATTTTACTGATTCTTTAACGTTTTACGCTTTCTTTCAGTTCTGTTACTTCTTTCTCTGTCAGCGGACGGCATTCGCCTTTTTTGAGATCATCCGGGAGAGTGAGCGTTCCCATGGAGAGCCTTTTGAGGTAAATGACCGGGGTTCCGACAGCTTCCATCATCCGTTTAACCTGGTGGAATTTTCCCTCGTGGATCGTCAGGTAGAGTTCTGTGTAGACCTCCGGGAGATTTTCCCTTCGGACACGTACTGTCTTTGAAAAAGTTTCCGCTTCTGCCTCAAAGCTTCCGCCTACGATCTCTGCTTTTGCCGGCATAGTCAGCTTTGCTTCTCCGATGTCCACGCCTTCTTCAAGTTTCGCAACTGCTTCCGGTGTCACGTTTCCTTCTACTCTGACAAAATAGGTCTTATCCACATGTTTTCCCGGAGCAAGCAGTTCATGTGCAAGCATTCCATCGTCGGTGATCAGAAGCAGTCCTTCTGTGTCCTTGTCGAGACGCCCTACCGGAAAAAGGCCCTTCCTGTCAGATGGCACATATTCCATAACGGTTCTGTCATTTCGGTCCTCTGTTGCGCTGACACAGCCTGCCGGCTTGTTCAGAAGATAATAGACAAACTCCGGTGCTGCGCCGACCGTCTCGCCTGCCAGCACGACTACGTCTTTGTCCGGATTGACTTTAAGTTCCGGCTTCTTCGCCGGTACCCCGTTGACCTGAACCTGTCCTTTCTGTATAAATTTCTTTACTTCACTTCTGGTTCCCTTCCCCGCATCTGCGAGAAATTTGTCCAGCCTTACTGCTTTTGCCATAATTACTCCTCATTCTGTCTCACTTTCCAAACCAGGCGAGCCACCTGCCTGAACTGTTTATGGTCTTCTGGTATGTTGTTATTGTATCGCCGTCATCGTCACTGTCATCAGAAAACTCCGGGCTGATCCCAAGTTCCTGCATTTTATCCAGTACGAAATCCGGCACATCTGCGCTCTTTAATACCATGGAATTCACCGTCTCTCCCTTTTCCGTATAAACAGTAACAATTACATTGGAAACTACTTTCGTATCACCACTTGCGTAGTCAGTCTGCTCCAGGATCAGTGCATTCTGGATTGCTTTTATTTCCTTCGGTTTCGTATAAGAAACTTCTTCCTGTGTGGAAGCATCTTCCTCTTCGTAATAAGTCAGTGAGATCTTGTTGATATCCAGTTCTTCTATGCTCAGAGGATATCCTGTTTTTTCAAGAATTGCAAGCGTATTTTTGAAAGAAGGTGGAACTCCAAGATTCCAGTCTGCATACGTAACCTCTTCCTTGTTTTGCCCCGGCACAAGACTGTTTACATCATTTCTGATCGGAAGTACATAATTAAAATCAAGCCGGATCGTTGTTTCTTCCACCATCGCTTCTGCCGATGCAGACTCTATATCCTTTTTCAGTGCATCGAGAAGCTCCTGTTTCTGTCTGCTGTCATTCTGGAAGATATCGTACCCCATTCCACTTGCATCCGTCATACCTATTCTGGTCAGATATTTTTCATCCAGATCCAGAAATTCATATTTCTTCTCTTTGAGATCTTCTTCTGCGTAGAGTCCTTTCATCAGAGATTTCAGATTCTGTACATCAGCCCAGTAGCCTCTGCATACGACCCGCCCGGATTTCAAGGTATATTTCACAGAAATAAACGCTGATCTCTTTTGCTCTGTATCAACATTCGGGCTGTCTTTTACGATATTTTCAAGAGCTTTGTATGTTTCGTCCCCGATCCCCTCTGCTCCTGTCAGTGCATTTGACGGATCATACCAGTTATAATTATCTGTCAGAGCATAAAAGTTCCCATCTGCTGACCTTTCTATATGAGAATAATAATCCATGTCAAAACCGTTGCTGAGACTCACGGATGCAAGCTCCTGCTGTTTCGGAAGATAGCTGTCAAAATGAAGAAGATCCTTCTGATAGATCATCGCACATCCGAACACAAGCACTCCTGCCAGTACAAGCTGCATTTTTTTTGCAAAAAATTTCTGGAAGCTCATATGGTAGATAATTTCTATCATACCATGTGAAAGTACCGTTCCCAGGATCAGGCCGAACACCCACCAGATCAGTTTTGTCCCTCCATCTGCCTGCGGATAAAAGATCCAGCCCACTGCCAGTCCTGTCGGGATCACGACCATGAATTTCACCAGTACTGCTACCCATCTGTATACCATGGATCTTCCTGCTGCCTCAGAAGGTCTTTTTTCATAGGCGATCCAGGAAAGAACTGCCAGTACAACGATAAGGATCACAAGTGCCACAAGATATTTCGCCGCGTGTCCGGCTGAGTAGGCATCTGCCAGACTGAACGCAAATGCCGCAGGCGAAGCATCCTTCAAAAGAAATGCCATGATCCCATATCTCTTATCTATAAAAGTATCCAGAAAAGTAAGTCCGCATGCCGCCAGAACAAATTCCAGTGCGATCCCGTACAGATACATTCCGCCCAAAGTCAGGATTCCCATCAGCATATTTCCCGTTATACACAAGACCAGTACAACAATTAAGGAGATCATCAGATAAACGAGCAGGTGAAGGCACAGCATTTTTACTGCCATTCCCATAAGTTCCAAGCTGAAAAGCCCCCTCGCTGCCCCAACACAGACTGTCAGAAATTCTATAACGATATATGGCACCAGATAGTAGATCAGTCCCATTACTGCCTTTTCTGCAAAAAGTTCTGACCGTTTCATTGGAAGACTGTGATAAAAATCCGTTTTCTTTCTGGAATACAGATACAGGAATCCATTTACTGCATTCATAAATCCTGCCGCCATCGCAACAGCCATTCCTGTCAGGACAAATCCATCCTTCCACAAACGATAATACAAAAGTGTGATCTGATCCTGCGTATATCCCAGATTTCTCCAGGATCCCAGTTTCTCCAGTCCTATCACCGGAAATGCCAGGATAAATCCAAGTGTCAGAAACGCCGGTATCCATGCCTGTCCTTTGGATACCGTTTTGATATATTTAGAAGAAAAGATTCTGGATCTCATAACCAGCCACCTCCGTTTCACTGATAAAAATTTCTTCCAGACTCAGTGGAAGTACCTCGCAGAACAGTGGATTTTTTTCCTGGATCCTGTGCATGATCTCTGTCCTTGTCCCCCTTGCAGTGATAAGCGTGAGGGATCCCTGATGATCGATTTTGAGGACATCCAGTTCTTTCCTGAGTGCGTCTTCCAGTTTCTTATCCTGTAACACACACTGGATCTTGTGGATATGGAATTTCATGTCTTCCAGATCTTTACTGAGGATCATGCCGCCCTTATGCAAAAGACCCACATGGTCACAGATATCCTCGAGTTCCCTCAAGTTATGTGATGCGAGGACCGGTGTGAATTCCCGGCTCAGGATCTCTGCTGCAAAAAGGCTCTTGACACCCTGCCGCACCACCGGATCCAGTCCGTCAAAAGTTTCATCGCAGAGAAGATATTTCGTTCCTGCACTGATTCCCAGAAGTACCATGAGCAGCTTCTTCATTCCTTTCGAAAAACTGCTGATCCGCTGTTTCTCATCAAGCCGGAACTGCCGCATCAGTTTGGAAAAACGCTGGATCTCAAACTTCGGATAATGAAGCCTGTAAAAAGCCGCCATATCTGCCGGTGTAAAATTTGTCGGAAAATAGCAGTCATCAGATATGTAAAAAAACAGCTCTTTCGCAGTTTCATTGTCATAGACTTCCATATCGTCAACGGTGATGCTGCCTTTATCTGGCTTCAGGATTCCTGCTACCATTCGAAGCAGGGTACTTTTTCCTGCGCCATTGCTTCCAACCAGTCCGAACACTTCCCTCTCTCCAATATCCATGGAAACGTTATTGACCGCCTGAAGTGCTCCAAATGCCTTGCTGCACTCTCTGATCTCTATCATTTCTATTCCTCCTTGTACCCTCTCTGTACTAATGTGAGCAGTTCCTTTTCTTCAAATCCACTTCGACAGCCTCGCTTTACCAGTTCGAGAAATTCGCTGCGAAAATCTTCTTTGTATTTTTCCTGTATCTTTTGTGTGTCTGCCACGAAATTCCCCTTGCCTTTCACCGGATAGATCAGTCCTTCCTGCTCCAACGTCATATACGCTCTCTGGATCGTGTTTGGGTTGATCGACAGTTCTATTGCCAGCTGCCGCACAGATGGAAGTCTGGAATCAGCCGGCAGTGCGCCCTGATAGATCAGCGTCCGGAATTTCTCTGTTACCTGTTCGTACAACGGCCGCCTGTCCTGATAGTCTAAAACGATCATAGGTTCTCCTTTCCTGCATTTTCTATGTGTATATAGTGTACTAATTGTTTTAATACACTCATTCTAGCATATCCATGCCTTTCAGACAATACTTTCAAATCTAAAATTTCCATAAAGCCGGTTTGAGCCGTTCGGGCAATAAAAAAACTCCCGGAATAAAATCTCATTCCAGAAGCTTCTTTTTCTTATATGATCCTTCGCTGTTCTGTATCCGAACGGTTCCGGAAATAGCTGATCCCGGCGCACATTCCAGTCAGAAGCAGAACCAGCATCACGGCGATTCCCATCGGATATCTATCAAGCAGCCATGCCGCCAGCTCAGGAAGGACCAGCGACCATATATTGGCACCCATATGGAGCAGGACACTTGTCCACAGGCTGCCTGTCTGTTCAAGAAAATACGCAAAAAGACATCCAAGTATACTTGCATAAACACCCTGCACCAGATTTCCATGATAAATGCCAAAGAACAGACCGGAGATCACGATCGCAGCACCGGAGCGCATATAATCCCGGAGTCTCAGATAGATCAGCCAGCGGAACACGATCTCCTCCGCAAGTGGTGCTATGATTCCCATGCACACGATCAGGAAAAACATGCTCTTGCCATCCGTCAGCTGGCTCATCGTCTCCTGATATTCCTCTGCATTGAGAAAGGAACCTATCATATTGACGAACATATTTGCAAACTGTGCAAAACCAGCTCCCATGACCAGGATCAGTCCGCATTCGCCAATGCCTAACCGATTCGGTTTCTGTCCTGTTACCAGCCCGCCGGCTATTCTCGCCCGACGGTCCTTCCTGTAAAAGTACAGACAGGGAATCATAGTGATAAGTCCGGTAAACCCGGTGAGCAGGATCGCATTATTATAATAAGCCTCCGTTCCCCCTTCGCCCAAAAGCTGCATCGCAAGCCAGATTCCTGCATACCCTATGATCTGTGAGATCAGGAAATGGATTCCGCATGGAAAAAGAACTCTCCATATCCGGCGGATGCGGCTTTGTTTACGCAGAGGGCTCAGTCGAAAAAATGAAGCAGTTCATCGACAGAATCAACGATCTTGAGAGGATTCGCCTCTGTCAGTTCTTCCTGTGTTCCATAACCATATGCAACTGCCACACAGTCAAGTCCTGCCGCACGCGCGCCAAGAACATCGTGCTCTTTGTCACCTACCATGAGAACTTCGTTTCGTTTATCGCTCATGTTGATACGCTTCAGTGCTTCCTCGATCACCTCTGATTTGCTTGTTCTGGCACCGTTCATTTCGCTTCCTACAGCCACATCAAAATAAGAACTCAGTTTGAAATAATCAAGGATCTGCGTTACATAGTACTCTGGTTTTGAGGAAGTGACTGCAAGAATGTAACCTTTGCGTTTCAGTTCCTGAAGCATCTCCTCCACACCCTTATATGGATGATTCTCGTAAATTCCTTTTACTTCATATCGTTCTCTGTAAAATTCTACTGCCTTGCGTCCAGTCGCTTCGTCCACGCCTGCATATTTCATGAACTGTTCCATGAGCGGCGGTCCGACAAAGACTTTCAGTTTCTCCAGGTCTTCTTCCGGTTTTCCGATCTTTTCCAGTGCATACTGAACGGATTTGGTGATTCCCTCACCAGACTCTGTCAATGTTCCATCCAGATCAAAAAAGATTGCTTTATACATAAATTTCCTCCATTGTCAAAAAATATTATACGTTAGTATAGCATTCTTTTTTGCTTCCGTCCACGACAATTCTTTCCTGCACATCACGGCTGTCTCGATTTCTGTCTGCATTTCCTGTGGGTTCAGTTTTAGCAGGATCCTGCTGCCCCTCCAGTGCCAGTCTGCTTCTTTTCCATTTGTCCGGATCGAGATGACTGCGATCACAAGTGATCGATCAGGGATGATTTCCGCCTCTGCTGCATTCCGGATCTCTTTTCTGCAGTAAATGAGCTGCATTTTCTGGCGGCATTCTTCCTCAGTAAGTTCTTCTTCTTTTTGTGGGACTGTCAGGATATTTTTCTGGATTTCTGAGACCGGGGTTGGAGTGGGACTGATGGATGGGATTGGTGTCATTGTTGGTGTGGGGGAAGGAATTGGTGTTGGAGATATGTCTGCGATCTGTTGTTCTGTATTTTCAATATTGTAAAGGGTATCATTACTGTTCTGATGGTCTGCGGCCCTGGCGGTTTCTGAGCTGTTATTTTGAGACACGGTGTTGTTTGAAGTTCCATCTTCATACGAGTCTGCTGAGAAAAAATCGTTCCAGTCTGTTTCTGGCTGTGCGGTATTGGTGTTTCCTGTCGTGTAACTTCCTGCACCTGCGCCAGAGGAATCGTCTCCTGTATTCCAGGAATCTTCTGTGTTGCTCCAATTGTTGTTACTGTCATAATTATCATTGTCGGACGATGTCGTCCCGCCTGTGGTTTCTTCCTGATCCCAGCTGGAATCATCCTCGAAACTTCCTGTTCCCATATCAACATCAAAGCCGCCCAGTTCGATTGCCTGGACAACCTTTACTGTGAGCAGTAAAAATATCAACAGCGAAACTCCTGCCAGAAAGTTCTTTTTTATTTTGAGGATGCTTCTTTTTTCCATGCTTCTATCTGGTTCTGCGTTATCCGACTGTTGTCTGTTTTCTTTTCTGATGTCTGTTTTTCCCATTCTCTGTATACCTCCATACTCTGTTCATATCGCCCCTGTCTGTTGAGAAAGTTTCCAAACTCCAGATAACCTGCTCCGTATTCCGGTTCGTATGTGATCAGCTGTCTGTAATAAAACTCTGCTTTGTTTGCTTTGCCAAGCAGTTCTCCGTTCCACGCCAGTAATTCCAGGAGGCGGATCTGCTCTTCACTTTTTCTGTAGAGTTTGAGCATCTGCTGTAATCTGTGTTCCGTATCCAGGCAGAAAAGTTCTCTGGATTTTTTATCGCTGCTTTGATATTCCATGCTGTAAAATCTGGCTGTCACGGCCGCCAGTGCGTTCTGGAATTCTGGAAGTACCGGCTGCTGTTCTGCGCCGTGGATAACTGCCAGGAGGGTGAGGAGTGCGGCACAGACCGGAACCAGGACGGATTTCAGGGAGAATGGTTTCCAATTGATCTTTGCAAGATATTTTTCTGCTTCTTCTGCATTCTGCCAGCGTTTGTCCGGGTCCTGGCGGCAGCATTTGTGGATGAATTTTGCGAATTGCGGGGAGCGGATATAATAGTGGTATTTCTTTTTTCCGCAAAGTTTTTGCAGTGTTTTGCCGAGGGCGTAGAAATCGCTGGGTGCGGTCAGGATGCCTTCGTATTGTTCCGGGGCGGCGTAGCCTTTTGTTCCCTTTATCGTTTTTCTTGCAGTTTTGTAACTGCACAGGGCGCTTCCAAAATCTATGAGGTAGATTTTTCCATTTTCATCTAAGATTAAGTTGTCTGGTTTTAAGTCGCCATAATAAATGGGGGGTTTTTGTGAATGCAGGTATTGTAAAATTTGAAGAATTGTATGGGTGATCGTTAAGATTTGGGCGAAAGAAAATTGATAAGATTCTTTTAGATGGAATTCAAGGGATTTGCCTTTGATGTATTCCATGACGAGGTAGCAGGAATCGTCTTGTTCGGTGTAGTCTGTCATTCTTGGGAGGGATGGGTGGTTGAGATGTTTTAGAAGTTTTGCTTCGGTTTTCTTTGAGATGGGGAGTTGTTTGATGGCCCAGAAGGTGCCCAGGTCCATATCGCGGGAGAGGTAAGTGGTTCCCTCCCCGCCCTCTCCTATCTTGGATATGATGCAGTAGCGGTTCTTTAGAATTTTGCCTGTTAAATCTATATTTATTCTCCTTTCTAGTTTTCCCAAAACCGTCCGAGGGGGAACGCACTCAAAGTTGCGAAGGCCGTTTTTCCCCCCTCGGGCACCCCCTTTTTCGGCCACGCTTTGTGTGGACAGGGGTTGTGGTTTAAGGGACGGAAACAGCAATCGGCCGCGCGCTCCCCTCGGAGAGGGGGCACGTGGCGATGTGGCTGTTTCCTGGATATTACCAAGTTGTAGAGTGTGTTAAAAACCTTAGTTACATGCGGTCTGGGGCTGAGAAGCCTAGGAGGTCGATGCTGGTTTCGAGGATGTTTTTGGTGAGGCTCAGGAGTTTGAGGAAGGATTCTTTCTGGTCCTGGTTTTCTTCGCTCAGGATCTTGGTCTCGTGGTAGAAGCTGTTGAAGGCGTTGGAGACTTCGTAGATGTAAGCGCAGATTTTGTGTGGTGCTTTCTCTTCGAAGGCGTTTTCGATGGTGCTTCCGAATTTGGTCAGTTCCAGCATGAGGTTTTTCTGGCTGGTGTTTACTGCCGGGAGGAGTTCTCCGGATTCGAGGTTTCCGCCTTCTTCTTTGTAACGGTTCAGGATGGATTTGATTCGTACAATTGTGTAGAGGATGTACGGACCTGTGTTTCCTTCGAAGGAGGTGAAGCGGTCGATGTCGAAGACGTAGTCTTTGGTTGCCTGGTTGGAGAGGTCACCGTATTTGATTGCGGAGAGGCCTACTACTTTGGCTGTTTCCCGGGCATCTTGGTCTTTGACGCTTCTATTTTCGACAATCTTGTGGAACATTTCTTCGTCGATGTCTGCGATCAGGTTTTCAAGACGCATAACGCCGCCGTCTCTTGTCTTGAATGGTTTGCCGTCTTTTCCGTTCATGGTACCGAAGCCGAGGAAGGAAAGTTCTGTCTCTGGTTTTACGAGGCCGGTCTTTCTTGCGCAGCGGAATACCTGGATGAAGTGGAGTTCCTGGCGTTTGTCTACGACGTAGAGAATCTCATCCGGATCGAAGAGTTTTACTCGTTCTACGATCGTTGCAAGGTCTGTTGTTGTATAAAGGGATGCTCCGTCGGATTTGAGAAGCATGCATGGCGGGATTTCTTTGGTGTCTGTATCTTCTTTGACATCTACAACGAGTGCTCCCTGATCTTCGTATGCGAAGCCGTGGTCTTTCATCATCTGAACCATATCCGGGATGTATGGCTGTGCGTCTGATTCGTTTTTCATGAGGTCGAAGGATACATTTAAATTGCTGTAGTTTCTCTTGAGGTCAGTTACGGAAACCTGCATGATGTGGTTCCAGAGAGCCATGTAGCCTGGTTTGCCCTGCTGTAACTGATGTGTTGCCTCAAGTGCCTCGTTACGGTATTCCTCATCTACTTTGGATTTGCCGCTTGCACATGGATAGATTTCTTCCAGTTCGCTGATGGTGAACGGTGCTTCCTGCGGATATTCTCCCTGATAGCTGTCATCAAAATAAACAAGCTCCGGTTTGCGGTGTTTGAGTTCTGTGATGATAAGGCCCATCTGGAGTCCCCAGTCACCGAGATGTACGTCACCGATCACCTTGTGTCCTACATATCTGCCGATACGTTTGATACTCTCTCCAATGATCGCGGAACGAAGATGTCCTACGTGGAGCGGTTTTGCTACGTTCGGTCCGCCGTAGTCGATGATGATGGTCTTTGGTGTCTCTGCAGTCTTGACAGAGTATTTCGGGTCTGCTTCCATTTCCTTAAGATAGTCTGCAAGGAATTCCTCTCTGACTCTGAGGTTGATGAAACCTGGTTTTACAACCTCTGCCATAGAAAAGATCTTGCTGTCCTTAAGATATACAACTACATCATCTGCGATCATGAACGGGGCTTTCTTGTAAGCTTTGGCTCCTGCCATTGCTCCGTTGCACTGATATTCGCATAAATCAGGACGGTTGGAAACGGTTACTTTGCCATATGACGGATCATATCCGGCTTTTTCAAAAGCAGAAGCAAGTTCCTCTGCCATTAATTCCATAAGTTTTTTCATTATCATATCTCCTTATTTTACAGTTACTTTTTTGGAGCAGGCTACGGCGAGTGCTCCGTGTCCGATGTGGCAGGCTACACTTAAAGAAAGCGGATCCATATGGATGTCCAGACCCGGGAATGCTGCCTGAACTTCGTTCTTAAATTCCTCTGCTTCTTCTTTGTTTCCTGTGTATGCCATCTGGAGGCACATCTCTCCTGCTTCTGCATATTCCTTAAAACGGCTGTCCCAGTCTTCTCTCATTGCTTTGAGCATGACTTTCTTTGCCTGTTTCTTACCTCTTACCTTGGCATAGGCATCCAGTTTCTCTCCCTGGATCTGAAGGACCGGTTTCAGGTTGAGGACGGTTCCGATCGCAGCTGCCGCCGGAGTAATCCTGCCTCCTTTTTTAAGGTATTTCAGCGTTTCCAGTGTGATGTAGATACTGGATTCCATTTTTTCTGCTTCGAGAACTTCTTTGATCTCTGCGGCTGTCTTGCCTGCATCACGCAGTGCCAGTGCATCCAGAACGGACTGACGCTGTGTTACGGAAATCCTCTGGTTGTTGACAACCTGTACTTTGCCGCCATATTCTCTGGAAAGTGCTGTTGCAGTATCGCAGGCTGCACTTAATCCGCTGGACATCGGAATGTGCACAACCTCATCGTATTCCTCCAGAAGATTGTCCCACAGCCCGCAGACTTCTACCGGGCTTGGCTGTGAGGTAGAGATTGCTTCATCGTTCTTGAGTTTCTCATAAAATTCTTCCTGAGAAAGAGTTATTCCCTCAAGATACATAACATCATTAATATAAAAAGGCATCGGGAGGACAGAAATTCCAAGTTCTCGTCCTTCATCCTGTGTAATGCCGCTGTTACTGTCTGTTACAATCGCAATTTTTCCCATACTGTATCTCCTCATATGTTTTTCTGTTTTCAGATAACAATACTTATATCCTTATTGAATCATTGCATACTGTTTATAGTTTAGCACATCTCACCCGGTATCTCAATTAAAAATATAAAAGCCGGATATTTTTTACATTTTATATAAAAAAACCTCTATGGTTCCCGGGAACCATGGAGGTTTTTGTAATTTTATCATTCACTTCGCAGTGCATCGATCGGGTTCAGGTCTGCTGCCTTAACAGATGGGAGCAGTCCAAAGATAACTCCGATCAGCATGGAAAATATTACTGATCCGATGATCGCCGGAATACTGATCGCCGTCGGTGCTCCCGAAAGCTTGGAGACCACTTTCGACAGGACAATTCCGACAATAACTCCAATGATACCGCCAATACTTGTCAGCATGGCCGCTTCTGTCAGAAACTGGAAAAGAATGACCTTTTTTCTTGCTCCGATCGCTTTCTTTAGACCGATCTCACTCGTTCGCTCTGTGACAGATACCAGCATGATG
>ENA-UOJJ01005072-UOJJ01005072.1-human-gut-metagenome-genome-assembly--contig:-CS66-NODE-5072-length-11501-cov-4.430456_pt1 | contig 11501 bp, 9 predicted proteins | sample MGYA00242343_ERZ723890 | MGnify/ENA metagenome assembly ERZ723890 | reverse complement strand
GTAGACTCGGAATTCGTCCAGTTTGGATTTTAGTTCATACACAATATTTGCGTCAGTGGTTTCTTCGATGGTAGTTTCCTCGTAATACGGGGCAAATGCCGCACGGATATCTTCTGTTGAATTTACAAAGTCCAGCACAAAAGTATCTTCTTTACCAAAGCAGGTTCGATTCAGGCGTGAAAGGGTCTGTACAGCCTTTACGCCGCTGAGCTTTTTATCCACAAACATGGTATGCAGCAGCGGCTCATCAAAGCCGGTCTGGTATTTTTCTGCTACCAACAGCACCTGGTATTCACCGCCGTGGAACTTCTCTGGCAATTCACTTTCCTTAATACCATTTAGACTGACTTCGGTGTATTCCTCGCCGCCGTCACGCACAGTACCAGAGAAAGCAATCAGGATTCCAAGCTCGTTTTCATAGCCCATCTTCTTGATATACCGCTGGAACTCCTGATAGTAGCGAACGGCGTGCAAACGGGAACCAGTGACAACCATGGCCTTAGCCTTGCCGCTAATCTTGTTCTTGGTGACGGTACGGAAATGCTCTACAATGATCTGCGTTTTTTGTGCTAAATTATGCGGATGCAGGCTCAGGAATTTGCCCAAAGCCTTGTTTGCCTTACTCTTTTCATAGCGAGGATCATCCGCAATCTTCTTGCCTATCTTGAAGTAGGTGTCATAGGTCACATAGTTTTTCAAGACATCTAGGATAAAACCCTCCTGAATTGCTTGCTTCATAGAGTAGATATGGAACGCCCGAGGAATTCCGTTTGCATCAGGCGTACCGAACATTTCCAGAGTCTTTGCCTTGGGTGTTGCGGTAAATGCAAAGAAGGACAAATTTGTCAAACGGCCGTGAGTGGCCATTTCCTTGGTGATCTCATCCTCGCTATCAGACTGTTTATGCTCCTCTTTGGCTTCTTCGTCGGCAACCTTCTGAAGCTGTTCTTCTTCGGTCAGCCCTTCTGTATCGCCCAGAATTGCTTTCATCTTTTTGCTGGCTTCGCCGGTCTGTGAAGAATGCGCCTCATCAACGATGATGGCAAACCGTTTTCCACTCAGATCGTCCACTTTTTCAAGAATGAATGGAAACTTCTGAAGTGTGGTGATGATAATCTTCTTACCTGTGTTCAGAGCGTCCGCCAGCTGAGAGGCATTATTGTCAATCTTAACTACAACGCCTTCCACGTGTTCAAACTGATAGATTGTATCCTGTAGCTGCTTGTCCAGCACCAGACGGTCAGTAATCACGATAATGCTGTTGAATATTACTTTATCATTTTTATCGTGCAGATTGGACAGGTGGTGTGCCAGCCAGGAGATGGAATTGGATTTACCGCTGCCTGCGCTGTGCTGAATCAAGTAGTTACGTCCGGTGCCATGCTCGTATACATCGGCAACCAATTTGCGAACAACATCCAACTGATGATAGCGTGGGAAGATCATTACGGACTTCTTGGGATTCTTTTTGTCATCCTGAAGATGGATAAATCGCTGAACGATATCCAGCAAGCTGTCCTTCTGCAACACTTCGTCCCACAAATAGGAAGTGCGGTATGTTCCACTGCCGACGGGATTTCCCTTGCCACCATTATTGCCTTTGTTGAATGGCAGAAAGTATGTATTGATACCGTCCAGCTTGGTGGTCATCCATACTTCGTCGGTATCTACAGCAAAGTGAACCAGGCACCGGGATTTGAAAGAAAGTAGCAGCTCTCGAGGATCACGATCTTTCATGTACTGATGCTTTGCATTTTCGACGGTCTGACTGGTCGCTGGATTTTTCAATTCCAAAGTTGCCACCGGCAAGCCGTTGATAAATAATACGACATCAATAGAGTTTTCGTTTTTCAGACTGTAATGTACCTGCCGGGTAATGGAGAGAATATTTTTCTCATAAAGCGCCTGACTGGTCTGGTTCATACCGCTGGCAGGTTTGAAGAAACACATGGAGAACTTTGCCGGGGCATCCACGATGCCGTGGCGAAGAACATACAGCATACCATGGGTATCCAAATCCCGGTACAGCTTTTTTAGAAAGCCGGTTTCCACGTCATCACCATGCTTCTTGCATAGTTTGGCCCATTCCGTAGGTTGACTCTCCCGAAGAAAGCGGAACAGTTGTTTTGTGTCAACAGCAAACTCCCGATTATAGTCACGAGGATTACCTTTCATATATCCGCCGTGGTCAAGCAGGCTGTATTCGATTTCTCGCTCGAAGGTAATTTCCTTGGTTTCGATTGCCATTACTGACCACCCCCAATTAGAGTACAAATCCACGGAATCAGGCCAACCAAACCGCCAATGACGGCGGAGATGATGGCAATTTTCCATTCCCGCCGGGAGAGCTTTCTCTCGGCTTTTTTTGCTGCCTTTTTATTGGCCTCGTAGTTCTTTCCATCCACCGTGACAGCAAGATAATATGGGATATTGTCAGCCCATTGGATTTTTATATATCCGCATTCTCTCAATTCACGGAAGGTGTCCCGAAGAAGGTTTTCTTCCTGGAATGACAGATTCTGAAACCGTTCGTTCCAATGGGCAGTGTTATCCTTACCACTGGTCTGAAGGCCGATTATTTCTTTCAGCAGAGTTTCGCCTTGCGGTGACAATTCTTGATAGTTCATTCTACTGCCACCTTTCCGGTTACCACCTCAGAAATGACGCTTTGGCGGTATTCCTTTAGTTTTTCGATTTGTTGCTGAGTGAGAGAAATCAATTCATCAATATCTTTCACACGCTTGTCCAGATAAGCTACAATTTCATTCTGTTCTTCCAGAGGAGGCACCACTGCTGGAATTTTGAAGAAGTTCACAGGATATAAGCGCATCCGGTGTTCTGCAATGCCTGTGGAATAATTTTTGAAAATTTCCATGTACATCGGTGTCTTGAACAGGTAGTACAGGTACTGAGGATTTACCTCTTGCCTCGGATAATAAATGCAGTATGCAGGAGAGATCACGCCGTCATATCCAGAGATGCTATAGCTGCCGTCTTTTGCACGCATGATATTCATGACCAAATCACCCTTGCAAACCACTTTATAACCCTCTGTAGTTTCTGCTGGAGCAACCGTTGCAAGGTTCAGTTCCTCTGCATGGGACTGTAGAATCACACCAAGATGTTTCGTGACGCTAAGAAGCACGGCATCCGTTTCGCTACACTTAGCATTCCGCTCTGTAAACAGCTGGTGATTCGTTAAAATTTTCCAGTGTGAAGGAATTTTTCCAATCCAGTCGATACCGCTGCTACGCATATTGGCTGTGTGCAAACCTTTTGTAACGGCATCACATATAGTAGCAGTCTTCTTTTCCTTAAGGAAAGAGATGAGCTGATTCTTGTTGGCAATAAGATCATCGATTGCGCTAACTTTTCGCCCAAGATAAGCCGCTATCCGGCGTTGAACATCCATAGGGTGAACAGTTCCTCGAATGTTTTTTACATCATCAACAGAAACAGCATCGTATGTACTGCCTGTTGCATATGACCTTAATGCATCGATAACCGTATGTAGCATATACCAAGCATATTGAGGTTCTAACGTCTTACTTTTAAGCGCGCAAAGGCCTCGGCCGATGGCATAGTCAGTATCGGCAATATTCATATCTCCAACTGGAGCACGAACAGATAATAAAATGTCGTATGCGTTTGCAATCTTTTTAGGCTGAGTGCAATATGTTGTTGGAGATGGAGAAATGATTCCAAAATCAGCTTTTCCTTGCAGAAAAGGAACACCATTACCATCCATATTGCACGCATCACTATCCGGTGATTGCCCCATGTTAAGTTCAAACAGATACTTTAACCTCACGTTTTCTGTGTTCATATTTCAAATACCTCCGCCAAGCTCACCTGAATACGAGCCTCTAGATCCTTGATATCCTCCATAATCACGGAACTGTCACGCAGTGGAGTGAACTTATAGAAATAGCGGGTAAAGGGAATTTCATAGCCGATCTTAGTCTTGCTCTCATCAATCCAGGCATCGGGAACGAATGGCAACACCTCTCGGCGGAAATATTCGTGAATGTCTTCCTTCAGTGGTACTATCTCGTAGTCACGAAGGGAGGCATCCTCTTTTCTGTTACCCTTACGATCAGTTACTGGGGTGCCGTCCTCATTCAGCAAAGGACGCTCCACAACGATTTTCCGATAGCCAAAATCATCGTTTTCCAAATCCATATAATTCTCATCCGGCTCGTAGGTGCTGTACAGGCGGACGATTTCTGCGCGGTTTTCCGGACTGATCATATTTCGCTTATTCCCCAGTCCTTTACGCATCTTTTCATAGAAAACGGCACCGTTGATCAGACGCACCTTGCCCTTTCTACGATTCTCTTTCCGGTTTGTGAGAATCCAAATGTACGTGGTAATACCGGTATTGTAGAACAGTTGGTCAGGCAGGCCAATAATGGCCTCCAGCAGATCGTTTTCAATAATCCAGCGGCGGATTTCACTTTCTCCGCTTCCGGCATCGCCGGAAAACATGGGCGATCCATTAAAGACGATCCCGATGCGGCTGCCACCATTCCCCGGTACATTCATCTTGGAGATCAGATGCTGTAGGAACAGGAAAGAGCCATCAGAAATACGTGGCAAACCAGCGCCAAAACGGCCACTATAGCCTTTGCTTTTAGCTTCGTCCTTGATAAATTTTTCAACTTTCTTCCATTCCACGCCGAAAGGCGGATTGCTCAGCATATAGTCGAAGGTTTGTCCCTGAAAGCCATCTTCATTAAAGCTGTTGCCCAGAACAATTCGACTGTTGGTGTTTCCCTTAAGGATCATGTCAGAGCAGCAGGTGGCATATGTTTCAGGATTCAATTCTTGACCAAAGGGGATCACTCTGGTAGTGGCGTTCAATGCCTGCATTTTATTCTGCGCCACAGAGAGCATGCCGCCCGTGCCGCAGGCGGGATCAAGAATGGTGATGACCTTGCCATCAGTAGTCGCAATCTCGTCCATATCAGGATCAAGCAGTATTTCCACCATCAGCTCAATGACCTCACGAGGCGTAAAGTGCTCACCGGCAGTCTCGTTCGATTGTTCAGAGAACCGGCGGATCAGTTCTTCAAACATATAGCCCATTTCCAGATTGTCAATCTGGGTGTCGCTCATATCGATCTCGGCAAACCGCTGTACAACCAAGTACAGCAGGTTTGCACGGGAAAGCTTGTCAATTACACCGAAGATTTCAAAGTTATCCATGATCTCACGGACATCCTCGGAGAAACCATTTATGTAATCACGCAGGTTCGCTTCTATGGCATTACTGTCATCCATCAGCTTTTCAAAATCAAACTGGCTGATGTTGTAGTAGTCGTGACCGGTCGTACGCTTAAAAATAGGTCGTTTATTGCTGACAGTCAGCGTTTTATTTGCTTCCAGAATTCTTGCTTTGGAAGGGGCCAGCACGCAGTCAAAACGGCGCAGGACAGTAAATGGCAGAATTACCTTGCCGTATTCGCTTTGCTTAAAATCACCACGGAGCAGGTCTGCGATACTCCATATGAAATTTGCTTGTTCGTTAATGTTCATCAGATATCTGCTCCTTCTTCTCTGAGCCGTAAATACCGCTCGTATGAGATAACAACGTTTTGCGGCTTGTTTTGCTTGTTGACGATCAGAACCTTATCCCGTTCTTTCACTTCCTTAAAAATGCGTGATGCCTGACCTTTCTGAAAACTTGTAATCGCTTCATAATCAGGATTCACATTGGAAGATGCCCTCCTTTTTGCCACAAAACCACCTCTTTTCGACGAAATCTGTCATCGTCATTATAGCACGAAATCATTACTTTTAGCAAGTTGAAAATCTATATAAAAGTAATGACTTTTTGTAATTGATAGAGAGCGCTTAAAATTACTTCCGACTATGTTTCTCCATTTCAATCGGTCGTGTGACTGTACAATATCGGAACCGGATCAGAGCAAAGCAAAAAGCCATCAGCGCTGACACCTTGCAGTGCCAATGTTGATGGCTTTATGCTAATCTATGAACTCAGGTGGTTTACCTAGCTTCCAAGACACTTTTCAGATTTGATTTCAATTGAAATTATGCTATCGTCAGTAAATTTCAGTTTAGAGCAGACAGTAAAACTAGCAGAAAATCAATTGTTCTATGTGTGTTACCTTAAATCATCCCGAAGTGCTTTAATGCCTCCGTAATTGCCTTTTCCTTCTCCGGCGGGCATTGTGGCTGCCTGGTATCCTCGGATTTCGGTTTATTGTAGTTCTCGCGCTCAATGATGCCGTACTTCTGCTTCACCTGTGCGATATAGAGGTGGCTGACCTTCAGTCCGGTATGCTCGAAAACGTATTCCCGGATTTCCTCGTAGGTTGCTTTACTCTCTGCCGAAGTCAAATCCATCTCGTCCATAGCCACTTCGATCTCGATATGTTCCTTTCTTTGAAGTTTGGACAATAAACACACCGTCTCCACATGTGCACAGCGAGGGAAGAGGTCGAAGGCTTCGGCGGTCTGGGGGGTGTAGCCGGCGGCGGTGAGGAGCTTCAGGTCCCGGGCCAGCGTGGCCGGGTCGCAGGAGACGTAGACCACGCGCTGCGGCGCCATGGTCCCGATCGCCTCGATGACGTCGGCGCTGACGCCCTTGCGCGGCGGGTCGACGACGATGACGTCGGGCCGGGTGTGCCGGTCCGCCAGCATTTTCGCGGCCTGCCCGGCGTCCATGCAGTAAAACTCAGCGTTTTCCATGCCGTTCTGCGCAGCGTTGAATTTCGCATCCTCGATCGCCTGCGGGACGATCTCCACGCCGATGGCCTTTTTTGCATGCCGGGCCAGACAGAGCGTGATCGTGCCCGTGCCGCAGTACAGGTCGAGGACGGTCTCGTTCCCGGTCAGACCAGCCAGCTGCACGGCCTTTTCGTACAGCCGCTCCGCCTGCGCGTGGTTGACCTGATAAAACGCCGGGGCGGACAGGCGGAACTGCAGCCCGCAGAGCGTATCGGTGATGGTCCCATCGCCATAAAGCGGATGGAATTCCGTGCCGAGGACGGTATTGCCCTTTTTGGTGTTGGGGGAAAATACGATCGTCGTGATGCCGGGCTCGGCAGCAAGCAGGGCCGCGACGAGCTGCTTTTTCTTCGGCAGCTGCGCGCAGTTGGCGACGATGCAGACGAGGAGCTGTCCGCTTTCCGCGCCGAAACGGATATAGATGTGGCGGATATAGCCGGTGTGCGTCTGCTCGTTATAGGCACGGATGTGATACTGCTCCATCCAGGCGAGCACTGCGCCGCGGATCGCGTCCGCGCAGTCCGGCTGGATGCGGCAGTGCCGGACCGGGATGACCCGGTGCGTCTTGCCGGAGAAGAAGCCCGCGACGGGGCGGCTGTCCTGCTCCTGCACAGGGAATTGGACTTTGTTTCGGTAGCCGTCCGTCTGCGCCGCGCCGGTGATGTGGAGCGCAGAGATCGTCTGCCCGCCGATGCGGGTCAGGCAGCTCTGGACGTGCGTCTGCTTGAGCGCAAGCTCCTGCTCGTAGTCCATATGCCGCAGGGCGCAGCCGCCGCAGAGGGGAAAATACGGGCAGTCCGGCTCCACGCGGTGCGCGGACGGAGTCAGAACGGAAAGAAGCTGGGCAAACACGGCCGAACGGCCGACGTGGGCAATGCGGACGCTGCAGCGCTCGCCCGGCAGCGCGCCGGGGACAAAGACGACCTGCCCGTCTACCCGCGCGACGCCGGAGCCGTCGATGGTGGTGGTCTCAATGGATACCTGCAGCGGATCGCCGCGGTGTAACTCACTCATAGTCCATGGGAATGTTTCACGTGAAACATTCACTCCTCCTTCAAAAGCTCGCCGGTGGAAAGATCGATGGTATAGATATGCGTAAACTGCTGGTCCGAGGTCTCCGTGGAATAGGAGACGGACAGCGTATAGTCGACGACCAGCGTCCCGTCCACTTCGCTGATGCTGTAGCCGCCGTTGACGTAGCCGATGGCCTGCTTTTCCTGCGCGGTGGGGTAGACGGTCTCCTGCGCGTAGGAGAGGACGGTCTGCGACAGCGTGTCAAAGACTGCGTTGGCCGCGGCGGAGGCCTCGTCCGTCTCCAGCGTCAGGTGCGGCAGCGTGTAGGTGCAGGTCACGATCTCTTCCAGATCGGTCTGGATGGTGTCCGGCTCGTCGAGCCAGACGGCGTCCGACGGTGTGGCGCTCCCCTGCTGGTTGGGCGTGATGCGGATGGGCTCGGCGGGCTCCTGTGCGGGCGCTTCCGGCTGTGCGGCCGGTTCCTGCGTGACGGGCTGGGCCGGTTCCGGGGTCTGCTGCGGCGAGGACTGCCGGGTGCAGGCTGCGGCGGTAAAGAGCAAAAAAGCAGCCAGCGAGGCTGCGAGAAATTTTTTCATGGCATGTTCCTCCTATATGTGATTTCAATTTTATCACAGATCGGAACTTGTGTAAAGTCCGCAAAGCCGCTATACTGGTGCTGATACCATCTGTTTGGAGAGAATGTTATGCTGGATTATCGTCATTGCACCCTCTGTCCGCGCCGCTGCGGCATTGACCGCACGGCGGGGCAGCTCGGCTTCTGCCGGATGCCGGATCAGATCCATGCCGCGCGCGCCGCGCTGCATTACTGGGAGGAGCCGGTCATCTCCGGCAGCTACGGCAGCGGGGCAGTCTTCTTTTCCGGGTGTACGCTGCGCTGCGCATTCTGCCAGAATGGAGTGATCTCGCAGGAGAATTTCGGGAAGCCGCTCTCCCCTGCCGGGCTGCGCGCCGCGTTTGAGCGGCTGATCGACGAGGGCTGCCAGAATATCAACCTCGTCACGCCGACGCACTTCCTGCCCTCCATCCTCCCGGCCCTGACGCCGAAGCTGCCCGTGCCGGTGGTCTATAACTGCGGCGGATATGAGTCAGTCGAGACGCTGCGGCAGCTCGAGGGGCTGGTCGATATCTACCTGCCGGACTTCAAATACAGCGATGACCGGCTGGCCGCGAAGCTCTCCGCCGCGCCGGACTATGCCGAGACGGCTGCCGCCGCCATCCGGGAGATGTACCGCCAGGTGGGCGCTGCGGTGATCGAAGACGAGCAGATGACGCGCGGCGTCATCATCCGCCATCTGGTCCTGCCCGGCTGCATTGATAACTCTCTCGGCGTGCTCGACTGGATCGCGGAGACGTTCCCGAAAAAGGACGTGCTCGTCAGCCTCATGAGCCAGTATGTGCCCATGGGCCGGGCAAAGACCATGCCGCCGCTGGACCGCCGCATCACGCAGGAGGAATACGACGCCGTTCTCTCCTACCTGTATCTGCTGGAGCTCGACAACGGCTACACACAGGATTTTTCCGCGGCGACGGCAGAGTATATCCCGGATTTTGACCTGGAAGGTTTGTAAAACAAACGTTTGCTTTTTGCGGCGGGATGTGTTATACTGGTCCCAGCAATGAAAAAGGGGCGTTCAGCATGGGTCGTACAAGCAACAAACGCGAGGAGATTCTGCGGTTTCTGACGCAGTTCGTCGCAGAAAACGGATATGCGCCGTCCGTGCGGGAGATCTGCGCGGCCGTCGGTCTGCAGTCTACGGCGACGGTCCATTATCATCTCGGCGCGCTGCGCGAGGCCGGGCTCATCGAGATGGACGATATGAAAAAACGCGCCATTACCCTGCCGGACGCACACCGGGCCGACCGTATTCCGGTCGTCGGTATTGTGACGGCCGGCGTGCCGATTTTGGCGGTCGAGAATATCGAGGGCTATATCCCGTGGGAGGGCGAGGCCGGATGCTTCGCGCTGCGCGTGCGCGGCGATTCGATGATCGGCGCGGGGATCCTTGACGGCGACAAGGTCGTCGTCCGCCCGCAGCAGACCGCGACCAACGGCGAGATCGTCGTCGCCCTGCTCGAGGATTCGGCCACGGTCAAGCGTTTTCAGAAGACCGGCAAACAGGTCTGGCTGCTGCCGGAGAATCCGGCGTATCAGCCGATCGACGGCAATGAGGCGCAGATTTTGGGCAAGGTCAAGGCCGTGATCCGGACGTATTGATATGATATGGAAAAGGGGCTGCCTCCGGCAGCCCCATTATTACCCCGCCGCAGCGGAAGAAAAAGGCTCCCCTTGCAGGGGAGCTGTCGCCGAAGGCGACTGAGAGGTTGCCACAAATTTGATACGACCTCTCCGTCACGGCTATCGCCGTGCCACCTCCCCTGGAAGGGGAGGCTTTGGACTTGTGCACTTCCATGGCTTCCCCTATGAGGGGAAGCTGTCAGCCGCAAGGCTGACGGATGAGGTGGACAGCGGCGCCCAGACACAAGTGCCGCCACCTCATCCGTCACGGCTTCGCCGTGCCGCCTTCTCCGCGTAGGGGAAGGCTTTTTGCGTGTGTCGGGTATGTTTCACGTGAAACATAAGAAAATATAAAATCGTGGGCGAATATTGCTTTTTTGAAAACGGGCCGGTATAATATAGGTTACAAAATTGTGCGCGAGGGAGTGTGAGGCGGCCTATGGGGCGGATCTTGGCGTTTGTGAACCAGAAGGGCGGCGTTGGAAAGACGACGTCGGCGGTCAATCTGGCGGCTGCGCTGCAGAAGGCGGGCAAAAAGGTCCTGCTCTGCGATTTTGACCCGCAGGCCAACGCGACCTCCGGTCTGGGCGTAGAAAAGAGCGCTGCGGCGCACTCTACCTACGAGCTCGTGATCGACGGCTTCCCGGCTGCGGACGCGGTCATCCATACGCCGTACTGCGACGTGCTGGCGTCGAATGTGGCGCTGTCCGGCGCGGGTGTGGAGCTCGTCGGGATGGACGCGCGGGAATATGCGCTCAAGCACGCGCTCGAGCCGCTGCGCGCGCAGTATGACTACATCTTTATCGACTGCCCGCCGTCATTGGAGCTGCTGACGCTGAACGCGCTGTGCGCGGCGGACCAGGTGCTGATCCCCGTGCAGTGCGAATATTACGCGCTCGAGGGCCTTTCGGACCTGATGGTGACGCTCCGCGCGGTCAAAAAGCGGCTGAACCCCACGATCTCGATCTTCGGGGTGCTGCTCACCATGTACGACGGCCGGACGAATTTCTCCGCCCAGGTCGCCGAAGAGGTGCGCCGCCACTTCCCCGGCAAGGTGTTCGCCGCGGCCATTCCGCGCAACGTCCGGTTGTCCGAGGCACCCAGCCACGGCATGCCCGTGTGCGCCTACGATAAGTTCAGCCGCGGCGCGGCGGCGTATGACGCCGTTGCGCAGGAGATCCTTGCAAAAGAGTCTGATTGAGAGGAGCTGCGACTATGGCAACGCAAAAAGGTCTCGGCAAGGGCCTTGGCGCCCTGTTCGGAGATATCAATGAGCAGACCGAAACGCCTGCGGAGGGCGCGGTCAGCCTGCCGCTGCAGAAGATCGAGCCCAATCCCCTGCAGCCCAGAAAAACCTTCGACCCGGACGAGCTCGCTTCGCTCGCCGAGTCCATCCGCATGCACGGCATTATCCAGCCGCTGACGGTCCGCAAGCTGCCGTCCGGCTTTTATCAGATCATCGCCGGCGAGCGCCGCT
>ENA-UOJJ01005070-UOJJ01005070.1-human-gut-metagenome-genome-assembly--contig:-CS66-NODE-5070-length-11508-cov-20.682529_pt1 | contig 11508 bp, 6 predicted proteins | sample MGYA00242343_ERZ723890 | MGnify/ENA metagenome assembly ERZ723890 | reverse complement strand
CCAGCAGCACATGGCCCTGGGCCAGGATGGCCAGCAGCACCTTGCGGACGATGTCTTCCTTGCCCAAAACGACCTTGTTGACCTCTGCCTGAATTTGATCTGTCAGCTTGTTCATGCTTTTTTCCTCTTTCTGCCGATGATGTAGATCGCACCGGCGGCGATTACGACTACCGCACCGATCACGGCGCAGATGATGATTCCATTTGTACCGGATGCCTCACGGGGCGCTTGAGTGCCGTCAAAATGCAGCACCCACGGCTGCCCGGACCGCACACGCTGCAAAGCCACTAAGGCCAGGACGGATTGGGCCGTTGCCAGGCCGTCGCCGGCCCCCTCCAGCACATGGCGGTAGGTGCCGTCCGCTTCCCGGAACTGGGAAAGCTCCGTCAGCAGGGTGTGCTCGCCCTTGACAAAACGGCTATCCGTCTCCGGGTCAATGCCCAGCGCACACAGGGCCAGGATGACCTGGGCGGTGCTTTCCGCGTTTTCATCGCCGTAGGCGATATACCCGCAGGTGTCCGTCAGCTGGCCGGAAAGATAGGAAAGTGCTGCGTCGATCTCGGTCTCCAGCTGGTCCCGATAGGGAGCTAGGGCCTGCACCGCCATAGCGGTGATGTCCACATCCGATTTTCCGGGGATCAGGCCGAAGCCGCCGTCCGGCTCCTGAGCAACGGAAATGGCATTTACCATGTCCTCCCGGGAATACAGGGCGTCTGCCGGGACCTCTGTGTCCCCGGCATCCAAGGTCAGCAGCGCCCATATCCAGCCATTTAAGCCCTGAGCACCCGGATCACGGGCATAGTTGTAAGTACCCTCTGCGATCAGGTCAATGGCCGAGCCGTCGGGCTTCGTGCCGAAGTTGGTGGGGTTGCCCCCCAGTGCCAGCACCGTTAAAGAAATCCGGTGGTATTCCGTGGCCTTGTTGCGATCCAGGCATCCGTTTTTGGCGTATGCGTCCTCCACATGGGCCTTCAGTTCCGCCAAATAGTCGGAATAGCTCTCCCTTGTGCCGGACAGTGCCATAGCTATGGCCAGCCAATCGCAGACGGAATCGCCTGCAGGAAACAATTCCCGGTCTTTCAGCAATTCACCCTTCTTGCCGCCCAGAGCGGACATTCCCTCCGCACTCTGTGCAATCTGTTTTTCCAAAGAAGGCTGTGCTTCCGCAAAGGCCACCGTTGGGAGCAGAAGCAGCACACAAAGAAGTGCCGCTAATATTCGTGTTGCTCTTTTCATGCAGTATCCTCCATCGTTCGTTTCAGCGCCCTTCTACAAAGGAAAACTTTACCGTTCCCGTGTCCCGTTAGAGCGTTTCCCATCCTCCGCCGCATCAGCCGGTCCTATTCGGAAGTTGGCTCTGTGGGCGTCGGTTCCGTGGGGACCGGGCTCCGTAGGGGCAGGCTCTATTGGCTCCGTTCCGCCGCCGGTGGCCGGGAGAATATCTGTTTTCTCCTCATGGCACTTGGAGCAGCGATAGTGGATGTAACCATCCTCTGTTTCGGTGGGTTCCAAACGGTCCGTCTCCACGAAGTCGTGGCCCAGGGCTTGGTAGCCGCCGTTGATCCACAGGCCGCAGTAGCTGCTCAGTGAACCGTAGCCGCCTCCGGTGGAATCGTAGCCGCCGATGTCCTTGCCATAGGACAGGGTGAAGCGCACATAAATGGTAATGCCGTTGCGGACCTTATAACCGCTCATGCCGGTACCCTCATACAGGGTGCCGTTGATGGAGTACATCCAACCGGAGCCTTGGGTATAGTCAAACTCCCCGATGCTGTCCCGGTCATAGTTGTCGTTGGTGGTGATGCCGTCCCGCAGGATCAGCTCCCAAAGATGCTCCGGGACATTGGCACGGTAGGCAATGTCGCCCCGGCTAATCCGGCGCAGATAGAAGTTCATAGTGGTGGACCCCTGGTAATCCGGCTCATAACCGCGCTCCTGCAGGAAGCGCAGCAGCACGGATGCCGCCGTTTCGCCCTCCACGATGTCCAGCGTACCGGTATCCAGAATGCCCAGGCCGATGGTGGTCGCATCCAGCACCACATCCACCGAGCCTGCCGGGTCGCCCTCACTGATCTGGTGATAGGTGACGGTGTAGACCTTCATGGTGGAGTTTCCGTTACCATCCCAGGCCAGCACCCGGACGATGTGGGTTTCTTCATCGCCCAACTGAGGGGGATCGAAATACAACTCGTAGGTGGGTTGAGAATCGCCGTAGCTCTTTTCCACGGTTTTGCCGTCCAGCGTGACCCGAATTTGATTGGAATAGATCACACCGGCTCCCAGCTCTGCGTTGGCACGGGCAATCACCGTCAAGGGGAAGGTTTGGGAGCTCATGTCCAGGCTGGCCCCGTCCAGATTGGTAACGATGGAGGGTGGATAGTCCCCCACCGTCGGGTGGGTATCGTCCGCAAGATTCGCGTAATAGCCCACCCGGTACTGAACAAGTCCCAGGAAGGTCTCCCCATCATAAAGAGACAGCACAAAGAGGTTATCTGCGTTGAAATCCAGCTGTGCCTCGTAGTCCTGGTTATTCTGAGAAGTAAGCAGCAATCCGTTTCCGGAATTGGTCTCATTTTTCAGCCGGACACGGATATGCAGGTCGCCCTTGCCCAGGGGATAGGCCACAAAGGTCAGCTTGCCGTCGGGCAAGTCCGCCTTGGTGAGTTGCTGGGTTTTCAGCGTTGTGTAAATGCGGGGCGTATCGTCTTCTTCACCGCCGCTGCCGTGGTCACCGCCGCTGCCGCCGTGGTCCCCGTCGTCTCCGCCGGTGCCATCACCATGGTCACCGGAATCCTCGGAGCCGCCTTTGTTATCGTCTGACTTGGAGCCGCCCTGGTCGCCCTTGCCGGGGTTATCCGTGGGGTCTGTGGGGCCCGATGGATCCGGCTTGGTGTCATCGGGGTTCTGTGGCTCATTGGGCTTCTGCGGTTCATCAGGTTTCTGCGGCTCATCGGGCTTCTGCGGCTCATCGGGCTTCTGCGGCTCGTCGGGTTTCTGCGGCTCATCAGGCTTCTGCGGCTCTGATGGATCCTGGGCAGTATCCGTATTCTCTGTATTATCCTTGCCGGAGCTTTGCCCGCCGGTGCTGCCGGAGCCTTGCAGCGACTCTGCCTGGAGCCGATCCGGCTGAGTGCTGATGGGATTGTCCGGCCTTGTCCGACCGGAGGAAAGAAGTGAGAGGCTGATCCCTGCCACCAGCACAATGACCAGCAAAATACTTACGGCGCTTAACAGGCCGCTGCGTTTTTTCATACGGGTATCCTCCAAATAGCGGTTTTGGATTCTTACCATTGTCTCCTAAAACAGGAGGCAATGGCAAAGCCCCAAAATATGGCGAATTGCCTCCCCTCCCAAAAGGGAGGGGAAGCCATGGATTCGCCTTGGTTTACTTGGAATTTTTGACGACCGCAACGGCGTCGGCGGAGTTGACGACCTTATCTTTGGTCACATCCGCACGCAGGAGCTTCCGCACAGAGACCTTCTCAAAGTCGGTGTACTTGCCGCTGTAGATGTCGTAGGTGAGTTGAGCATCGTTGATGTCCACAAGGCCCGTCTCATTGACATCATAGCTCTGGGTCACTTCCTCGGCAGTAGCACTGGCCTGCGTGATCTTGGCCTCAGCCGTAGCCTGGTCGAATGCCTCATTCTTGTCCACAATCACCAGCCAGCTGTACACATTCTCACCATAAGCGGTGGTCTTGTACATGACATTATCGCCGTAGGCAAACGCCTTGCCCTCTTCGGGGGTGCCGGTCACGGTTACCAGGAACACGGTCTTGTTATCCATCTCTACATACTTGGAAACAGTGACCTCCATGGTCAGGGTGGATTTCTTCTCGATGGTGATGACCAGATTGCCGGTGACATTGGCGATGGTGTAGGTGTTGTTAGCACCCTCGGTGACAGTCACGGCCTTGCCGCCCATGGTGGCGGAGATGGTGTACTTGAAGCCGTCCTTCTTCGCCACGGTGAAGGTGTAGTTGGTGTTTTCCTTGACGGAGCTTTCGCCGGTGGCATCGCCTACGCCGGTGCCGTCAAAGGTGACAGTGAAGGTCGCCGGCTGCTTCTCCGCCTTGTTGCTGTTGATGATGATGTCGCCGGTCACATCCGCACCGGGGATGGTGTAGGTGGTAGTGCCATCTTCATTCGCAGCAGCTGTAAAGCCGGTGTAGTCCTTGCCGCCGATGGTCACGGCCATTTTATAGGTGTAGCCAGTCGCAGGGGTCAGCTTGAAGGTGTAGTCTTCCTTGTAAGTAGCAGTCGCAGCACCGGTGGTATCGTCGCCCAGGGTGACATTAAAGCTCTTGGGGGTCTTGGTGCTCTTAACAACAACATTGCCGTTGACATTGGGAACCGTGTAGGTGCCATTCTCGTCCGGGCTAACTGTCGTTGCCTCGCCGTCGCCGACGGTGACAGTCACGGTGTAGTCATAGTTGGGGTCTGCGGGCTTGAAGGTCAGAGTGCCGCCTGCTGCGATCACGGAGCCCTCCGCGTCGGTACGGGTGAAGCCATCCGGCAGAGTCACGGTGTAGCCGCTGACGGTCACGGTGGTCGTATCCTTCAGCACGATGGCGGCGGGGGCATCAAGCTCGATGGCATTGGTATTGGTATCCACATACGCCGCCGTGACCTTGACAGCAGACTGGCCCTGACCGGCTGCGGTGAAATTCAGAGTCAGCGCATCGCCCAGCTCGGCGGCTTTACCGTAACGCACGATTCGCACGGTGCCGCTGCCGGGGATCACGCGATAACCCTCGATGCTGGTGGCTTCCATGTTCAGCGTCAGAATGGTGGGGTCAAAAGAGAAGGTCATGTCGTAGGCGTTGTAGGCGTTCTTGCCGTCGTTGTTGCCGATGGTCACAGGGATCTCCACGATTTGGCCGGAAGCTACCTGCTTGTCCGCACCCATGGACACGGTGTAGCCCTTGGCTTCACTGGACTTCACTGTGACATCAATGATGTTGCCGGTTAATTTGACATCGTTGTCTTTAAGCGTATCATAGTCAGGCAGCGCTTCGGTTTTGACCTCAATGCGAGCGTTTTCTGCCGTGATGTTCTCCGTTGCCGTAAAGGTAACAGTGGCGATCTTGCCAGCGTTAAGGGTGACGGGGTCACCGGAAGGGCTTAATGCGGATACCCGGACAGCATTTTTGCCGAGGATATCAACATTATCTCCCACCATTCCAGCAGTAGAGCCTATGGACGTCGTGCATCCGGGTTCAAGCTCGCCGCTGGTCTTGACATAAGCATCCTTGTCAAAATAAATTGCCCACTCCCAGTTATTCAGGTTCGTAATGGTCTTGTCGATCGACAGTGTAAGCGTAATCGTATCACCCGGCTGAACCTCTGTCTTATCAACTGTTGTTGACATCGTCGGAACATCAGCAGCAAATACAGCAGGGATAAGGCTGATAATCATGGCGATTGTCAACAGAATGGAAAGAGTTCTTTTCATTTTGTGTTTAACCTCCTTATGGTATTTAGGATTCTGCGGGGAATTTACTCATTTTCCCGTTTGTATAACGATAGATCAACGCAGCATCTGTGGAGTTTACAGCACCATCGCCGTTAACATCTGCCGACAACTTCTGAGAATCTGTCAGTGTGTATCTTCCATTAACCGAGCGATAGACGATTGCTGCATCCGTGGAATTTATGATGCCATCTCCGTTCACATCCCCATATGTCACATCCGGCTTCGTGTCTGCCTTTGCATACTCAAAGGTGAACAGGGCGACGGGCCTAAAATTATTAGTGCTGCTGGATTCCAGTGTGACCGCCATGGCTGTTCCGTCCGCATTGCGGATATAACGGGTGACGGGGGTGGTAACGGTCTGGGTTCCGTCACTGTTAGCCTTGTAGCTGTTTTCCAAAGTAACGGAGCGGATGGTTGCCGAGGACACCACATCCACGGCAAGGTCCGTCTCATAGCCGTATGCAGTAGCGTCTGCGTGGTAAATATCCACGCCCTCGTTGTAGGTAATGTCAACGCTCTCCGTTCCCTCCGGAACGATCACATGGTACTTGGGAATCTCCTCGTAGACATTTTTGAACTCCTCGTTGTCCTCGCTGCCCAGGGTAACGATGCCCTCATAGGAAATGTTCTTTGCATTCAGCTTCGTGCCGTTGACAGAGATGGACTGGAAGGGGCGCTCCAACTCAGCGGTAGCAGATACATTCAAGATGGCCGTGGCCGGTGCGATCTTGGCATAGTTCGTGCCGCCAGAATCATCCGTGGCAATCTTTCGGTAGGGATCCATGCCTACAAGGTAGTAGGTGCCCTCCTCTGTGGGGGCGGTGAAGGAGAAAGTGCTCTTTCCGTCAGCCGCTTCCTTGTACTGCTCGATTTGCTCCCACTTGTCGTTATACAGGAACACATCCAGGTTCGAGAAGGGATAGAAGTCGCTGCCCTCGAAGGTGGTACCGTAGGCCTGGGTATTCACTGTCATCTGTGTGCCGGGACGGACGCTGTATTCGTCCTGGCCGAAGCAGGTAAATGCACCGCCGCTTGACCAGAAGCTCCAGTTGCTGTACATGGCCACATCCCAGGTATCTCCGTTGGACAGCAGGATGTAGTCCGAGGTGGAACCCCAGCCGGGACTCATGTAGGGATAGCAGTGATTCCTGTAATACATTAAATTCTCGTCATGGCCCCAAAAATTTGCCATGTAGAGGCTGGTGGGAGAGCCGGTGATCTTCAGCGCAGCCAGTGTGTCCGCCGTATAGGCAGTCTCCTCGTCCATGTAAAGAACATCGTCTCTGAGGATGAAGCCCTCCAGGTCGCTGCGGGTATATTTCCCCTTCCCGCATTCCTCCTCCGGCAGGCCGATGAAGTAGCGCTCCAGCAGGTAGAGATACAGGTGCAGGCCGGTGGGCCGCTCCACGATGTTCTCATCCACATACTCACCTTCACCGTTTGCCGTATGGAAGCGGTAGAACTCGGGCATGTCGTACCGGCTCAGGTCGAAGTAGGGAACCGTGATGGCCTTGTGGCAGAGAATCGTCCCATCCTTGCCCCTGATGGGTACGCCGTCGTTGGAGATGGTCACATACACCGTGACCTCCTTGGCGGGGGTCTCATCGTAGTTATACTGTGCGTCCAATCCGTGGGGAGCTTCCTTGACCGTGATGGTAAAGGTCGCTGTAAGCTCTTTGCCGTCCGAGCAGGTCGCCTTGACCTTTGGCTCATAGGTGCCGGGGTCTTTCTCTGATACATAGAGTGAGCCGTCCTTGACCTTGGTTTGGACGCTGAACTGCGCTGCGTTGGTCAGCGTGTAGGTCAGCGTATGGCCGTCCGTATCTTCAAAGACATCTGCCAGCTTGATCTCCAGCAGGCTGCCGGCCACCACCTCGCCGGTGGTGACGGCATCCGCCTTCACGGAAACGCAGGAATCCGCAGCCAGCGCCGGTATGACGCCGAATACGCCTGCCGACAGGACCAAAGTCAGTGCCAGCAGCAGAGATAGTATGCGTTTTCTCATGTTTGTTTACCTCATTTATGCGTAGGTTACATCCAGCGCGCGTAGAGCGTCATGTTGCTGCGCACCGGGTCTTTCTGTGTATCCCAGGGCTTGGTGTGCGCCTGATCTGCATACCAGCCGCCGAACACGGCACCGGGCTTCGTGGGCGTCATGACTTCGCCAATGACGCTGCCCCGCTTCACGGAAACGGCCTCCAGCTCTGTGCCGCCGCTGGTCTCAAAGCGGACCTTCTTCTTGCCCAGCAGGGCCAGCAGGATCAGCAGCAAGGCCAGCAGGCCCACACCACCGATGATCCACCAGGTGGCGCTTCCTGCGGCGGCACCCTCGGCCCAGTTGGCGTAGAGGGTCATGTTGCCCTTAACGGTGTCCTTGTGGAAGTCCCACTTTTGGGTGCGGTCCAGGTCTCTGTACCACCCCTCCAGGTGGTAGCCCTCCCGGATGGGGTCCTCGGGCTTTTTCACCTTTTCACCGTACTGGACGGTCTGGGAGGGGACCTCCGTGCCGCCGTTGCTCTCAAAGGTAACGGTGCAATCCGTGGTGACGATGACGGACACGCTGTTATCCTTCACGGCGTATCCGGCCATGCCGTCCTGGGTGGAAACCAGGGTGTTGGTGGGGATAAGCTGCGACACACCCTTCGTGCCGATGACCTTCATCTGAAAGCTGCCGACTACCACCTCCGGCTCCCATGCCTCGCCGCCCTTAAAGGACACGAAGTTCAGATAGAAGGCCCGCCCGCCGGTGCGGCGGCCTAAGTCGCTCCAGCGGATGCCGGGAGAGGTCATGACGCTGCCCTCCACCAGCTGGAGGAAGGTGTCGTCGTACTCGATTTCCGTCTGCATACCGTACATATCGGCGCTTTCCTGGGCATCGGTGCGCTTGAGCACCAGGGTCACGGTGATGGTCTCGCCGGTGGTGGCCCGCACCTCGTATGCACCGCCTACGGACAGGTCAAAATTGTAGCTGCGGCTCTCGTCCGTTTTGCCGCCCGTCTGCGAGGCAAAGGCTGCGGTGGGCAGCAGGCACAGCAGCAGACACAGGGCTGCCAATAGTGTAAAAATGCGTTTTCTCATGCTGATCTCCTTCTCTCTCCGCCCGGTTGGGCCGTTTTTTGCCCGGCTTGACCGGTGCGAAGTCCCCAACGGGGGATAGCCTCCCCTCCCGCTGGGGGAGGGGAAGCTGGCAGGGTCTTACTTAAACTGATTCACGATGGCCACGGCGTCGGTGTGATCCACCGCCTTAGTGGCGTTTACATCGGCCCGCAGGAACTTCTCCACGGAAACCTGGGTGAAGTCACTGTATGTGCCGTTATACATATCGTAGACCAGCTGCGCATCGTTGACATCCGCCTTCCCGGTCATGTTCACATCGAAGCTCGGGGTGATGGTGACCACATTGTCTGCGGCAGAGATGGCGACCTTGGCGGCGGCCTCCTCCTGGGTCAGAGTCTGACCCCTGTCCACGATCACCAGCCATGCATACTGATCCGTGCCGTAGGCATTGACCTTATACATGGTGTTGCCGTCATAGGTGAATGCCTTGCCGCCCTCCGGAGTACCCTTGACCGTGACCAGCATCATGGTCTTGTCGTTCAGCTCCAGGTAGGTGGATACACTTACCTCCTCCGCCTTTTGGGAAACCTTTTCCACATTCACCACCAAGTTCCAGTGATCGGCGCTACGCAGATAGACATTATAATCCACGGCCTCGACCACATATTTCCCATTGCTAAGGCTGCGCACGGTGGCGGGCCTCTTAGAAGCCGTGGGAGTGTTGAGGGGCTGATAGTAAGCTGTGACGGTGTAGTCGCAGTTCGCGCGCTGGTTCAGCGTGAAGTAGTAGGGCATATTCCTGCCCATAGAGCTTGCATTCCCGGAGGCTACGTCCTCAGCGCCGTTGCCGGTGATCACGACCGGAATACCATCTGTTGCGCTGGATCTGACATAGATCCTCAGATCTTCAACGACTCTATTGGCGGGGACCGTGTAGGTGATGGTGCCATTGTCGTTGACGGTGGGGATCAGTATTTTTGTAGTGCCAGCCGTAGAGGGTGTGCTGTAGCTTACATCGTAGGTAATACCGGCTCTCGGAGTGACGGTGAAGGAGTAGTCTTTTAAGTAGGTGGCTTTCTCCGGACCCCTGGTCACATCCTGCTCCACATCTGTGTTAATATTGTATGTCACATCGTACTGCTTGGGGGTCTTGCCGGTGCAGGTGACCTCCACATTGCCGGAGATATTCTCGATGGTGTAGGTGTCATTTGCGCCGAAGGTCAAGCCCTCGTTGACGGTGTCGCCCATTTTCACGGTGAAGGTGTAGGTATAGTGGCTGTCCACGGGCTTGAAGGTGAAGCTGCCGCCGCCGGGGACCAGGCGGGTCTCCGCGTCGGAGGTAAACTCATCCGACAGGGTCACGGTGAAGTTATTGGCATCCACCACGGTGTCGGTATCGGTGATGGTGGTCTCCGGAGCGTCAAAATTGATGGAGTTGGCGTCCAGGTCAAATTTGGCGTTGGTCAGCGTCACGGTGGAGCTGGCAGTCGCCTTGGCGGTGAAATCCAGGGCCAGGGCCTCGCCCAAGGGCACAGTAGCGCCGTAGCGGCGGACGCGCACCGTGCCGTTGTTGTCCTCCACCGTCAGGTTGGCGGCGTCACCGGTCTTGGTGTTCAGGATCAAGGCTGCCGGGTCATAGGTAAAGGTCATGTCATAGGCATTGAAGCCGGTGATGCCCTTTTCCCCGGAGGCGACGGTCACCGGAATACGCACCTGCTGATCCGCAGAGATCTGCTGGTCAGCACCCATGGAAACAGTATAGCCGGTTTCAGTTTTTGGAACGGTGATTATACTGCCACCCTGCTCAGTAACGACAAGTGTAGCTTCGGCATTGGGATTGTTGATAACGGCCTTTGCGTTTGCATCGTAAAATGTGCCTCTAATTTTATATTTGATGGCCTGTCCAACCTCACATGATTCATTTACTTTGAAACGAACTGTGGCAAATGCGCCGGTCTGTCGCGTTTGAATTTCATTAAGAATAACTGTATCAGTGCCTCTTTTGCTGTCAATTTTGAAATCAACATAGGACTTAAAATCGCCGGATCGTTTTTGTGTGACGGAACAGCTCATGCTTTCCCAAGAACAGGTATAGTCCACATAAGTAAGGGTGTCCATATTATATTCAATACTACTTGTGACCTTATAGTAGTCAGATGGAGCTTGTTCCATATAGATAGTCGCGGTTATTATATCCCCCGCATGGGGAGTCACATTATCAAAAGTTAAAGTAAAAATTTGGCCAATTTCAGCGGCAAAAGCTACAGGAATTACGCTTAAAAGCATTGCAATCACAAGTATAAATGAAAAAAATTGTTTTTTCATACTATTCTCCAATATATAAGTATGAGGTCCGGGGAATCCGCAAGCGGATTCCCCGGACCTGCGTTTCAAGGGGGTGAAGCCTATTCAGGCCTACCGAGTATTTTTTAAGGTAGTCTCATTTAAGGGACACGTTATCCGGTTTTATTAGATGGGAAGTTACCCAAGCGGATAAGTTCTGGGGTCCTCCAAATATTGACTGAGCGTATCAACATCGTCATCATTCAATCTTCCATTTTTATCAACATCCGCTTGAGCCCACTGTTCCGGCGTAAGAGTATCCTCGTCCTTGCCGTCATCAACCCACTTTTGCAGCAACGCCAGATCCTCTTCATCCACATATCCGAAGGGATCCAAGGTCACATTGCCCACAGACGGGGTCGTCAGACCAATCAACTTGATCTGCCAGCTCAAAGCAGGGCTATACCGGCTGGAGCCGAAGGTACCCGTCATACCCGTGTTCATGGTTGTCACGAAGTCTGCGGAATCCATTTCTGCTCTGGTCTTAGCTGTGGCCGTCTGAGCGGTGCTCTTAGCGCTGCCGATGCCCTTGCTGCAGGTGAAGTTCAGATAGTACAGATTGGACATTGCGGCGGAAGCGTTGTTGGTCATACCGACCACAGCGCCCACATTGCTGCCGGGGCTCTTTACAT
>ENA-UOJJ01005069-UOJJ01005069.1-human-gut-metagenome-genome-assembly--contig:-CS66-NODE-5069-length-11510-cov-10.041467_pt1 | contig 11510 bp, 17 predicted proteins | sample MGYA00242343_ERZ723890 | MGnify/ENA metagenome assembly ERZ723890 | reverse complement strand
TTTGTAAAAATGTTCTAAGTGAACGCTTTGCCCATGTTTTCATAATTAACCTCCTAAATAACATACAATTTTAATCTCAACGTTCCTGCCGTACCTGTGGAGTTGCTTTGCGTTAATGTGAATACTCCTGCGCTTGTACAGGTGACCGTATAAGTGTAAATCCTTGTGCCCGTATAAATCTGCTTTGTAAACACTGCTCCTGCCACAATAGCAGAAATCGGAATCACATCGCAGAAATTGACCGTCTCTTGCTGCGTCCAGCTTGCAGCCATATACAGCAGTGAATATTTTGCTATCTCAGCATTTGTTACCGTCAGACTGTTTTCATCTGTTGAGCTTTCAGCAAGAAGTGTTCCCGACTGGGACTGCTTTATGTGCGGCGCAATTAAATCTCCGGTCAGCGTTCCTCCGGTCAATGGAAGATAGCTTTGTAAATCGGTATTGTCCTGTAGGATTCTCGGAGTTACCGTTGTCCAGCCGCCCGGAGCGTCCGCAGTATCGCCGAAATCAGACAGCGTTACATTTGTTCCCCTCAAAACCGTTACTGCAAAAACAGAACGGTATGTTCCGGTATATGCGCCAAAATAAAAATAACCGTTTTCGTTATCCTCATAATATCCAAAATTTACTGTACCCCTTTTATGCGGCAGCAGCGTTGTGACCGACATAGTCGGCTTGCTTTCACGGTTGCTTAATTGTATCAGCCATGCGCCTGTCTGGGGAGAACCAAAATTGCCTGCGTCTGTCACAAGCAAGGTTGCTCCGCAATTTTCAAGCGTATTGATATTGCTTGTTCTGGCAAACATCGAATATCTGGAAATGCTGTCATACGGCCCCAATTCATAACGGCGGGTTTTGCCGGTCACGTCTATCGTTATATCCTGTGTTCCGTCAAATGATACTCCGTTGATCTTACGGGCTGTTTCAAGTTTTTTGGCGCTGTCAGATAACTCTACTGTCTATAAACTGATTGGAAAATACCTGTTCAATACTATTTTGCAGATTGTCGGCAAGTCTGCCCTGAGCCTTGAGAATTTCAACCATTTCATATACTTCACGGTAAAAGACCGGATAATAGGTTATAAGCTCCTCATAGTTGTTTTTGTAATGACTTTTAAACAGCTTCAATTTCAGTCACCCCCAAAATAGGCACACTTTCTGCGTTTACCGCAATATTTTCGTCCGAACCGTTAATGACGAGATTTCTGTAATCTGCTATTTCAGTAACATCGGAAATCACAGCGCCTATTTCAGAAATTCGTATCATAATTTCCTCTGCATCAGAACTGTTCATTACCTGCGTTTTAAAATAATTCTCTATCCCTGATTTTATTGACTCCTTTGCCGCTTCAAAACTAAACCCCTGCTTTACCTCAATCGTAACGGAAATATCTATATACTCACTTTCAGCTGCCGCAGCTGTAACATGAGCGCCTATAGGAGCGCAGCCCTCGCCCAGTCCCAGACTGTCAGGGTCAACATACTCTTGTACTTCATTTACAATATCTTTTCCGCACGGAAGTCCGTTTAAATCTATAAGAACTGCCTTTACAGTATTGGGGCCGTTCCACAGCGGAAAGATTTTTGCCTTGCCTACGCCGTCAATACTTTCGCACCATATTTTGTAATGCTGTTTGTTTCCGTTTTCTCCCGAACCGGATATTTTGTCTTTCAGACGGCGGCGCAGACTTTCATCATCTTCCGGCGTTGTACCGTATTCAATTACCGTACCGAATTCTGCTCCTTCAAGTCCCGATATAGTATCAACGGGAACCGCCGCTGTTCCGGGAAAAATATTATTGTATTCCGTTCCTGTTTCCTCGGCTTCAAAGTACCAGCCGGATTCATCGGTTTTAAGTACAAAATACAGTCCATTGTAAAAGAAACGTTCATTTTCTTCTGTAACAGTTCCCGTAATTACGGCGGTATATCTTGCCTTTTCAGCTCCATGACGTGTAATTCCGTACTCAGACGCTTTGGAATCAAGATATTCTCCCGAAGCGGTTTCTACCTGTGAAAGCGAAAATATCAATTCAAGATCAGTATAGTATTTTGCGATTTTAATAAGGATTCCGGAAACTGCATCATAAAAAATGCTCCCCGGACGTGTGTCAATATCGTCGGGAGCATTATTTAAAACCTCTTCAAGAAGTTTTTCATAAGTATAGCTTTCAAACATCATATTACCTACTATAATAATATTTGGTCGTTCTGCAAAGCGGCAGTATCATTACTTTTAATGGCTGCGGAAAGTGCCGCCATTATATCTGTTTTCTTCTGATTGATGTTGTCAAGATTAATCATAGTATCTTCCTTTCATTACATAAAAAAATTACCGATAATGCTCATTGCCTTATCAGTAAAATCTTCGTTTTCTTTTTTCTTGTCAGGTTCTTCCGGTTCGTTTTCACCGTCCGGATTTTCCGGCGGTTCATCTTCCTGATTATCGTCCGGTTCTTCATGATTCGGTTTTGGCTCATCTTCACCCAAAATCCTGTCTGCAAAGCCGTATTTTATGCACTCCTGTGCAGTAAGCCACGTTTCAGCGTTCATTAGTTCCGTTAATTTTGCTTCGCTGATTTTACCGCCGGATTTCAGCAGATATGCTTGCTTAGTGCTTTCAGTAATTTTGTCCAGATCGTCAGCACATTTTCTCAGTTCTGCCGCATTGCCCATAGCGATACTCCACGCAGGGTGTATCATCATAGTGGCTGGAGGAGAAATTACAACCTCATCACACGCCATAGGAATAACACTTGCAATGGAACATGCATAACCGTCAATGTCTCACATGACTGCTGCGATGAACGACGTTGATGAAGAAACGATGAAAAGTCTTCATGCCATGTGCGTGACAGAGGGGGTGCTGTGAAGTTTAATTCGTATGAATTATTTTCACAGACCGACGAGCCAATTGTGCTTGACAGAGTAGCTAAAGAAGTTGCAAATCATAAGGGGAATGTGTGGACTCACGTGGTTTCGCTTCGCAGGGATGACGCTCAGAAAATGGGTTACGATAATTTGAATACGTGGCGAAATTTAGTAATCAGACAGATTCCAAACATAGCAAAGAATCAAAAAGGAGTCGGAGCAGCAGTCTGATGAAACTGTACAAACAGAAACCGCCTCAGAAATTCCACATCAATCCGTAAATTCAATTACAGAAAATGAATCAGATGAAAGTAAGCAGAACATCAATGAAAATTTTGAAAATGAAATACTTGCAAATACCGTATTCAGCCTATGAAAACATTATTTCAAAGCATATTCTGTCAATTTTAGGTAAAGAATTTATGTCCAATCTGACCACACAGAAGCTTAATGATTTTATTCACTACAAATTAAATCACGGTCGCTTGAACAGAAATGGCGGACTTTCTGCAAAATCGGTTCGTGACATTATGACAGTTTATCGAAGTATTTAAGCTTTTGCGGTGAGGGAATACGTTATTCGTAAAACTTTTGAAAGAAAAAGGCTTGAGTCTTATCTTTTGCACAACCAAAATAATACAAATATTTCTGTTCTACTGTGTCTTTTTACCGGACTTCGTATCGGAGAACTTTGCGGTCTGAAGTGAGGCGATATTGATTTTGAGAATGGTACTATTTCTGTGCAGAGAACTGTCCAGGGAATATATAAGCACGGCAAATCGGAAGTTGTTATTGGCTCTCCAAAAAGTAAAAGTTCTGTTCGCATTGTTCCTGTTCCCGACTTTGTGCTTACAATTTTGAAAGCACAAAGAAAAAGTGATGATTTTTACATCATCACCGGAACTTGCAAACCTACCGAACCTAGAACTATGCAGAATCGTTTTAATGCTATTTTAAACTCATGTAATATAAGAAATGTGAATTTTCATCTTCTGCGTCATACTTACGCAACCGTTTGTATTGAAAATGGATTCGACCCAAAGACTCTCAGCGAGCTGCTCGGTCATGCGGACGCAAGCATTACCCTCAACCGATATGTTCATTCTTCTATGCTGATGAAGAAGAATTATGTTAGCAGATTAAAACTTACAGCTTAAGTTTTCAGCCGTCGAAGTTTCGTAATTAAGTTTATAAAAACCGCCTATTTTACGTGGTTTGCAGTTTGAATTTTACTAATTGGCGGAATTGACGAAAGTCAAAACGACTTCTTTATGTTCTATTATACCACATTTTTTATGAAAAATTATTGAAATATATGTAAAGGTGTGGTATTATGGAAAATACGGGAGGTGTTCTGTATGATTCGGATTGCGGTTGTTGACGATGAACCTTTAATAATAGACATGATATCCGAAAAAGTATCCGATATATTGAATAAGCATAAAATCAACTATGAAGTTCTTACCTTCACGGATGGCAAAAGTCTGATAAAAAGCTTTGAATGGCACAGATTTAATTTAATTATATTAGATATTGATATGCACGATATTACAGGTATAGATGTTGCGAAAAAAATCAGGAGTTATAGTGAATCAACTACCATTATTTTTGTGACTAACAAAGACGAGATGGTTTACGAAGCAATTAAGTTTGTACCTTATAGGTTTATACGAAAAACTAAATTTGAAGCTGAAATACATGAAGCAATTGAAAGCTTTTTAGAGAAGAACGCTCGAAAAAAAGAAGTTTTAATATTTTCAACTGAAAATGGCAAAAAAACTCTTCCTGTTTCAAATGTTATATTTATCGAGGTAGACAGTCACAAATTAACTATCCATATGAAAAGTGGTATGCTTGAAGCAAATGGAACGCTTAAGGATATTGAACTGCAAGGCAGAGACTATGGATTTATTAGAATACATCAGAGTTATTTAGTAAATTTCAGATTTATAACTGTCATAAATCACAAAGGAGTGAATTTGGACAACGGAGAATTGTTGCCTCTTGGCAGAGGAAAATATGAGAATGTAAAAATGGAACTAATGAGATTTTCAAGGGAGCTTGAACTATGATTTGGAATATTATAGAATATACAGCTACGCTCATAGAATGTCTGATAAGCGCAGATTTTATAAGCCGATTTTTAAATTATAAAAATAAAAAGTATGGCTTGGCTGGTTTTGCGTCAATTGTGATTTTTGATTTTTTTATTACAAATCTTTTGAATCAATATGTTTTATTTGAAGGCGCATTAGGTTTTGTAAGAATTATAGGTAACGTAATAATAGCCTTGATTTTTATGAAAAGTTCAGTATTTGAAAAGATAGTAGTTTGCACATTATCCGATATAACGTTGCTTATAATAAGCTTTCTCTCATTAAATATACTATCTGGTATATTTGGTTTTACTGTACCGGAATTGATAGAAATGAATGGACTAATAAGAATTATAAATTTATTTGTAACAAAATTTGTATTTTTTATGTTCACAAGAATTATTATAGCCATAAAAAAGAAAGAAGCATATACGCTGAATTTAACGGAATGGATAGTATTGGTTACAATATTCCTCATTACAGTTTTTGCGGAAATGAAAATCTTTGATATCGCTGTTGAGTTTAAGCTATCCGAAAGCGATCCTTCGATTCTTGCAGTTGGTTCCGGACTATTTTTAATCGATATTTTAGTTTATATATTGATGAGCAGAATAAGCAGAAAAAATTTGGAGAGAACACAGTTGTTGATAGATAAAATGCAGCTTGACGTATACAAAGATCGCCTAACCGAAACGCAAAAGCAATATAATGAAATCAAGTCGATACGTCATGATATGAAGAATCATCTTCAATGTATTTTATCTCTTATAAAAAAGACCAAATATGATGAATCTCAGGAATATGTTGAAGATATGTTGGAAAATAAATTGGATTTTGTATATCAATTTATAGATACGAACAATAACATAATAAATGTTATATCTAACGCAAAGTTGACGTTATGCAGAAATGAAAAAATAAAAACTGTCATTAATATTAGCTCGTTCAGGCTGGAAATGGACGACTCTGATATCTGCGTTATTTTGGGGAATCTTTTTGACAACGCTATAGAAGCCTGCAAAAAAATTGATGAAGATAAAATGATATATTTTGAAATTTCACAAAAAAAGGGGTATGTAAATTTTATAATAAAGAATTCTATTAAGAAATCTGTATTAAAAAGTAATCCGAATCTTAAAACAAATAAATCGAACGCCGTATGGCATGGTATCGGATTGAAGTCCGTAAAAGAAACGGTAAGCAGATATGGCGGCATGATAGATTTTTATGAAAATAACGATTTGTTTGCAGTCGATGTATGGATTCCGAGTGAAAAAATCGAATAAAACTTGTCAAATAGGAAAATTTCTTGTAATTTAGGAAAATTCGTTGACTTTTTATTTTAAATTGGTTATTATTTTCTTAGAAGGAAGTGATCGTAAATGATCCACAATCTAAGCGAGATAATAACCAATTTTTTAGCATCAAAAAAGGTGATAAACGAAAACGAATCTGATATATATATTTATGGTTATGAAACATTTTTTTCGGGCGTGATAGACTTGATCATAACCTTGATTTTAGGAATATTATTTAGGCGTTTAATTACAGCAATCGTGTTTTTCGTTATGTTTGTATCAGTACGAATGTATACTGGAGGTTATCATGCTGACAGCTATTTGAAATGCAAGATGATTTTTATTGGTATCATAATCAGTGTTCTTGGAGTGACGTACATAAAGTTTCCATTGTATATTGTGTTTTTAATTATAGCTTTGTTTTTGATAACTGTTTATCGTTTGTGTCCGATTGAAAATCCAAATAAACCGCTGTCAAAACAGCAAAAAAGAAAATACCGTAAAATCAGTTTGCTTTACTCGATCATCTGGAGTATAGCAGCGATTATAACGTATTTTAATACAACTCACATTTCAATGACAATTGTAAGCAGCGAGTTTATTATCTCATTGCTTATGTTCGTTGGAATAGTGCGAAAGGAGGGAAAAGGCAATGAAAAAGAATGCGATTCTTAAGGCAGTTGCTGCAATCGGTCGTAAGTCTGCATTAAAGGCTTATAACGCTTCTTCAGCATATGGCTCTTATCAGCCGAAAGAACCTTTAACCTTGAAAAAACTGAAAAAGTAAAACTGCTAATATGCCAAATCAAAGCACGACAATAATGCGAACGCTTAGACGAGTTATATTTATTTATCGTACATAAAGTGTTCGTATTATGAAAAACAAATTTATAGATCAATTAAATTGTTGATCGGAAAGGACTAAAAAATGAAAAAGACTTTTAAGAAAATCGCTGCCTCTGTTATGGCAGTTGCAACACTTGTAATGAGTTCAACAATTGTGAGTGTTAATGCGGCAAATGTTGCTGGCTTAGAGGGTACGGCGTTTAATTTTAAAATGGGACGCGGCTTAAAGAATACGAAAAATTTAACTAAAAGTAATGACCTCAGCTATGCTATGATAGATATACATCAAAGTAATTTATCCAGCACAGCTACTATGAATTTTTGCATGAAGAATTCTTCTGGAACAGCAATTAGCCCTTCAAAGACACGAACAAATAATGTATACTTTGAGCTAACTTATTATTCAACACCCGCAAATAAGTCTACAGTAACTCTTCAAGGTCTTGCAGGTTATTATGAAGTGTATGCAAATGGTGGTGTTATAGCATAATTGTACTAACAAGCCAAAATCAATAATAAAAGTTTGTAAAGGCTGATTCATTATTTGATGTGCGTCGGTCTTTACGCTGTATATACTTCAGAACCTGTCCACATAGGCATCTGCACACGTCTTTTTTGGCGAATTTTCCTGATAAACTGCGTTAATTTTCCTTGCCATACGACAGTATACCTGCAAAAAATCACCTTGTTTTCAGAAAAATTCTGCTCAGAGATCCGTATATATTTCCTATGTGTACAGGTTCTCAACTCTATTGCAAAATGATTAATAAATTTCGAGATGAAATTATGTCAGACAGGGTGCAAACTGTAAGACGGGTTGTCGCTCATCAGGGCATATATTTTATTTAAGGGAGACAACTATGAAAAAAATAATTTGCGTGACACTTGCATTGTTGATGCTATTGTGTACCGCCTGCTATCCTACCGGAGAGGAAATGGTGAATAGCATTGAAGAAATTGATTTGTTTGAAATGAACAAATCTGATAATGAAAATATAACCTTTGATTTTAACGAATCTCCCAAGTACGAAAAAAGTTATCCCTGCTTTACAGCAAAATTTGTGGAAAAGGAGAAATTTCAGGAACAAGCCAGCCAAATCTTCTTAGAGGATCAAAATATTAATGACTATACGATTCAGGATAACTTGACAAGCAACTGGAATGATAAAGAAAATACTTTTACACTGTACAAATTCAATCTTTACAAAGATATTTTTAATGATTACAACGGCGCTTTCGCATTAGACAACGGATATATATACTTTGACAGGGGCGGCATTAGAAAGGGATATGAGACTTCTAAATCAGCGATTGATGACTATAAAACTCCAGAAAATGTTCGTAAACATTACGCCGATGATAAAACCAATGCTGTTGATCTTGAAACTGTTAAAACAGAGTCTGAGGATATTTTAAAGTCATTGGGATTTGATATAACATCTGAACCGGAGATATATGTCATTAATAAAAAAGCGCTTGAAAGTATTTCAATATTTAAAAAAGATCAATTGGAAATTTTTAAAGAAGAGGACGAGGCTTACCTTATACAATACAGAAAATCTATAAATGGTTTAAATCTGCCGGCATTTAATACCTTCTCTCCCGCTAAAGATTATTCCAGTATTGATCCGTGGGTTTCATTTATATATTCAAAAAACGGCATAGAGCTATTTAGTTATTGCCCCATAGAAATAGTGGATAAAACCGAAAACAAGAACATCTGCTCATATGAAACTGCCATTTCTGCCGCAAAAAGCTATGTTGAAAATACAAAACTTTATAACAGCGAAATTGTAAATGTTTCAGGCGGAGAGCTTAATTACATTACGGAATATGATTATATTGATCATGTTGTAAATATAAAACCTGTGTGGATTTTTATAAAAGAGTCTTTGTTTAATGACAGGAAACCGTTCTATGACAGTATTATTATCGATGCGTTGACCGGAAACAAATATGAGTAAATAATGAGGTGAAGGATAATGAAACTTTTTATTTCTTACCAGAAAAAAATATTTACGTCACCTCTTATATATATTAGTATAATTGGAATTGCTTTGTTGTCGTATATGGGTATGCCCAAAATTGACCTTGAATTCGGTGTCATACACGCATTTGATATTATGATAGAGTTGAGCGTTTACAATAAAATAATGATGATTTTTGTCAGTATTCCATTTACTGCGACTTTCTGCAATGAATATAATTACCGCGTTACCAATTCTATACTTATAAGAACAACGGAAAACAAATATCTTATGACCCATATTGTAATGACTTTTATTCTATCGGTTATAACAGCATTTTTGGGAATAATGCTTTGTATTGCGACAATGTCTTTAAAGTATCCTTTCTTTGTTTATGACATGTCCTTTGATGGGTGGGCAATTGAATCTTTATGCATTAATGGGCATGAGTATCTTTACCTGTTTATTAAAGTATTGCTTCGCTCTATAAGTCTTGCTGCATGGAGTATATCAGGACTCGCAATATCGGCGGCATTTGTTAATCCGTTCGTTGCTGTTATATCACCGTTGATATTTTCGTATATAATAGAGCTTTTTACAGTAAATACAAAATCAGGCAAACGGGTTATTCCTGATCTGTACAGGCTTTCGCAGGGCTATACAAACGTATCTGAAAGCTGGATCGTATCCTGCGGTTATATAATACTTGTGTTTTTAATATTAGCCGTGATTTTCTCGTTGGTATTTATATTTCTGGCAAAGAGGAGGCTAAGAAATGAGTTTAGTTAAACAGGTATTTGCAGTTCTTCGGCAGAGTTTCCGTAAATGGACAACCGATTACAGAATATGGACTATCTTTATACTTATTTTTATTATGATAAATGAAAATGTCAGAAGTCTTGCAAGTCTTAGTGAGAAGCTCGGCGAAAATTCAACCGTATGGATATTTCCATTTCTGTATTCACAGTTTCACTTAAAGCTGATATTTACACTCCCTTTGGTACTCCTTTACTGTAACGCTCCTTTCATTGAGCAAAATTCCTTATTTATCATAAGTCGGTGTGGAAAACTGAAATATACAATAAGTCAGATATTCTACATTGTAATTTCAGCACTCTTTTATTACATATTCATATTTGCAGTATCGATTATTCTTTCTTTGCCTTATGCCGATATAAGCAATGAATGGGGTAAAATATTAAATATTATTGCGTATACCGATGTATCATTAATAGAAGGCTTTAACTTTCTTGATTCATCTGGCATGGTAATAACCTACTTTAAACCGTTTCAAGCCGTATTATTTACTATTCTTATGTCAGTACTGTTTGCTGTGGTTATCGGACTTATTATATATGCTGCAAATATAATAACCAAAACTAAATATATCGGCTGTTTAATAAGCAGCCTGATAATTGTATTCAGCTCTTTTGGCGAAGTATGGGGTAACAAAAAGTTTTTGCCGTATTCCCCTGCTTCTTGGATAACTCTTGATAAGCTTGACGTAGGCGGACTTACAAGCAATCCGACGTTCACCTATTGTCTTACAGTATATCTTGTAACGATAGTGATACTTACTGCGTTAATACTTGTATTCGGACGTAAGCAAACGGTTGATGCAATGAAATAGGAGGATATGATGATCAAAATAGAAAATGTAACAAAGACATTTAAGGAAAATACGGTACTTAATAACGTAAGCATTAACTTTGAAAAAGGAAAGATACATGGTCTGATCGGCAGAAACGGCAGCGGAAAAACAGTGCTTATGAAATGCATATGCGGATTTATTCCTGTTACAAGCGGAAGTATCACCGTCAGAAATAAGGTTATATGCAAAAATAATGTGCCTGAAAACATAGGCTTGATTATTGAAACTCCCGGATTTCTTCCTAATTACAGCGGATACAGAAATCTGAAATTTCTTGCAGATATAAGCGGAAAGGCGAACAAAAATGCAATAATACGCTCTATTGAAAGCGTGGGACTTGATCCACACAGCAAAAAGCACGTAGGAAAATACTCTCTTGGTATGCGTCAGAGATTGGGACTTGCGCAGGCTATTATGGAAGATCCCGATCTACTTATCCTTGACGAGCCGATGAACGGTCTTGACAAAGACGGCGTAAAGGATATGAGAGACTATCTGCTCAAGCTGAAAGAACAAGGAAAAACAATGCTTATTGCCTCGCATTCGGCAGAAGATATAGAAATTCTTTGCGATACGGTATGCGAAATGGATAAGGGTGTTTTGACTAAGTTGAAAGGATGGTAAAATATGAGAAAATCTCATCTGTTACCGCAATAAAGCATTATCAACTGTGTTCCGGCAAGGTAACATTTCAAATGTGACCTTTATCGTTCTGTCAGATACGCAACAGAAAGTCTTAAAAATTAAAATCCCCACTTGAACTTAATAAAGCAAGTGGGGA
>ENA-UOJJ01005067-UOJJ01005067.1-human-gut-metagenome-genome-assembly--contig:-CS66-NODE-5067-length-11512-cov-21.015100_pt1 | contig 11512 bp, 10 predicted proteins | sample MGYA00242343_ERZ723890 | MGnify/ENA metagenome assembly ERZ723890 | reverse complement strand
TATATCATAAAATGATTTTTCCGCAAACCAGTCATTTTGACGACTTACAAAAGCAAAAAGGGAAACGACTTCCTTGCGGAGTGTTTCCCTTGCAGGCTCTCCTTTTTGGGCCTTGCGGGGGGCTTGCGAAGGGGGAGGGGGTAGGGCGCCCGCAGGGCAAACCGTCCGCAGGACGGTTTCGGCGGCGGAGCAGCCGGTTCCGGCGAAGCCGGAACGCCCTGCGGGCGCCCGGGGACCGGCCTACATTTCCTCCGCCAGCTTTTTCAGCAGGCCCTCCGCCAGGCAGTCCACTTCGGCAAAATTCGTTGCCTCGATGTAGTACTGTTCCAGCTCGTTGTGCCGCTGGTGCGCTTCGGCAATGGCCAGCTCCGCCTGCCGCAGCAGTGTCGCGGCTGTCTTTTGCAAAAAGCGGATGCGTACCCGCCGGGATTTTATGGCGCTGCCATCATCGGTAAAACGCTGAGCGTGGATGGCCCGGCCCGCCAGCGGCACCCGGTGCAGGCTGTTGCTGGTCACAAAGGCCAGCCCCGCTTCCGGGATCAGCAGATGATCCAGCTTTTCGGGGGAGAGGGGACAGGGGCAGCTGATGACATGGTACCCCCGTGCCACTGCTTCATCCCGTAGCCGGGGCAGCAGTGCCGCGGCTACCGTCCCGCAGGGGTCCTCCAGGCAGATAATTCGCTCGCACAGCGTCGAAATTGTTTCATGAAACAAAATGGTGCCCCGGTCGGTCACCGCGGAGAGCAGCCGCAGCGCCTCGCTGCCCGGTTTGCCCCGGTCAGGCAGCTCCCGGGCAGCCAACCGCTGCACATAGTGCTCGATTTTTTCCCAGTTTAGGGTCTCCGCCGCCAGCCGGCGCACCTCCCTCAGCAGGGCCCCCGCCCCGGAAAGATACCGTACCGCCTGCCAGTGCAGCCCGCTGATCTCCCGCCCCAGTCGGACGATCTCCTCCCGCCGGGTGAATAGAAGCTCCTCATCCCAGCACCCACACAGGGAAAACGGCTGCTCCACCGCGCCGGGGAACTGCGGCTCCAGCGCGTGGGGCGGGGTGGCATCCAGCAGCACCGTCCTTTGCCGCGGCAGAATGACCCCATCCAGGCTGGCGGCATCGGAGGAACAGTGGATCTCCTCCACCGGCTGGCCGCGCTGCAGGGCCAGCTTTATTACCCGCTTCATCAGGGTGGATTTGCCGGTGCCCGGCCCGCCTTTGATGAGGATGCAGCGCCAGCCCTCCTCCGGCCGGGTGAACTGTCCGAACAGCGAATAAAACCCGTTTTGGGAATTGCACCCCATAAACCAGCGGCAGGGGATCGTTTTTTCCATGAAAAGGCTCCTTTCGGCGGGGTATGGCGTTCGCGCCCGCTGGTGCCATTCTATGCCGCCCCGGTGGATGTTGCCCCAAGTTCCTGCAGGGTGCCGGTTCGGCCCGCAGGGCAAACCGTCCCTCCGGGACGGTTTTAGGGCGGCTTCGCCGCCCCACGGGCGCCTGCGGCGCCCGGCCCTGCGGGCCGCCTGTCCCCGCCGCTCACCCGTGCGAAAGCCACAAAAAAAGAGGGCCCGCAGGCCCTCCCGGTGCAAAGATCATATCTCTATCCCCAGCTCCTGTATTTTCTCCCGCAGCGAGAGAAAATCCGCGAAGCCGTTTTTGGTATTGTAGGGGTTGCGCAGCAGCGCCGCCGGGTGGAAGGTCCCCATCATCCACACCCCGTTTTTCTGGATCCACTCGCCATGCTGGCGTGTTACCTTGTAATCCGGCTGGATCAGCGTCATGGCGGCAATGCGCCCCACGCACACAATGATCTTGGGCCGGATGAGCGCCACCTGGTTGCGCAGGTAGCCCATGCAGGCGGCGATCTCCTCCTGCTCCGGGTCGCGGTTCTGCGGCGGGCGGCACTTTACTATATTGGCTATGTAGATATTGCAGCTGCGGTCCAGGTCGATGTAGTGCAGCATTTTATCCATCAGCTGGCCGCTGCGCCCCACAAAGGGCTCTCCCTGCTCGTCCTCGTGCTGGCCCGGCCCCTCCCCGATGAACATGATCTCTGCCTTGGGGTTGCCCACCCCAAAGACTACATGGTTCCGGCCTTGGCACAGCTTGCAGGCGGTGCAGTGCAGCGCGGTATCTCTCAGGCTTTCCCAGTCCATCATGGGTGTCGCCTCCTTTTGTAAATTTCTCGATAAATCTATTATATCAGATAATTAGACTCTTTGCAAAATAGAACATGGGTGTTATAATATTATGGACAAAAAAGTATGCGACAATAAGGAGGCATCCCCCTATGGCAAAAGTATTAGTAGAAACTTCCGCCCGTCATCTGCACCTTTCCCAGCAGGATCTGGAGACCCTGTTCGGCGAGGGCTTCGAGCTGACCTTCAAAAAAGCGCTTTCCCAGCCCGGCCAGTTTGCCACCAATGAAAAAGTCGAGGTCATCGGCCCCAAAAAGTCCATGGGAATGATTTCGGTTCTCGGCCCCGTCCGCAAGCAGACCCAGGTCGAGCTTTCCATGACCGACGCCCGTTCCATCGGCATCGCCCCCTTCGTGCGGGAATCCGGTGACCTGGCCGGTACCCCCGGCTGCCGTCTGGTTGGCCCCAAGGGCGAGATCGAACTGAAGGAAGGCGTTATCGTCGCCAAGCGCCACATCCACTTCACCCCGGAGGATGGCGAGAAGTTCGGCGTTAAGGATAAGCAGATCGTCCGGCTGAAAATTGATTCCGATGACCGCAGTCTGGTGTTCGATGATGTCATCTGCCGTGTTTCCCCCACGGCCGGCACCGCCTGCCACCTGGATACCGATGAAGCCAATGCTGCCGGCTGCTCCGGTGAAGTCTACGGCGAGGTCATTCTGTAAAATCACGCACCCCCGGCGGCAGACTTACCCACAGTCTGCCGTCTTTTACAAAAATCAAAGCGACCGAAAGGAGTTCTTCTATGGCCACCCTTTTGCAGCTCTGCCAGCCCTTCGATCACGCTGTGATGGCCGTCATCCAGCAGCTAAGCGGCGCCATGATGGATAAGATCATGCTGGTGTTCACCTTCCTGGGCGAGGAGACCTTCGCTATTCTGCTGCTCATTGCCGTGTACTGGTGCTGGGATAAGCGGATCGGCGAATATCTCTTGTTCTCCCTTTACACCGCCATGAGCCTCAACGGCCTGCTCAAGGATATCATCTGCCGTCCCCGCCCGTTTTTGAATGACGAGTTCAGCGACCTGCGCTATGTCAAGGTAAAGGGCTTGCTGGTGGATACTGAGCACCTTTCTTCCTCCTGGTCCTTCCCCAGCGGCCACAGCCAAACCGCCGGCAGCATCTACGGCAGCCTTATCAATGGCCGCAAGCTCGGGATCAAAGTCTGCGGCATCGCGGTCATCCTGCTGGTCATGCTCTCCCGGGTCTATCTCGGCGTCCATTACCCCACCGATACCATTGTGGGCGCGGTGCTGGGCCTGCTGTGCGCCTGGGTGTGCGGGCTGCTGTTCCGCCGCTTTTATCAGCACCGCCTGCTGCTGATGGCCGCCGCTGTGCTGCTTTCCGGCCTGATGCTGCTGGTCAGCCCCTCCGGCGACAGCGTAAAAACCCTGGCGATGGGCGTGGGCGCTGTACTGGGCATGTGGCTGGAGGACGGCCTGGTGGAGTTCCGCTCCGCCAATGGCTTCTTCGGCGGGGCGCTGCGGCTCATTTTGGGCTTTGCACTTATCATGGCCATCCGCATCGGCCTTAAGGCCCTGCTGCCCGATATGATGTGGTGTCACTCCCTTCGCTACGGCCTCATGGGCCTGTTCGGTACCTTCCTGTGGCCGTGGGTCTTTACCAAATTGGGCTTTTGATAAAAAGACAACCCAGGCGGCGAACGCAAAAGCGGGTGCTGGCTGCGTTGCCCCCTCGAAAGGCATAAGCCCGTCTTGCGCCGGGCGCGAGCCTTCCTTCGGGTGCAGCCTTGCCATCCCCTCCCTTTTCCGCCCGCCGCCCGTATCACCATAAAAAATTCATTTTAGGAGGTCGTATTATGGGATTTCTGAAAAATCTGCTGGGCCTGGGTGTTGCCGCCGGCACCGCCTATGCTGCCGTTAAGGTAGCGCAGAAGTACAACGAAAAGAAGAACGCGAACGCGGATCTGAACGGCGATGGCGCCGTGGATGCCAAGGATACCGTCTACGGCGTTAAGGAAGCCGCCCGCGAGGTGTACGCGGAAACCGCCGCCAAGGTGCGGGAGAAGGCCCCAGAGGTCCGGGAAAAGGCTGCTGCCGCCATCGGGGCCGTGCAGGAAAAAGCCCCCGAGTTCATCGAGAAGGTGAAGGGAGCCGCCGGCGAAGCCTGGAGCGCCATCCATGGCGAAAATTTCCCTGCCGCCGAGGTGGAGCTGGAGGAAGAACCCACCTGTTCCGAGGATGTCACCGCCGAAGAGACCGAAGAGCCTGCCGCCGAGCCGGAGACCCCCGCCGCCGGGCAGGAGTAAGCAAACCCCGCAAACCAAAAGACCGCCCCAGCCGGGCGGCCTTTTTTGCTGCGCTTATTTGATGAAATTGGTGCGGATGGGCGCTTCCCGCTGGGGCAGGCCGTATTTCTCCCGGCCCAGCGCGATGCTGCGCATCAAGAAGGTCATATTGCGGGCCAGCGTGCGCATGGTCTGCCGGCCTTCCTCGTCCTGCTCAGCTTCGCCGGGCGCCCGCCCGTGGATGCTGTTCCAGTATTGGCTGGAAGCGACCGGCATCCCCGCTATGGTAAAAAATTTGTTCAGCTCATCAAAGGTCGCGCTGCACCCGCCGCGCCGCGCGCACACCACACTGGCCCCTACCTTCATGGATTTATCAAAGTGGCTGCTGTAAAAAAGCCGGGTCAGGCAGGCCACCAGCGTGGCATTGGCGCTGGCGTAGTAGACGGGGCTGGCCACCACCAGGCCGTCCGCCGCCTCCAGCTTGGGTGCCAGCTCGTTTACGATGTCATCAAAGACGCACCGGCCGGTCTCGGCGCATCTGCCGCAGGCAATGCACCCCCTGATATCCCGCGCGCCCACCTGCACCGTTTCCACCTCCACGCCTTCCTCCCGGAAGATCCTTTCCATCTCCTCCACCGCCACAGTGGTATTGCCGCCCACACGGGGGCTGCCGTTCAGGATCAAAACCTTCATTGCCGTGCCTCCTATCTGTTAAAATGTGTTCAGCCTCATTATATCTGCTTTGGGTGGAATTTACAACAGCCCCGCCGGGGCAAAATATTGCACAAAAAAGAAAGGTAAATTTGTGCACCCCACCAATTGTTTCCTGCACCAATTGACACCCCCGCCCCGCCGTGCTATCCTGTTTATACCAATCATATCCCCATGGGGATATTTTGTGTTTGCGGAGCAAACACAACCCCGCCTGCGGGAAAAATAAAAAAGAAGAGAGGTTTGTTCAAATGAAAAAGCTTTTAAGTGTTGTGCTGGCGCTGCTCATGCTGGCCGTCATGCTGCCGGTCACTGCTATGGCAGAAGACACCGACTACTGTACCATTGAGGGGATAACTGAAGCGGACGGTACGACCCTCAAGCATTTTGATACTCTTACCGCTGCAGCAAAAGCATGGCGGGAGAGAAAGGGCGTTGTAACCGAAGGAAATACCTTCGGTGCAAACAATTTGGGCACAGTAGGATTCATAGTGTGGGACATCTATGGCACGGTTCCTGTTGGCAATGGCGCTGGTGTTGCAGGTAACAATGGCGCAGGAGACTGTATCTTTACTGGCGGTTACTTTACGCCTGATGTTACTGTAAGTAAAGTTACCGTTACTGGCCATAACAATGCTACTATCAGCAAAACAAATGATAAATACCGTGTAAGCGTAAACGCAAATGAAGTGGTATTTGCAAACATCACCTTTGAAGATACCATGAGAAACGATAGTAACCCCGGAAGCCTTACTTTTACTAATTGCACTTTCAAGGCGGGTCTGAGAATGCCTCATGCAAGAGACAATTCGACCTTGAAGGTAGAAAACTGTGTGTTTACCGGAAGTGAAGAGAACGGCTATGCAATTTTTGTGCAGGGGACGATGACAAATGTGGTGCTTTCTGGCAATCAGATTTCCAACGCAAAGTGCGGCATGAATATCCAAACCGCGCCTGCTACCGTTTCCATCACTGGTAATACGATCACCAACTTGACCGGTAAAGATGCGAATGGCGGCAAGTATGGCTCCGCTATCCAGCTTACCAGCGGTGCTTCTTTCACCGTGACCGATAACACCATCAATACCAAAAATGTTAATGCATTCCATCTCTACAATGGGCTTAATGCTGCTGTAACCATCAACAACAACATAATCACGACCGATTACCTCATTTGGAATGCGGCAAATCTCGAAAATATCTCTTCCTCCGGTAACACCCTCGATATCAAGTATCCCGGAAAAGAGCTGGTAAAAGTAAAACTTGATGACAAATCAGAGGTAGTAAATACAATAGATTCCGCTACTACCATCAACGGTACCGTAGTGGAGCATCCCACCACCATCATCATCACCCCCGCCGGGGACACCCCCAAGACCGAGCCCGAGAAGAACCCCACCACCGGCGCCAATGATATGGTCGCCGCAGCCGCGGCCCTCATGGCCGTCTCCGCCCTTGGCATGGCCGTCCTCTCCCGCAAAAAATAAAATCATCCGCCCCACCCAAAAAGCTCCCCCACCGGGGGAGCTTTTGCTGTGATAAGGTAAGGCTCACCAAAAGAAAAAGACGCCCAAAGGCGTCTTTTTCTTTTGGTGAACCATCGGGGATTCGAACCCCGGGCCCTTTGATTAAAAGTCAAATGCTCTGCCGACTGAGCTAATGGTTCATATTGCCGCATGGCAACAGATATATTATAATGGCCTCCCCCCGGCTTGTCAAGCATTTTATCACTATACTTTCCATCTCTTTCCCATCTTTTCCCCGCAATGGGCTATAACATTTCCCCGCCCCGCATTGCATTTCTCCCGCGCTTTCGTTATAATACTTTCAGCGTTAATTTTGGGAGGATATGTTTATGCTTTTCTGGATCGGTCTGGGCGTTCTGCTCATCGGCGGCATCATGGCCCGCGTCGCTTCTAAGCGCGGTGACGAGGGCGAAGCCCTCAAAAAGGTCGGCATCGCGCTCATCTTCATCGGCACCGCCATTCTGCTCTTTGTGCTCACCATCAATATCCTGGTGTGGACCGGCCGCTTCGGCGTTGCCTCCTGATCACCCTGCCCCCCTACGGGGGCTTCCTTTTTTAACCGCCGCCGGGTATAATAAACTCATACCCAAGTACTCCCCGGAAAGGAGGCCGCCCTGTGCCGCTGGAACTGCAAAGCGATATCCGCTACCTTAAAGGGGTAGGGGAGAGCCGCGCCCAGCTTTACCATAAGCTCGGCGTGGATACCGTGGAGGACCTCCTCTACCACATCCCCCGCCGCTATGTCGATCTCACCCATCCCACCCCGCTGGCGGAAGCCATTCCGGGGCAGAAATGCGCCGTCCGGGCGCTGCTGGCCGCCAAGGGCCGGGAGCAGCGCATCCGCCGGGGGCTTTCCGTTTTTCGCCTCACCGCCGTGGATGGCCCCGTCACCCTCCACATCACCTTTTTCAATGCCAAATACACCGTCGATTCCCTGCGCGAGGGGGAGGAGTACCTCTTTTACGGTACCCTTACCGGCGGCTTTTACACCCGCCAGATGGACTCCCCGCAGGTATTCCGCCCGGAGGAAGCCGGCACCCTGCTGCCGGTCTATCCGCTCACCCAGGGCCTCAGCAATAAGATGGTCAGCCGCCAGGTCACCGAAGCCCTCCACCAGGTGGAGCAGCTCCCCGATCCCTTGGCGGGCAGCGGTCTGCCGCAGCAGTACGGCTTGATGAGCTACTCGGAAGCCCTCCACGCCGTCCACTCCCCGCGCGATTGGGCGGCGATCGAAACCGGCCGCAGACGCATGGTCTTTGATGAACTGCTCTGCCTTACCATCTGCTTTGCCCGGATGCGCCAGGGCCGGGCGTTGCGGCATATCGCCCCCATGCAGCCGCATCCCCTTACCGCCTACTACCAGGCCCTGCCTTATCAGCTGACCGGTGCCCAGCAGCGCGCCATTGCCGAAGCCATCGGCGATATGTGCAGCGGCACCCCCATGAACCGCCTGGTGCAGGGGGATGTCGGCAGCGGCAAAACGGCGGTGGCAGCGGCCTGCTGCTATTTCGCCTTCCTCAATGGCGCCCAGAGCGCCCTGATGGCCCCCACCGAGATCCTGGCCCAGCAGCATTACCACAATCTCGCCCCTCTCCTGGAGCGCCTTGGTATGCGGGTGGCCCTCCTCACCGGCTCCCTTTCCGTCAAAAAGAAGGAGTCCCTCAAAGCCGCCCTCGCCGCTGGGGAACTCGATCTCTGCATCGGTACCCATGCCATCCTCACCGCCGATACCGAATTTTCCCGGCTGGGGCTGGTCATCACCGATGAGCAGCACCGGTTTGGGGTGCAGCAGCGGACCGCCCTGCGGCAAAAGGGCCAGGATACTCATGTCCTGGTCATGTCCGCCACCCCCATTCCCCGCACCCTGGCTATGATCGTCTACGGCGATCTGGAGCTCTCCATCATCGATGAGCTGCCCGCCGGCCGCCAGCCGGTGCGCACCTACCTCATCAATAGCGAGATCCGGGAGCGGGCCTTCGGCTATATCCGCCGCCACCTCGATGCCGGTTATCAGGCGTATCTCATCTGCCCCGCCGTGCAAAGCGAGGAGGAAGAAACGGCCGCCGCCCATCTCAAATCCGCCGTGGAATACGCCGAAGAGCTGGCCCACGGCGCCTTTGGGCAGTATCGGGTCGGCCTGCTCCACGGCAAAATGCGCCCCGCCCAAAAGGAAAAGGTCATGGCGGAATTTGCCGCCGGGGAGATCCAGCTGCTGGTGGCCACCACCGTGGTGGAAGTCGGCGTGGATGTCCCCAATGCCGTGATTATGATGATTGAAAATGCCGAGCGGTTCGGACTTTCTCAGCTCCACCAGCTGCGCGGCCGGGTGGGCCGGGGCCAGGTGCAGTCCCACTGCATCCTCCTTTCCGATACCGATAACCCCGAAACCAAGGAGCGCCTGCGGGTGCTGTGCAGCACCAATGACGGCTTCAAAATAGCGGAAGAGGATCTCAAGCAGCGCGGCCCCGGCGACTTTTTCGGGGAACGGCAGCACGGCCTGCCGGAGCTCAAGGTGGCGGATCTCGCGGCCGATAGCCGCCTGCTGCAAAAGACCCAGCAGGCCGCCGGCGAGCTCCTCGCCCGTGATCCCCAGCTGGATACCCTTCCCGCCCTCTCCCGCCGTGTGGACCGCCTGATGGCGAAAATGAGCTTGTAAAGCCGTCTGCGGCCCCGCACCGACCCAAAACCTCCCTTGTGCAAAGGGAGGTGGCGAATGAAATGAGCCGGAGGGATTGTCAGTACAAACTATGACTTGGTTTTATCCCGCCTACCCGGCAGGGCCAGTTTGTGGTCGCCTATCGGCGTCACGGAGTCACCGAAGGGTGACGGTCTGCACGGCTCGCCGCCGGGGCGTTCCTTTTGTGCGTACAAAAGGAACCAAAATACGGTCAAGGGGGACCGGGCTTCCCCCTTGACAAACCCCCTTGACGCTTAGCTGTGCTGGCTACGAATGTTGTTTTTCCCTCAGTAATCGGGAAAAACAAATCCGTACTGCGCACAGATGCGCTCCAAAGGTAGCCTGCGGCAGCATTTGCCCTTTCCCCCTACCCCCTTCCCCGCATCGGGGAAGGGGGACTCTATCTACAATCTCTACATAAAAATGCGCCTGCGGCACCTTATAAGCGTTGTCTAATCCCGCTCCGGGAAGCCGTCCTTTGGCTTTTCGGGCGGGGGGCTCCGACGCGTGGGGGGTCTCGGGGATCTCCCCGAGTGACTTTTAGTTACTTTTCTTCATAGAAAAGTAACCCCCCGCCGGGTAGGCGTACCGGCCGTCACCTTCCGGTGACTTTGCCTCGCCGTTAGGCGAGATAAAATTATGTCATCAAATAGAAATCCCCTACGCGCGCGTGTACGCGTATATATGGGTACGCGATGGGTGCGCGCCTGCCCGCGCGCGGGAGAAAAATCCCACCGGACGGCCGAAAATTTGCCGCCAAAAATTTTTTGCCCCAACCGCGAACAAATTTTCGTTTCCCTCTTGCAATCCCGGCAAAAATCGTGTACAATGGAATTAGAATACCATCACTTTGGGAGGAAATTGCATGGCCATCGAGAAAAAAGCAAAGGAAACCGCCCCCGCCCCCAGCGATAAGCAAAAAGCCCTGGAAACCGCCATCAGCCAGATCGAAAAGCAGTTTGGCAAAGGGGCTGTAATGCGCCTGGGCCAGAATGCCACCATGAATGTGGAAGCCATCCCCACCGGCTCCCTTTCGCTGGATATGGCACTGGGCATCGGCGGCCTGCCCCGCGGCAGAATCGTCGAGATCTACGGGCCGGAATCCAGCGGTAAGACCACCGTGGCCCTGCATGTGGTGGCCGAAGCCCAAAAGCGCGGCGGCTCCGCCGTTTTCATCGATGTGGAGCATGCCCTGGACCCCGTTTACGCCAAAAATTTGGGCGTGGATATTGACCAGCTGCTGGTCTCCCAGCCCGATACCGGCGAGCAGGCCCTGGAAATCTGCGAAGCGCTGGTTCGTTCCGGCGCGGTGGATGTCGTGGTCGTCGACTCGGTGGCCGCGATGGTCACCAAGGCCGAGATCGAGGGCGAAATGGGCGATACCCATGTCGGCCTGCAGGCCAGATTGATGAGTCAGGCCCTGCGCAAGCTGACTGGAGCCATCGGCAAAAGCAATGCCATCGTCATCTTCATCAACCAGCTGAGAGAGAAGATCGGCGTGATGTACGGCAACCCGGAGACCACCCCCGGCGGCCGCGCCCTCAAGTTCTACTCCTCCGTCCGGCTGGATGTCCGACGCACCGAGCAGCTCAAAGCCGGCGGCGAGGTCATCGGCAACCGGGTGCGCGTCAAGGTGGTCAAAAACAAGGTCGCCCCGCCCTTCAAGGAGGCCGAGTTTGATATCATGTACGGCCAGGGCGTTTCCCGCCTGGGCGAGATCCTGGATCTGGGCAGCAAGCTGGATATCGTGCAGAAATCCGGCGCGTGGTTTAATTATGGCGAGATAAGGCTGGGCCAGGGCCGTGATAACGCCAAGGAATACCTGCGGCAGAACCCCGAGCTGGCCGAGGAGATCGCCGCCAAGGTGATGGCCAACGCCGATAAGCTGATGGGCCGTACCGCCGCGGCCGCCGCCCCCAAAAAGCTGGGCCAGGTAAACCTGACTGCCGAGGTGGACGAGGACGAATAAGCCGGTCGGGCCAGAAGATTTGCCGCTTTTTGCCGTATGGACCGCGGCCTGCCCCAAAAGCGCAACGACCCGGCAAAAATACCCTTTGCCGGGCCCCGCAAAACTGAATTTCTGCCTCCCGGCGCCCCACGCGCCCGGGAGGTCTTTTGCTCCGGGGCGGTGTTATCCGGCGGGCGGGCTTTGGGAGGGCCGGCG
>ENA-UOJJ01005063-UOJJ01005063.1-human-gut-metagenome-genome-assembly--contig:-CS66-NODE-5063-length-11520-cov-4.528652_pt1 | contig 11520 bp, 10 predicted proteins | sample MGYA00242343_ERZ723890 | MGnify/ENA metagenome assembly ERZ723890 | reverse complement strand
TGTGATTCTTTTAATAAATCGACATTCTTTATGAAATCAAATAATTTTTCTCGGACAGGCGAATTATTGTCGGCAAATACGCATAAATAGTTCTTGCCGGGAACATTCCAAATTTCTGCCTGTTTTGGAAGAGAGAACTCGAAAAGTTTCCTTTGTCCTTTTCTCACAAAATTATCTTTTCCAGGATTAACGACGACTAAGGGGCATGTAACGAGGGTGATCGCTTGCGCGGGCTGAATATCTGTTTCCTTTAAAGTCCTGGCTAAAAGATCGCCAAGAATAAATCCGTGTCTTTCCTGAATCAGACCTTTTTGAGATGCGTAAATGGATTCAAGGACAACACCTTTCACTTGATCCTTATGGCTGAGGTAGAAACGAAGCGCAGCATCGGCCCCAACGCCTTGACCGAAAAGAACAAGTTTTCTTCCCTTTATCAAATCAGAATTCTTGACGCATTCCCAAACCGCACCTGCATCTTTGTCTAAATTGTCTAATCGAGCCTCACCTTCAGTTTCCCCAACGCCCTGATAGTCAAACAAAATAACCGGGACGCTCTCAAGTGCAAGAAAAGCGACCTGCTGCATGCTGTAACTCATATTGAATTGAGCGCTTTGGAAGTAAAGAACAACCGGCAAAGTTTTGAGCTTTTCTTTTTTTATCTTTCCGGTTTCTTTCGGCACAAGAATTTCAAAACTTATTTCGGGCTTTGTGGGATCAGAAAGGTTTTTCGCTTTTCCTTTGATCGACTCAAGGCCGTAAAGCGAAGCGGACCAATATCTCATTGAGTCAGATCTGAAGAAAAGGCTTTCTACAAGGTTAGATATGAAGTTCATTTTCAAGTCCTCGTCTGCATACCTCAAGTTTCCGACAGGGTCCTAAAAATTCCTCCTACATTAAATATTTTTAATCTTTCTTATAGAAAAAATTTATGTTGTTTGTAGAGTTAACCTTAATTGAATAGATTTCTTAGATTCAATAATCACTAAATTATTAAGGGGTTAATTCTTGTAATGCACCAGGAAAAAGCCTCTTTTTTAGTTTATTTCCTTTCTTGGGGACTGACACAAGAAAAGAGCCCGGTTTATTCTGGGCTCCGTCTTATTTCAAACCTTTAATTTAATTAATATTGTTTGAACATTTCCGAAATCTTCTGCGGATCATTGGTCTTGGTTAAACCCAACTGCAGCAGGATTCTTGCTTTTTGCGGATTGAGCGTGCCGGCGTGAACAAATCCTGCCTTATCCCAAGCAGCTGTAGATTCAATCGTCGGGCCGTTTGGAACTCTGGCAGAGCGCACGACAACGATACCTTTCTTGGCAGCGTCATAAAGAGCTGGTTCAGCTGCTTCATGAATAGAGCCGTTCCCAGTTCCGGCATGAACGATACCTTTTGCGCCGTTGGCAACGGCAGCTTCGGCCATTCTTCCGTCATCATTCACATGAGAGTAAATAATGTCGACTCGAGGAAGATCGTTTAGATTGCTGACATCGAATTCGGTATCTATTGTATGTTTACGGGTTGTAGCCTTATAGAAAACCGGACGGCCGTTTTCAAAGTAACCGAGGTAACCGAGTTCCGGGCTTTGAAAAGTGTCAACTCTTAGAGTGTTTGTTTTTTGAACATCTCTGGCGCCATTAATATTGTCATTCATGGCAATCAGTACACCTCTGCCCTTAGCATCCTTAGATGCGGCAAGATTTACGGCATTCAAGATATTCACAGGACCGTCAGCGGAAATAGCTGTTGCCGGACGCATAGCTCCTATGATGACGACTGGCTTGTCGGATTTTGTCACAAGGTTCAGGAAATAAGCTGTTTCTTCAAGAGTGTCAGTGCCATGTGTGATCACGATACCGTCTACGTCAGGTTTGGCAAGCAATTCATTTATACGCTTGGCCAATTTCAGCCAAATTTTGTTGTTCATTGATTCAGATAAAATATTGGAGATCTGCTCACCTTTGACATTGGCAACCTTGTGAATCTCAGGGACAGCTTGCAGCAAAACATCAATACCTAGCGCACCAGCTTTGTAGCCCGTCATTTGGGTGTTGCTGGCGGCAGAGCCGGCGATTGTTCCTCCTGTGGCCAGGATCACGACGTTTGGCTTCGCAACTTTTTGCTGCTGAACCGGAGCTTCGGCTGCATGAGAATTAACTAATCCGGCGGATAAAAAAGCGCTGGAAATAAATATGGCTGTAAAGCATTTTTTGATGTGCATTGTTTCCTCCTTGAGTAAATGCGAGATCAAATTAACGAGAAAAACGCTTCCAGCCAAATAGCATTAGGAAGAATTATTTTTTGAATAAGAAATGGTTATCCCATTTTTATCTTCTGATTCCGGTCATACTTCTCCTCATATGCCCCTTTCCGTTTCTCCAAAATTTCATACGTTTACAGTCAAATTTTCCGACTTTTTCTTATTTTTCGCGGAAAGCCTCAATACGTGAGAAAATAAGAAATTCTATTTTTGATTCGCATATTCACATTTCAGCACCATGAGCGAAACACAGAACAAAGAACTCGCTAAGAGTTACGATCCGGCTTCGATTGAAGCCAAGTGGTATCCCTTCTGGGAACAACAAGGTTATTTCAAGGCCGGCCTTGAAGAAGGCAAGCCCTCTTTCTCTATCCAGCTGCCGCCGCCGAACATCACCGGTATTCTTCACATGGGTCACGCCTTCAACCACAGCGTGATGGACTCCCTGACCCGTTTTTATCGCATGAACGGCTACAACACGATGTGGCTGCCGGGAACCGACCACGCCGGTATCGCAACTCAGATCGTTGTTGAACGCAAACTGGAAGCTCAGGGTAAGAATCGCCGCGATATGCCTCGCGACGATTTCGTGAATGAAATTTGGAAGTGGAAAGAATATTCCGGCGGCAACATTCTCAAGCAGATGCGTCGCTTAGGAGACACCCTTGACTGGGACCGCCTCTATTTCACGATGAACGATGATCTTGCCAAGGTGGTGGTTGACTGTTTCGTTGATCTTTACGAAAAAGGCCTGATTTACAGAGGGCGCCGCCTCGTTAACTGGGATCCAAAACTTCAGACTTCTGTTTCCGACCTGGAAGTCGAACCGAAAGAACAAGACGGACATCTTTGGGAAATTCGTTATCCGGCTGCTGACGGCTCCGAAGGCGTCGTCGTTGCAACGACTCGTCCGGAAACTATGTTCGGCGACCAAGCTGTTGCGGTCAATCCGGAAGACGAACGCTATAAAGATTTAGTGGGAAAGAAACTGAAGCTTCCTCTGACAGACCGAGAAATCCCCGTCATCGCTGACGATTATGTGGATAAAGAGTTCGGTTCCGGCTGCGTGAAGATTACGCCGGCTCACGACTTCAATGACTTTGAAGTCGGTAAGCGCCATAACCTGGAGCAGGTCAACATCATGACCAAAACGGCACATCTTAACGATAACGTGCCCGAAAAATACCGCGGCATGGATCGTTATGAAGCTCGTAAAGCCGTCATCGAAGATTTGAAGGCTCAGGGCCTTCTCGTCGGTATCAAACCGCATAAACACATGGTTCCGTTGGTGCCGAGAACCGGTGAGGTAGTTGAACCGATGATCTCAGAACAATGGTTTCTGGCAATGAGTAAGCCGGCTCCGGAAGGCAGCCGTTATCCAGGCAAGTCTCTTTCTGACCTCGGTTTGGAAGCCGTTCAGGAAAATCTGGTGAATATTTTTCCGGAACAGTGGCAGAAAGTTTACAAAGACTGGCTCTCTAACATTCAAGATTGGTGCTTGTCCCGTCAGCTCTGGTGGGGGCATCAGATCCCGGCTTGGTATGACGACAAAGGCAATGTTTATGTTGCTCATACCGAAGAAGAAGCTCAGCAGAAAGCGGGAGAGGGCGTCAAGCTTCATCGTGATGAAGACGTTCTCGATACCTGGTTCTCTTCTGCCCTCGTGCCCTTCTCTACATTAATTAACGATCCGAAGGCTTTCGATATTTATCTGCCTTCCTCTGTTCTTGTGACCGGTTACGACATCCTTTTCTTCTGGGTTGCTCGTATGATCATGATGACTCGTTTCTTCACAGGGCGCGTCCCCTTTAAGAATGTCTACATTCACGGCCTGGTTCGTGATGCCGAAGGCAACAAGATGTCCAAGTCCGAGGGCAATACTTTGGACCCGCTCGACATCATCCAGGGCGTTGATCTCGAATCCTTAGTCAAGAAGAATACGACCGGCCTTCGTCAGCCCGAAAAAGCTCCGATCGTTGAAAGGAAACTGCGCAAGCATTACCCGGAAGGCATCAATGAAATCGGTGCGGACGCCCTGCGCTTCACGATGGCTGCCTATGCAACCCTCGGCCGTAATGTGAACTTCGACGTCAAACGCGCCGACGGTTACCGCAATTTCTGCAACAAGCTCTGGAACGCCACACGCTTCGTTCTGATGAACATTGAAGGTAAAGACTGCGGTCTTGATCCGAATGCTCCGATGGAATACTCCGCTCCAGATCAGTGGATTTGGTCCGAGTTCGAACGTACTGTTCAGGAAGTCCGTAAGGCCTTTGAAGACTACCGTCTCGATAACGCTGCCAACGCAATCTACTCCTTCATTTGGAACCAGTACTGCGACTGGTATCTTGAACTTTCTAAAGTCCAGCTCAACCAAGGCAACGAAGCTGTTCAGAGAGCTACCCGCCATACACTGGTTACCGTTCTTGAGCAGACGCTGCGCCTGGCTCATCCGATTATTCCTTTCATTACGGAAGAACTTTGGCAGAAGGTCTCTGTTGTTGCCGGTGTCCGCAGCGAAAATTCCGTCGATTCTCTGATGGTTCAGTCCTATCCCGTTTATGACCCGGCAAAGGTCAACACACAGGCGGACATGACGATCAATGAACTTAAAGCCATGGTTGATGCCATTCGCAACCTCAGAAGCGGCATGCTCGTGCCTCCTTCTAAGAAAGTTCCACTGGCTATCAGCAGCCGTGACGGAGAAGCTCGCGCAAGAGCCGAGAAACTCACGCCTTATCTCCAGACGCTCGGCCGTTTGGAAGAAGTGATCTTCACAGATGATCTCGAAACCGTTCGTCCTGTCGGCTCCGCTGCTCCGGTGGCAGTCGTTGACGATTTCAGCCTCATGCTGATCATCAAAGTTGATGTTGCCGCTGAACGTGAACGTCTGAATAAAGAGATTACCCGCTTAGAAAATGAAATCGCTAAGGCCAACACAAAGCTTTCCAACGAAAACTTTGTTAAGAAGGCCCCTGCTAAAGTTATTGAACAGGAAAGAAGCCGTTTGGCCAGCAACGAACAGCTGCTCGCTTCCAACAAGGAACAGCTTTCTAAGCTGCCTCAGGCCTAATTCTTTTCCCGGAGAGAAAAATGAAACTGATTCGACTTGCACCCCTCGCTCTGGCTGTGTTTTCAGCAGCCGCCAGTGCTGATATGTTCACTGCCAATCTTTACGATGTGAACAATATCAACCAGGACGTGATTGATTCAAGATTGTCCATGTCCGGTCCTTTGTTTAACGGCTGGGACCGTACCTTTAAACAAGGCGATCCTTGGGTTGAAGCTTATGGCATGACGCACCGAATTAGCCGTACCGGCGACTTTGGTAAGTTCAAAAACAAAGGTGCTGGGGGTGTCTTTGGTTACGACCATGTTATTGCTGACAATTTCCGCTTAGGCCTCGCTTTGAACGGGGGCGCTGGTAAGCTGAAGTGGTATGACAATGAAGGTGAAGATGATTTAAAGATTGACTCTCATTGGTATGGCGCCAACCTTTACGGAACTTGGACTGGAAAAAAAGTTAATGTCATAGCTAATTTGGGCTATACCCATCAGAAAGATGACGGCAAACACGACATTGAGGATCGTAATTCCCACGCACTCAATGCAGGCCTTCGTTTTGAAACCAGCTTTGTCGCGGGCGGAATTTCTTTCGTTCCTTACTACGGCGTCCGCTTCACGCATCTTTCCAATGGAGCCTTGAAGTCGGACGGTACTGATAACCTCGAACCGGGAGAAACGCCGGAGCCAAGTTCTGTGAACATGTCAGGCTCCAATATCTGGCAGTTCCCCGTTGGCGTTAACGCAGGTTTTGAGTACACCTGTGCTGCTGGCTGGAAGTCCCGCACGATGATCGGTTTGGCCGTCATTCCGACAGCCGGAAAGCGCAAGACCTATTTCAGTGGAGAGGAAGGAGGTTCCGGCAGATTTGCAAACTCTGTCACCTATCGAGGTAAAGTGGGTCTTCAGCTGACGAAGGGACAGCATTCTTTCGGATTTATGTATGGCGCAGCTGCAGGCGCACACGGCAGCTTCGGACAGAATGTCACTCTGAATTATCAGTTCATGTATTAAGGCTGAATTGCTTTGAACAAAAGGTCGGTTCGCCCGGCCTTTTGTTTTTGGCACTAAGTATGCGCACTCGCTTGATTCAAAACATCGAATATGACAAGATTTCAGTCATGTCAGATTTAGCATTTCATACCGGTGTTGAAAACCGTTTCAAATACGCTTGTTTGGCCATGCGTAAAGCGCAGCGGCTGAATGTGTCTGCGTGTGTACTCTTGGAAACGGATGATGAACTTCGTCGGTTTGATAATATGCTTTGGGCGTTCGAGCCCACCTCTTTTATTCCCCACGGCCGTCCTAATACACTGGATATGCAAAGAGGCGGCGTGGCCCTTTCCACTCATGCGGCTGATCTTCCCGATGCCGAGCTTTTAGTTCTTCTAACGCACGGCGCGCCAATTGATACAAAGGCCTTGATGGAACGTTTCCCTAAAATTATCGATATTGTCGGCAGAGACGATCCCGAATTAACGGAGGGGCGGCATCGCTATGTCGCCTACAAAAGACAAGGTATTGAGCCGACAGTTGTTAAACGCGGCTGATCGACGATTGACTTACAGAGGATCCTCGTACAAAAAGAGCTTCCACCACGCAAGCACCACTCTAAAACCTTTTTAGTATCTGCCTTTGAGTTTCATCTGCACACGACATAACTGATGAAGCCGATGGTGTTGTTGAATTAGACCTATACGCTTTTGCTTTTGATTAAAGCAAAACTTAACTTATCCTTCTAAATTTCTTATGTTGCTGGAGATAGAAGTTGAAAACCTTCAGAATACTCTAACTGAAGTAAGCAAAATGAGGCAATACAGCGTGAGTCTTTTTGGCAAGAGGTTTTTTGATATCCAGGCATTATCCTGCCTCCCCCGTATTCGAACCAGACGGGGGATTTTTTTTTGATCTTTTTTCACGATTTCTACCTTTAAGTCTCAATCGCTCAAGTGAAGAAAAACTTAATTTCAAGTATGGAATTTTTTACCTTAATCGCTTCTCTTCACAATCTCATCCACAATGTGCTCATTCACAACAACGTTTCAAGGAGAAACAATGACAGACGTAAGAATTGAACGGGACTGCCTCGGTGAAATGGAGATTCCGAACGATCAGTACTACGGCATCCAAACACACCGTATGGAGAAAGTATCAGGTACAGCGAATCTTCCTGTTATTTTCTACCCGGATATGCATTACGCGCTGGCACAGATTAAAAAAGCTGCTGCCATCGCCAACGGCAAGATCGGTGCAATGCCGGCCGACGTATCAATGGCCATTGCTCAGGCCTGCGACGAAATGCTGACAGGCAAATTCAATGACCAGTTCCCGCTCGATATGTGGCAGGGCGGCGGCTACACTTGCGTCAACATGAATGTGAATGAAGTCATCGGCAACCGAGCTAATGAAATCCTGACCGCTCATAAAGGAACAGAAAAAGTTCATCCAAACACTCATGTCAATATGGGTCAGTCCACCAACGATACGATTCCTTCTGCGACTCACCTCGGTATGATCGGTCGTGTTGATGAACTCATCAAACAGTTGGACCTTCTGGCAACTTCTTTACGTAAGAAAGAAGAAGAGTTCAAAGACGTCGTTAAAGTCGGCAGAACCTGTATTCAGGACGCTCTTCCTTTGACACTCGGCCAAGAATTCAGCGGCTACGCTTCCGTTGTTGAACGCATGGCAAGAAAAGTCAGACATCTCCGTCCCGGCTGCTTCGAAATCGTGATGGGCGGCAGCGCTGTCGGTACCGGCTTTAGCGCAGCCCCAGGCTATAAAGATGCGTTTTATGTGGAACTTAGCAAACAGTACGGCGAAGAAGTCAAACCGATGGAAAACCTTTTCGACGGTTTCCAGAATCCTGATTTCATCGTTGAAGTCTCAGGCGTCCTCAAAGAAGTGGCAATGACACTTTCCAAGATCTGCAAAGACTTCAGACTGATGGGTTCCGGCCCTCGTTCCGGCTTCATGGAAGTCAACGTTCCCGCCCTTTCTCCGGGATCCTCCATCATGCCGGGCAAGATTAACCCAACCGTTCCAGAAATGGTTATCCAGATCTCTCACCAGGTCGTCGGCAATGACGTCGCCATCTCTATGGCCTATGACGAAGGCGAGCTTGACCTGAACGTTTGGGATGCAACTTTCTACAAGTGCCTATTCGAAAACTTCCAGTTAATCAACAGCGAACTTGAGATCCTGCGTGTCCACTGCGTTAACGGAATGACCGCCAACAAAGAAAGATGCGCTCAGGAAGCCAACTCCTCTATCGCTCTGAGTACGGTTGTTGCAACAGCACTTGGCTATCCGATGGGCGTTAAGGTAGCACATTACTGCGAACAAACCGGAAAGAACGTTCGTGAAGCTGTCGTAGAAATGGGTCTGATGACAGTCGAGGAGGCTAAGGAGCTGGTTGATCCGATGCTGATGACCAACCCGCATGCTGCAGGTCCCGTTGTTGACGCTTTCAAGAAAGAAAAGAAATTGATCTAATCTTGAAACGGTAAAGAATTTCGGCCTAACGACTTGGGTGGAGTCGTTTAGGCCGATTCTCTTTTTAGTGCAGTCGATATTGATCCCAAACAGATATCAAAAAAGAGGAACTTTTCACCAAGAAGATATTGGGTTTTCTAAAGCTCCTGGGGATTGTGTTGCTTCCTTTGCCAATCATCGTAAGTCGCTTGCATACGGAGCCACATCGCAGAGTCAGGTCCGGAAATAGCAGAAGTAAACTTAACAGCCAATTCAGGTGTAACCGGTGCCTCGCTTCTGATTACTTGTGAAATGCTTTTCGATGAAACGGACAAGTTAGAAGCAAATTGCTCTGCGCTCAAATTCAGAGCATCAAGAGCCGAGGCTAAGATACTGCCGGGATGCGGCGGATCGAACATTTCAGGCATTCGGATTCTCCGAATCGTGGAACCTGCTTGTTTATTGTGGTTTCTTGAAGAATCCTTTCAGAACTTCCGCGCCTCTGAGCACATTTGCAGTTCCCGGATTCAACAGGTTAGCCAGAGCTTCATCTGTTTTGTCCTTAAGTTGTTCTTTGGCAAGTCTGACCCCAAGCTGTGCAGCGGCGTCCTGAAGGCCACTTTTAGATTCATGGAGTGCAACATTGGCCGCTTCTCTAGCGCAAGCCTCTGTCATCAAGCGAGTCATTCGCTTTTTGGCTTCTTTATTGACTTGCTTATTCTTGCTTTCCGGAATTACGGTGATTTGCTTTGCTGCGTCTGTTTTTCCGAGAGTCACAAAAGCTCACTGAGTCATCACATTCTTGTCCTCTCTAGAAAGGTTGTCATATATACAGTCTCCCAATGCCTGTGCATATTGTCCTGCTGCATAACAGGAAGCAGAAAAAACAGCACAGGAAACCAATGCGAGGAAAGAGGCTTTTTTGATCATTTTTCGGAGCCCTCTGCGAAAATAAAAACTAATGATTAATAATAAAACAGACGGATCAAAATTTGCCGCATGTAACTATGAGCTCACAGGGCTTTCCAAAGGTTGATCTAGAAAGAACAAAGCAAAGAAAATCAAAAACTAACAGAAACTTACTGATGTAATCACCCGACAAAATAAATATGCTCGTATTAGTCCCACTCCGCGTAACAAATTGTTTAAAATGCGGTACTTTGTAAGTTGAATTATTAGATGTAAAGGAGCCGCAGATGCAGCTGACAAAAAAAGATCTCATAACAAACCTCATTGATGCTGCCCGCAAAGCAGGCAACGCCAATCCTTTTGCGCTCGGCTTTATTGCCTTCGACGATCTTCGTATGAAGCTTGAAGGTCCGATGACAACAACCGGCCAGGAATGGTATGCCACACACCCGAACGATCCTCTGGGTATGAAAGATATCCTGACTGTTCCGGATGACATCGACTACAACAAGATTGTCAAAGAAGTATTTGAATCTCTGACTTCGGACGGCGGCTTGCATCTTTGGGTCATCCCGACCGAACAGCTCGCCGACGTGCTTAAATTCTTAATGAGCCATCCTCGCTTCCAGGGAAACCTTCTCGATATGGACGACGAAGATCCTTGGGATATGCCGAGCATTAACTTTGAGAATTTATGCGCTGAAGCAGAAAATCAATTCCTTTCCAACCAGCCGATTAATGTTGTCTTTGAATACAAAGACGCCGATACCGGCTTGGTTGTGCACCGCGTTACATTGAATGAACGCGATTTCTGGTTCTTCGTTGACGAACAGCAGATGAAGATTGCGGATCGCCGCTGGTAATACAACTAAAAATGAACTGCCTAAGCAAACTGAACACAAAGACTTTCGTTGCAGCCGCCCTGCTCGCCGGGGCCGGAGTAACTTTTGCAAGTGTCGGTATCGCAAAAGGTTATAACCTCTCGCCCCTGGAAACGTACATTATTGAAAGCTTTGCTCAAGAGCAAATTGACGGCTTTATCAATTCAGGGGCAACCACGCTTTTTGAAAGCCCGAAGATTTTTTATATAACCCCACGAGTTTTAGCTCGACAGGTAAAGACAGATCTTTCAGGCGCTCAAAAGAAATATCTCGGTAATTACGGAATCGTAAAGTCCTTTGTTTCTAAGACAAACAAGGATAAAACGCGAGTTCAGTTCGATATACCGAAACCCGACTACACATTGGATCTCCATCTTGCTAAAAATGCAGATCCGGATTTGGCGAAAGAAGTCAGCCCCGGAGAGCGTCACGGCTTTTATTGCCAGATTACTTCTGTCGATAAGTCTTCCGCCGTCCTTTCAGACTGCCTTCCGCTGAGACAGTTTGCTTCGCTTAAAAGCAAACAGATCGAGGCCCTTATTCATCGTTATTTAGCGGGCGAAAAAGTCTTAGATCCCAACCTGCCAACCTATGCAATGATGGCATATATGGCGGTGGTTTCTGCAAGACTGCTTCCGAGAGACTCTGTTTGCCGCCGTACCGTTGAAGATGAAATTATTTTCACGGATGCTGACCGCAGACTTTGTAACCAGGAAGTAGCTGATTTATGGCAGCGGGCGGATTCCAATCCTAAGTTTGACAAGACGATGGATAACGTCGTGGAAGAATTCACGAAACACGGCGTCGATGTTTCGATGATTAATCAAGCTGCCAGCAGCTTGGATTAACTTGAAGAAGCTTTTCTTCAAGTCAAAGGCAAACAAAAACGAGAGCCGGCCAAAGAACTGACTCTCGTTTGTATTTTCTTCAAAAATC
>ENA-UOJJ01005062-UOJJ01005062.1-human-gut-metagenome-genome-assembly--contig:-CS66-NODE-5062-length-11520-cov-10.588138_pt1 | contig 11520 bp, 9 predicted proteins | sample MGYA00242343_ERZ723890 | MGnify/ENA metagenome assembly ERZ723890 | reverse complement strand
CTGCCGCACCTCGCTCGCCGTATCGGCACTTAGAATTATGCGGTATTGCCTTAATGCGATTGCAAGCAAAACCTGTAAATAGAGGACAACACCATGGAATTTTCCCACATTCCCGTACTTTTGCAGCCCTGCCTGGATGGGTTGAACATCGACCCCGCCGGCATCTACCTGGACGGCACCGCCGGCGGCGCAGGGCACAGCACCCAGATCGCTAAACGTCTTACCACCGGGCGCTTGATCTCGCTCGACCAGGACCCGGATGCGGTGGCAGTCGCCACCGAAAGGCTCAAGGGCCTGCCCGCCCAGGTGGTACAGGCAAACTTCCGCGAGGCAGCGCGTGTCCTTGCGGAGCTTAACATCCCGGCGGTCAACGGTGCTCTGCTGGACCTCGGCGTTTCCAGCCACCAGCTGGACGACGCGGCACGCGGCTTCTCCTACCATGCCGACGCCCCGTTGGATATGCGCATGAGCCAGCAGGGCCCGACCGCCGCGGACCTGGTCAACACCCTCGACCGCGAGGAGCTGACCCGCATCCTGCGGGACTACGGCGAGGAACCCTACGCCTGGCAGATTGCCGGTAAAATTGTGACCGCGCGGCAGGAAAAGCCCATCCTGACTACCATGCAGCTGGCTGACCTGGTCGCCAGCGCCGTGCCCCCGGCCGAGCGCCGCAAGGCCAAAAACCCGGCCCGCCGCACCTTCCAGGCCATCCGCATCGCCGTCAACTCCGAACTGGACGCCCTGAACGAGGGCCTGGACGCTATCTTCAACTGCCTGGCTCCGGGTGGTCGGCTCTGCGTCATCACCTTCCACAGCCTGGAGGACCGCCTGGTCAAGAACAAGTTCCGCCGTTGGGCGCAGCGCTGCACCTGCCCGCCGGAACAGCCCATCTGCACCTGCGGCGGCGTGCCGAAAGCCAGGCTTATCACCCGCAAACCCATCGAGGCCGATGCCGAGGAATTGGAAGTCAACCGCCGGTCCCGCTCGGCCAAGCTGAGAGTGTTGGAGAAGGTATGAGCCTAAAGGCCCCCTCGCAGAGGGAGCCTTTAGCTGACGCACACCTGCAATGACAGAACCATTTAAACAGATACACCGAATTCAGATAGAGGTACCCAATCATGACGACAGTTTTACTTCATACAGGCCAGACGGCACCCATACTGGAACCCCGCCAGCCGGAGATGCGCGTGGTACGCGGCGGCAAGCACGGGCTGAACCGCGCCCGGCAGTTTGCCGCGGTGGCGCTGCATGTTATTGCCGCGGCACTGCTGCTGGGGCTGATCTTCAGCGTGGTGCACAGCCAGGCCCGCATTACCGAGCTGAACGGCCAGATCAACGATACCCGCACCGACCTGACTGCCGCCCAGAGCGAGTACGACTACCTCTCCACCAAGATGAGCGACATCACCAGCCGCGCCAGCTTGCAGGATGTGGCCGAGGGCCAGCTGGGCCTGGTCAAGGCCGACCAGAGCCAGATCACCTACATCCAGCTGGAAGAACAGAGCGTCATTGAGAAAACCGGCAGCGACGCAGGCCGCGTTCTGGTGGGTATCCGCACCGCCGCGCTGAATCTGCTGGATAGCTTTAATCCGTAACAAACGCAGGTACGAGCCTTTTTGCAAACGGCATTTCCGCCGCACGCGAAAAGGCTCGCCTACGCATCCGGGGATAAATCCCGCATAAAAGGTAAAATCTATGGCAAATACCCAACCACCCAGGAATCCCAACTTAAAAAGCAACGTCCGTATCCGCACGGTGATTGCCGTTGCGTTTTTTACACTGGCCTGCTTCGGCATCCTCGTCTACCAGCTGTACGCCCTGCAGCTGCGCGACGCCGAACACTACCGCACCGAGGCCGTGACCCAGCAGCTCCAGGACACCGAGCTGCCCGCCACCCGCGGCAACATTTACAGTGCCAACGGCAAGCTGCTGGCCAAAAGCAACACCGTGTGGAACATCATCGCTGACCCGGCCCAATCCGAGAAGAACGGCGCCACGGAAACCGAGATCCGCACCGGTGCCGAGCATATCGCCGAGCTGCTGAACGACGGCACTTCCGCCGATGACATCTACGCCAAACTGACCGCCCGCAACAAGAATGGCGAGCTGTACCAGTACCGTGTGGTGGCCCAGAATGTGGAAAAACCGGTGGCCGACGCCATCATCGAATACTCCAAATCCTACCGCACCGCGCCGGAAAAGGAAGGGGAGACCGGCTACCGCATCGCCGTCCTCTCCACCGAGCAGTCCACCACCCGCAGCTACCCCTACGGTGCGTTTGCGTCGTCGGTCATCGGCTTCTGCAACAACGATGAAAACGGCAAGCTCGTCGGCGCTTACGGCCTGGAAAAATCCTACGAGGAAGATCTGGCCGGTACGCCGGGGCGCAGCATCGCTGAGACCAACGTCAACGGCGAAATTCTGGCCAACACCGAGGCCGACGTCCACGACGCCATCGACGGCAACAACCTGAACCTGACGCTGGACGAAAATGTGCAGGCCATCGTGGAAGAGTATCTGGCCGAAGCCATGGATACCTTCTCCGTCCACGGCCGCGGCAGCGCTATCGTGATGAACGTCAAGACCGGCGCGATCCTGGCCATGGCCTCGCTGGAGCAGTTCGACCCCAACGACCCCATGACCGTCTACGATGACAAGATGCAGACCATCCTGGACAAGACTGACGCCCTGACCGCCGACGACATCGATTGGCTGGAGGGCCGCCTGGGTGAGAAGAACGTGGCTGGCATCATCGCTGATGGCGTTATCAGCCAGGAAACCACCGAGGATGAAAATGGCAATACCATTTCCAGCGAATACACCCAGCTGCAAGGTATGCTGCGCGAAGCCCAGTGGAAGAATAAGAACATCACCGAGCTGTACATGCCCGGCTCGATCTTTAAGCTTATCACCGCATCGGCAGGTCTGGATTCCGGCATCATGAACATGAACCAGACCTTCTACTGCAACGGTGAGCTGACCGTCAACCAGGGCAGCGAGCTGTGGGAGCACACCTACCACTGCGCCAACGGCGAGGTGCATACCCTGCAAAACATGGCCCAGGCGCTGGATAACAGCTGCAACCTCTGGTTTATCCAGGCGGCGCAGACCTTGCAGCCTACCGTGTTTTACGATTATATCCGGGCCTTCGGTTTTACCCAGCCCACCGGTGTTGACCTGCCCAGCGAGACCCGCTGGACCAGCGTGTACAACGCCCAGCAGATGGCCGAGGTCGACACCAACCTGTACACCGCCGCTTTCGGCCAGAACGAGGCCATCACCCCCATGCAGATGGCTACCGCCATTGCGGCCATCGCCAACGGCGGCTACCTGGTCACCCCGTATATCGTGGATTCCATCACCGACGATGCGGGCAACATCATCAGCCAGACCGACACCAGCGTCCGCCGTCAGGTCATCTCCGAGGAAGTCAGCCAGGAGATCCTCTCGATGATGGAGAACAACGTTGACCCCAACGGCACCCTGAGCATCCGCCACTCCTGCAAGAACGCCTACGTGGCAGGCTACCGCATCGGCGGCAAGTCCGGCACTGCCGAACGTACCGACCGCCACCTGCGCGGCGACGGCGACTACTACAAGGCCATGAGCTTTTCCGCCGTGCTGCCCATCAACGACCCCGAGATCGAGGTGTTCGTCCTGCTGGATGACCCCCGCTGGATCCATGATTATGCCAGCCAGGTCGTGGCCCCTGTTGTAGGCAACATCATCAGCGAAGTTGCGCCCTACCTGGGCATCGAGCAGGATGCCAACTACAACCCCACCGGCAACGTGACCGTGCAGACCTGCCTGGACTACACCTGGACCAACGCCCAGGTCACCCTGAACCAGCTGGGCCTGCAGCATAAGCTGATCGGCTCCAACGGCAACATTGTGTACCAGTACCCTGTGGGCGGCAGCTCGGTGCCCGTTGGTTCCACCATCTACCTGTACACCAACACCGACCAGGACGCCATGACCACCGTGCCTGACGTGACGGGCAAGAGCGGCAGTTTTGCATCCCAAATGCTGAAAGCCTCCAACCTCAACGTCCAGTTCGAGGGCGACAGCTCCGGCCGGGTAGTATCCCAAAGCACAGCCGCAGAGACCAGCGCCGCCTACGGCACCATCGTGACCCTGACGATGGAATCGGACGGCAGCGAGGATACTGCCGAAATTCCGGCGGAAGAAACCCCGGCGGAAGAAACGCCCGCCGAGGAAACACAAGAGCAATAACGACAACACATCCCTCATATCCATAGAATAAGGAGGCAATCCCATGCAAACCATTCCTGCCAACGAACTGCTGGCTGGCCTGACTTTGGCCGAGCCGGCGGACATCCACGCTGTTGTTACCGACAGCCGCAAGGTCGAGCCCGGCTGCGTGTTCGTCTGCTTCCCCGGTGAGCGCGTCGACGGCCATACCTTCGCCGCCGGTGCTTACCGGAACGGCGCCGCTTATATCATCGCCAACCATCCCGTGGACGGCGTGCCCGAGGACCGCACTGTCATCGTGCCGGACAGCGCCCGCGCCATGATCCGCATGGCCTCCAACTACCGCATGCTGTTCAGCCCCAAGATGATCGGCGTTACCGGCAGTGTGGGCAAGACCACCACCAAAGAGTTCTGCTACGCCGTCCTCTCCGCCTTTGGCAAAACCCTCAAGACCGAGGGCAACCAGAACAACGACATCGGTGTGCCCAACACCCTGTTCCGCCTGGATAACGACACCCGGTACGCCGTGGTGGAGATGGGCATGGACCACCTGGGTGAGATCGAGCGGCTGGCCCGCTGCGCCCGCCCCTCCGCCGGCATCATCACGATGATCGGCGTGTCCCACCTGGAAAATCTAGGCACCCGCGAGAATATACTGAAAGCAAAAATGGAGATCTGCGCAGGCCTGCCTGACGGTGCGCCCCTGGCCCTGAACGCCGACAACGACCTGCTGCCCACCGCCAGCGTACCCGCCCGCCTGCGCCCTGTATGGTTCGGTATCGAGAGCGAGACCGCCGATGTACGCGCCGCGGATATCCACACCGGCACCGAAGGCACGACCTTTACGCTGGTGGATAAGGCCTACGGCAGCTTTGCCGTGTCCATCCCCACCGCGGGCCTGCATACCGTGTACGACGCCTTGGCCGCCTACGCCGCCGCCACCCGCCTGGGGCTGGACCCCGCCCGGTGCGCCGCCGCGCTTTCCCGCTACCAGGCCACCGGCATGCGCCAGCATATCGTGGAGAAGGGCGGCATCACCTTTATCGAGGATTGCTACAATGCCAGCCCGGACAGCATGAAAGCTGCCCTCTCGGTGCTGAAAGCCCTGCCCAACGCGCGCAAGATCGCCCTGCTGGGCGACATGCTGGAACTGGGCGACGCCAGCGAGAGCGGCCACCGCGCAACAGGGGAGTGGGCCGCCGATGCGGGCGTGTCCCTGCTGATCGCCTACGGCCCCAACAGCGCCGTCATGGCCGAAGCCGCCAAAAAACGTGGTATTGCAACTGTGCATTGCCAAACGGCCGCAGAAGTGTTACAATACTTGCAGCAGTCTGTCCGCCCCGGCGATGCAGTGCTGGCCAAAGCCAGCCATGCCATGAAACTGGATGAGATCCTGGCGGACTTTTACGCTGCTTTGCCGCAGGCGTAACGCACAGCCCCGTGCAGCCGCGCCTACGTTTTACTTGAGGAATATGGAGGAATGACTGCATGGAGCCTACTGTCTCCGCAATTTTAGCCGCCGGTGCCGTTGGCGGCTTTGCCGTTACGGCTATCACCTGCTGGCTGTTGATCCCGGCTTTGCACCGCCTGCACTTTGGCCAGACCATCCGCGAGGAAGGCCCGACCTGGCACAACAAGAAAAACGGCACCCCCACCATGGGCGGCCTTGGGTTTATCTTTGGCATCTTGCTCACCATCGGCGTCGTGTACGGGTTGTTCCACAGCTCTGCGCCGGAGGTGCTGGGCCCCCAGCAGATGGCTGCCGGCATGCTGGTGCTGTTTCTGGCCTTCGGCAACGGCCTGATCGGCTTCCTCGATGACTTCATCAAGGTCATCAAGCACCGCAATCTGGGGCTTACTGCCTGGCAGAAGATCGTTTTGCAGGTCGCTGTCACCGTCGGGTTTATGATCGGCTTACACAGCCTGGGCCTGCTCTCCACCAGCGTCATGTTCCCGGTAGCGGGTATGGTCGATCTGGGGCTGACTTACTATCCCATCGCGTTCTTCGGCATTATCTTCCTGGTCAATGCTGTTAACCTGACCGACGGCCTGGACGGCCTGTGCACCGGCGTGACCTTTGTGTCCATGCTGGGCTACCTGCTGGCAGGCAGCCTGCTGGGCTTTGTACATGTTTCGCTGCTGGCGGCCACCACCGCCGGCGCCTGCGTGGGCTTTCTGCTGTGGAACTTCTACCCGGCCAAAGTCTTTATGGGCGATACCGGCAGCATGTTCTTTGGCGGCATGGTCACGGCGCTGGCTTTTGTGATGGACCGCCCGGAGCTGGTGCTCTTCTTCGGCATCGTTTATATCTGGGACGCTATGACTGTGGTCATCCAGCGCATCTACTTCAAGGCCACCCACGGCAAGCGCATCTTTAAAATGACCCCCATCCACCACGCCTTTGAGCTGCGCGGCTGGAAAGAAGTCAAGATCGACGGTTTCTTCGCCCTCATCGCCGCCATCGGCGTGGCGATGGGCATTTTCTACATCTGCATCGCATAATCAACCATAAGCAACAAGGAGGCTTGCACCCATTGGTTACGCATCTGTATGGCATTTTGGGTGTGATCCTTGACCGCACCTTTGGTAATATCATCCGCATGCTGCGGGTCATCCGCCTGCCCAAAGAGGAACGGGGCCATCTGTCCTGGACCTTTGTGGGCACGCTGGCCGTCATATTGGCCTACGGGCTGATTATGATGTTCTCGGCCAGCTATTCCAGCGGCTACACCAACCATGGCGGCAACATCTACTACTTCATCAAGCCCCAGGCCATCGTGGCCGCGGTGGGCTTTGTCGTCATGCTGGGCGTGTCGCTTATCAACTACCGTGCGCTGCGGTATATGTTCTGGACATTTTACGTCATCACGCTGGCGCTGCTGGTGCTGGCGCTGTTCATGCCCAGTGACAATAACGGCTGCTACCGCTGGGTCTACCTGCCGGGCGGCATGTCCCTGCAGCCCTCGGAGCTGGCCAAGTTTGCCGTCATTTTGGGCACGGCGGATATTTTGGACCATCACCAGCGGGAGATCAAAAGCCTGTTCCAGTGTGTTTTCAAGCCCGCCTGCCTGCTGATCCCCATTCTGGTTTTGCTGAAGCTGGAACCCCACAACTCGGCCATGCTGCTGATGGCTATGATCTTTGCCACCATGCTGGTGTGCGCCGGGGCAGGCGGCGTAAAGCTGTGGGCTGTTGCTGTCCCGGCCGGTGTGGCTGTCCTGGCGTATTTTATCAAGTCTCTGGCCTCCGGCGACGGTTATGCGTCGGAGCGTCTGGGCGGCGTCTGGGGCCTGACCCCCACCGATACCGCCGGTATGCTGTGGCAGACCCGCCAGAGCATCTACGCCATCTCCACCGGCGGTCTGTTCGGCGTGGGCATCGGCAACAGCGTGCAAAAGCACCAGTGGCTGCCCTACGCCGAAAACGACTTTATCTTTGCCGTCGTGTGCGAGGAACTGGGCTTTATCGGCGCCATCGCATTGATCGTGCTGTTCGGTGCCCTCATTGTGCAGGGCATTGCCATCGCCCTCAACGCACCGGATTTCTTCGGCTCGCTGCTGGGCATCGGCATCATGGCGCAGGTCGCCTGGCAGGTGTTCTGCCATATCGGCGTGGCCACAGCGCTGCTGCCCAACACCGGCATCAGTTTGCCGTTCTTCTCCTACGGCGGCACCAGCTTGCTGATTTTGCTGGGTGAGATGGGCATCATGCTAAGCATATCCCGCGCCGGAAACGGCCGCCGTGAGGCCCGCCGCCAGCGGGAACAGGAGGAAATGGAAAACCGCCTGCGCCAGAAAAGCACCTACCGCCGCCGCAGAGTTTGACGGCAGAAATCTATAAGGCAACGCCGCAGGCCCCCAAAGGGGTGCAGCGGTCTGCCTGAAAAAGGGGAGTTAGTATGCGTGTTCTGATTGCTGCCGGCGGTACAGCCGGTCATATCAACCCGGCGCTGGCCATTGCTGGTGCCCTGAAAGCCGCCGACCCGACCGCCGAGATCCACTTTGCCGGCCGCCGCGAGGGCATGGAGTACGGCCTTGTCACGAAGGCCGGGTATCCCTTCCATCACATCGAGATCAACGGCTTTCAGCGCCGCCTGAACGCCGAGAACATTGTGCGCAACGTCATTGCCCTGTGGCATCTGGCGCTGTCCGGTCCCCGCACCCAGAAGATCCTGAACGAGGTCAAGCCTGACCTGGTCATCGGCTGCGGCGGTTACGTCAGCGGCCCCGTGGTGCGCGCCGCTGCCAAGCGCGGCATCAAGACTGCCATCCACGAGCAGAACGCCTTCCCCGGTGTGACCAACAAGCTGCTGGCCAAGGATGTGGATGTGGTACTGGCCGCCAGCGCTGATGCGGTGGAGAAGCTGGGAGCCCCCGAAAAGACCACCGTGGTAGGCAACCCTGTCCGCCCCGAAGTGCTTACCGCCGACCGCGAAGCCGCCCGCCGCAACCTGAAGGCCGGCGACCGCACCGTTATCCTGAGCTTTGGCGGCAGCCTGGGCGCTGACCGCATCAACCAGGTGGTGGCGGACCTCTGCGCCTGGGAAAAGCAGCAGGGGGCGAACGTGCTGCACCTGCATGCCACCGGCAGCCGCGGCGTAGAGCTGTTCGATAAGCTGGAAAAAGAAAAGGGCTTTGCCCCCGGTGAGAACCTGGTTGTCACGCCCTACATCAACAATATGCCCCAGCTGTTGGCCGCCGCGGATTTGGTCATTGCCCGTTCCGGTGCGCTGACGCTGGCCGAACTGGAGGCCGTGGGCCGCGCGTCCATCCTGATCCCCAGCCCCAACGTGGCCGAGAACCACCAGTATTACAACGCCCTGGAACTGCAAAAGGCCGGTGCCGCCGTCGTCATTGAGGAAAAGAACCTGACCGGCGAGGGGTTGATCGAAACCGTGCAGCAGCTGCTGGCCCAGCCCGGCAAGCTGGCCGAGATGGGCGCCAACGCCAAGACCTTGGGCAATCCGCATAGTTTGGAGCTTATCACCGCCAAGCTGCTGGAACTTGTCAAATAATGCAACCATATTGTAACCGGAGTGGAGAGCGTATCCGCGGTCTCCGCTCTTGTTTTTTTGTATCGTTTCTTCTATAATAAATGTAAACTGTAAAAGTATGCTTTGTAGGGGCGCACGGTGCGCGTCCGCGGGCCGATGACGAGCATCGGCCCCTACAATCTCTGAATAGAAGGGAGGGCCGACCCATGGATTATAACCAGCGCAGCCGCGGGCAAAAGTCCGGGGCCGGTCATCCTGCCCGTGCGCCCCGCCGCAGCGTAAGCAGCCGCATGGGGCTGGAAAAACGCGGCGCACCTGCCCAGCAGCCCCCGCGCGGCAATGCCCCGCGTCCCAATCAGCAGCGCGGCCCCAATCAACCGCCCCGCAGCGGCCAGCCCCCGCGGCAAAACCGCCCCGGCCAAAATCAGCCCAACAATGGCCGCCGCCCTCGCCCGCAGCAGCAGATCAACCCGCAAAAAAGCGGCTACACGCCCGGCTCGCCCCGCCGCCAGCGCCGCGTGACCCAGGCGGAGATTTTACGCCGCACGCGCCGCCGCCGCTTTCTGGGGATGCTGGCCGTGCTGGCCGTGCTGGCCATCGGCGCGTTCGTGTCGGTCAACCTGCTGTTCAAGGTGGCCATCTTCCGGGTCGAGAACTTCGACCACAGCACCCCCGCCGACACCGGCATTTATACCGAGGATGAGATCGTCTCGGCGCTGAATATCGAGAAAAACTCCAACCTTTTCGCCTTCTCCACTGCCGAAAAGACCAAGGAATTACAGGCGCAGTTCCCGTATCTGGACAAGGTGGAAGTGACCGTCCAGATGCCCGCCACCGTGGTGGTGCGCTTGACCCCCGCTACCGAGCGATTCACCTGCATGTACTCCGGCGGGTGGATGGTCCTCAGCGATGCGCTGCGCATCCTGCGGTTGGAGGTCTCCCAGCCCGAGGGCATGATCCTGCTCAACGCCAAACTGCCGGACAATTTCAGCCCCGCCATCGGTCAGCAGGTCATCCCGGAAACCTATAACTCGCTGCTGGCCCACACCGAATCGTCAGCCGAGTCGGACAGCGCCGACGCCACACCGGAATCCGCCCAGCCCACGGTAACCGATATTGTCACCCAGCTGTGGCAGCTTTTGCAGGACGACGGCCTGCTGGACGGCCTGACCGCGCTGGACATCAGCGATACCAGCCAGCTCTCCTTCACCTACCAGGACCGCGTGGACGTGCTACTGGGCAACAGCAGCAGCCTGGATTACAAGCTGCGCCTGGCCGCCAAGATCCTGACCGACCCCGACAAGGGGCTTTCCGGCAGCGACCGCGGCACCCTGGACGTGAGCGACCAGCTGGAGGACGGCGAGATCCGCGGCTACTTCCAGCCCTATGAGCAGCCCACTCCCACGCCGGAACCTGCCCCGGAGCCTGACCCGGAATCAGAAAACGCGGAAAACGCCGAGGAACCCCCAACCGAATAACCCCCTTGCCCCAGCCTTGTGCCGGGGCAATTTTTGTATCTGCCTGTAACGCGGGCGCAAAAAACCGCACTAATAGGATGAACGCCAACAGAAAGGAGGGCAGCGGATGCCGTACCCAGAACTGGAAGAACTGTATAACACCTACCGCACCGACCTGTACCGCTACCTCTGCCACCTGAACCACGACCCCGCCGAAGCTGAGGACCTGTTGAGCGAGACCTTTCTGCGGGCGCTGCGACGGCTGCACACCTACCGCGGAGATTGTGTAGTCAAGACCTGGCTGTTCGGCATTGCCCACAACGTCTGGCTGGAAAGCTTGCGCAAGCGCCGCCCTACCGTCAGCGCCGACGACCTGTTAGAGACCTACCTGACCGACGACACCCTGCCGGACCACACCGACACCCGCCTGCAATGGCAGCGGGTACAGGCACTATTACAGCAAAAAGATGACCGTGCCCGCCGCGTGGTGCAGCTGCGGGCACAAGGCTACAGCTACGCCGAGATCGCCGCGCGGCTGGGCATCAGCGAAAGTTCGGCTCGCGTCATCGAGCACCGCACCCGCACCTGGCTAAAACAACAACTTGCAAAGGAGGGCTACGACCTGTGAAAGAAGCCGCCGAAATCAAAAAAATCCCCTGCGCGGTCTGCCGCGACCTGATGCCTCTGGTGCAGGACGGCGTAGCCAGCCCGGAAAGTGAAGCGCTGGTAAAAGCCCACCTGGCCGCCTGCCCGGCCTGCCGCGCTTTGCGGCAGGGGGCAGACGCCCCCGCCGTGCCGGAACTGCCCGCCCCGGATGACGGTAAGATCCTGCAAAAACTGCGCCGCCGATACAGCACC
>ENA-UOJJ01005060-UOJJ01005060.1-human-gut-metagenome-genome-assembly--contig:-CS66-NODE-5060-length-11521-cov-39.857143_pt1 | contig 11521 bp, 8 predicted proteins | sample MGYA00242343_ERZ723890 | MGnify/ENA metagenome assembly ERZ723890 | reverse complement strand
AGGGTTTGGGGCAGGCACGCCCCAACAAGATCACTTCGGAAATGCAGATGCATTGAAGAAGTGAAGTCCCGATGGAGCACAACATTTTCAAGAATTGAAAATTTGTGGCCACGGGACGGTTCTTGCCCTCTACCGCTGCGCTCAAAATCAACTTTCAACAAATGTTTCCGAATTGTTAAGGCGCAAAAACAAGTAAAGGTGGTGCTGCTCATGTAAGGGGGTCACCGTTTACCCCGAACGAAGTTCCTGCCCCTGTTTTGCAGCGGCGTTGTCCGGCTCGCCCACAGAAAGTGTGAGGTCATGGCACGATATCACGTTCGGACGGCTTATGAAGGATTCAAGGTTCAGTATGAAGAAAGTCGGGCGTAGTGCGGACACTACAACCCGCTTCTTTCAAACACAAGAATAACACTTTGAAGTTGTTTTATAAACAACCAAAAATGAATTTTGAAGATTTGTACAACCACATAAGATTTTATTTGTAAAAAAGAAAAATACCGCCCATGCAGCGCAGCGATGATTTTGTCGGGTGAATCGGCGGCAAAATGATCGGGTGTGTTGCGGGGCGGTAAATTCTTTTGCGGACTTTCCCTCACTGAAGTGGTGGGTCTCACGGTGATAACCAACCACTTTCTGTGGCTGTGTTCAAAATGAACACGACCACATCTTGTGGATATTTTTAGAGCAATCCACAAGAACGGTGGGATTTACAAAAAAAATACCACTGTATGCAGAATTCGTCAAGAGGGTTTTAGAAAATTTATTGAAGTGAAGAGGGAATAGTATGACATATCTTGCGAGTATAGGAATAACTAACGCGGTACTGGCCTGCATTTCCTGTTCAGAGAATGGACATAGGAAAGCCCGATGACAGCAAAACGACAACGATTTTTGCATAAAGAACATCGTTCAGCACTACATTGATTATATATCTCTACATTGCCATCGGCCTTGATCTGGACGGCCGCAAAGATGTTCTGGGCATGTGGGTCGGCGAGAATGAGAGCGCAAAGTTCTGGGCGACCGTACTGAATGGTCTGAGAAATCGGGGCGTAGAGGATATTTTTATCGCGTGTACAGACAATTTGAATGGTTTCGATACAGCCATCCATGCAGTGTTCCCGGAAACGGAGATTCAGAACTGCATGATTCACCAGCTGCGGAATTCCAGCAAATACGTTTCTTACAAAGACCTGAAGGCTCTCACGTCCGATCTGAAAGCCGTGTATGCAGCAGTGGACGAACAGGCTGCTCTGGACGCTTTGGAGACTTTTGCGCAGAATTGGGACAATAAATATCCCAAGATCGCAAAATCGTGGCAGGAAAACTGGACGAACCTCAGCACCTACTTCAAATATCCTCAGGAAGTCCGCCGTCTGATCTATACCACGAACACGATCGAGGGCTTTAACCGGCAGCTGCGGAAGGTTACAAAATCCAAGAGCGTTTTCCCCACAGACGACAGTCTGCTGAAAATGCTGTATCTGGCGATGATGGATATTACGAAAAAGTGGACGGGTCGGCGGCAGGACTGGAGCCGCATTCATGCGCAGTTGTCCATCTATTTCGCTGAGCGTATGCCGGATTAACACCTGCTGCGGAGGAATGTCAAGGGTATATGAACGGCTTCGCCGCCCTTGACATTCCCCCTTGTCGGCGTTATGTTGTTGTTAAGGTGACAGCCGGTTTCGCCGTCTGCCGCCTCATATTAAAATTGCTCTTGTTTTATAGCTGTCTGGACTTTACACAAAATTTGGGAGAGACCCGATTTTGCGGATAACAGGGAATGGATATTGACATTTCGCACAAACTGACGACTTGTTTCTGAACCTTTTGACAAAATTTGCCAAAAGCTATTTACGCTTGACACGATATCTGCTATGATAAAAGATACAACAAAGAATAGTGGTGCCATAAATAAGTTGAATAAAAACAAATTTGTCATAAGGAGGTGTACAGAAAAATAATTTGATTTCAGCCTGATTCGCATGGTAGGAGGAATAGCGGATCGGCGAGCGGTGTGAAGAGCACCTTACATAGAGTTGATTTAGATTATCTAATTTCATGATGATAGAACCACAGTTATAAGTTTGGTTCTTATTTCAAAGTCAATGATATGTAGGTCGCAGTGCGCTCGTTTGTGGGTTGAAAGACAGTTATCGTTCTGATACACACGGCTTTTTAAGAACATATGCTGGAGATCCGACATGGGTTCCGGGGACAGATTTTGATTACTAACAAAGGGGTATGACTAGTGAATTATAAAACAAGAGGTAACTCGTCACCTCAGGGAAAAGTTGCCACAGTGGGGTCAGGTACCGGAAATTTTTATTTTTATTTGAAAAATATTTGAAAAATTAGCAAATTTATTGTGCCTGGGCTAGCCGTCGCGTTAGCGACTTGGTACAATTATACTATATATAGGGAAATGAGGATGATGCATATTTATAGACAGTCTTTATGGTAAAGGATAGTATTTTTCGAAATTTTAGAATGGCATCAGAACAGCTTCCGGTTGTATATGCGTTCATGAAGTTGAAAGAAATATTTTATGCAATGTAGAAATGGTCCTGTTATATATAGATATACAAAGAAAATGGGGGATAGATATGTTATTTGATATTCAAGATGATGTATTAATAAAATATACAGGTTGTGAAAAACTGATTAATGTGCCTGATGGTGTAAAGATTATTAGTTCAACTGCATTTAAAAATTGCACTAATGTAGAAGAAATAATGCTTCCGTCATCTGTAATTGAAATTGAGAAAGAAGCATTTAGAGAATGTTATGGGTTACGTTCGATAACTATCCCTGAAGGTGTCCAAGAATTAAAATATGGTACTTTTTGGGCATGTGATTCTCTGGAAAATGTAGTTCTCCCATCAAACTTAATTTCTGTAGGACCGTATTGTTTTTATATGTGCAGTGCGCTTGTAACAGTTATAATCCCTGACCAAGTTCGATCAATATCTAGTGGTGCGTTTTTTAGATGTAGTTCTTTAAAGAAGATTATTTTGCCGAAAGGAATATGTTGTATTGAATATGAAACATTCAGAGAATGTAAAAAACTTAAGACAATAAATTTTCCCGAGAAATTAAAAAGTATTAAAGAGGAAGCATTTGAGGAATGTACTAGTATAAAAGATATTTGTTTGCCTGAAGGTATTGAGGAAATAGATAAATGGGCATTTAAGGATTGTAAAAATCTGATAAATGTTAGTTTACCCAAAACTATTTCAAGATTGGGTATGGGAGCTTTTTGGGGATGTAAAAAGCTCACAAATATTTGTCTTGGACCTAATATAGAGAGGATACCGGATAGTTTGTTCTATGAATGCATATCACTTAAGGAAATTGTAATTGAGGGAAAAATTAACGAAGTTGGGGAAGATGCGTTCTGGGAAACTGAGTATCGTAAAAGTAATGAAGTTATTATTTTAAATTCTATATTGCTTTCATATAGTGGTAGTAGCTCTGAGTTTATTATTCCGGATTCCGTGGTGAGTATTGCAGAAGGAGCATTTAGGGCTTGCACATCATTAACATATATATTTGTACCGGATTCTGTACAGATTATCGGAAAAGGTGCGTTTAGAGATTGCGTAAACTTGCGCAGTATTCGTTTGCCAAATATGTTGGAAAAAGTGGAAGAGGAATTATTTGAGGGATGCAAATCTATGGAGTTTATTGACATACCAGACTCTGTAACTTCGATAGGGAAAAGTTGTTTTTACGGTTGCAAGGCAATAAAGCAGGTTTATCTACCTAAACAATTGAAGTTCATAGATGAATATGCTTTTGCTGGTTGTGAAGAATTAGCGAGTATAGAAATTCCAGAAGGTACTGTAGCTATAAAAAGTAAAGCATTTATGAGATGTAAAAACTTAGTGTCAGTAGCATTTCCTAAAGTCATGGATGAAATAGGAGATGAGTGTTTTTCAGAATGTCTTAAATTACAAGATATTGAACTTCCGTCTGGATTAAAATCGGTTAATTATAGGTGCTTTTATAATTGTAGCCAATTAAAGGCAGTGGTAATCCCGGAAGGCGTAGAAAAAATCAGCATACAAGCATTTTTAAAATGCCATCGTTTGAAAAGGGTTCATTTAGCTTCTACGGTAACAGAAGTGTACAAAGGGGCATTTCAATATTGCAAACAACTTGATGTAGTAGAAGCACCAGAAAAATTGTGTTTATATTCAGAGAGTGAGGCATTTGTGGATGAAATCCGTAATGGTTTAGGCGTTCGTCGGGATGCACCAGGTCAAACAAGGTATCCAATGATAATTCGATATTAGCTACTGACAGAAAATCTGTCACTTCACATAAAGCAAAAACTGAATATGTGAGAAATATTTTTTATTTTATAACATTTGTTCAGGTGTCAAAAGGGGTCTCTCCCAAATTTTGTGTAAAGTCCAGACAGCTATAAAACAAGAGCAATTTTAATATGAGGCGGCAGACGGCGAAACCGGCTGTCACCTTAACAACAACATAACGCCGACAAGGGGGAATGTCAAGGGCGGCGAAGCCGTTCATATACCCTTGACATTCCTCCGCAGCAGGTGTTAATCCGGCATACGCTCAGCGAAATAGATGGACAGCTGCGCATGGATGCGGCTCCAGTCCTGCCGCCGACCCGTCCACTTTTTCGTAAGCCTGCTCAAAGCCCTCTGGGTCTTCGAGAATCCAAATTGTACTTTCGTCGTTGGCAAGGTCGGTGTTCAGATGGGTGCATGGAATTACAACATTCGGGCAGATTTTGCCCAGAACAGCCCGATCTACCCGCAGGATTGCGACAGCCGCACCGGCGTGTACAGTGTAGCTGTCACCGGCAGCATTCCGGGCATCTGCTTTGCAGGTGACAGCATGACCTTCTCGGCACTGCCCTATACGCCCCACGAGCTGGAAAATGCCCGGCATCTCTATGAGCTGCCCCGGGACGGCAATAAGACGGTTGTCCGCTGCGCGGCCTTCCAGCGGGGCGTGGGCGGCGATAATAGCTGGGGCGCAAAGCCCCATGAGAACGTCTGCTTTACCATAGAAAAGGAAATACGGTTCCGCTTTGCGTTGAGCAAACAGATTTGAATGATTCATCGGTGATGAAGAAGGTGGTGTTCATGTTGGAAACCACCTTCTTCTGCTATAATAATACAAATATAACAAATATACCTTGCAATTTATTGCAAAGCATGGTATATACATTATACGAAACATTGCCTTGAAAGAACGCTCCACCGTTCAATGATGTATAAAGTGAGGTACCTGCCATGACCGCTGTGATCTATGCCCGCTATTCATCGGACAACCAGCGCGAAGAATCCATTGAAGGTCAGATCCGGGAGTGCACCGCCTATGCGGAAAAGAACGGCTTCACGGTGGTGAAGCATTACATTGACCGTGCCATCTCCGCCAAGACCGATAACCGCCCACAGTTCCAACAGATGATCAAGGACAGTGAGCGGGGAATCTTTGATGTTATCATCGTCTGGAAACTTGACCGCTTTGCCCGGAACCGCTACGATAGCGCACGGTACAAGACCCAGCTGAAACGCAATGGTGTGAAGCTGGTGTCGGCAACAGAAGCCATTTCGGCTGGCCCGGAGGGTATCATTCTGGAATCCGTTCTGGAAGGATATGCGGAGTATTACTCTGCTGACTTGTCTGAAAAGGTCGTGCGTGGCATGACCGAAAACACGCTGAAAGGCGTGTACAATGGCGGAACAGTTCCGTTTGGCTATGTGATTGACGAGAACCGGCATTACAAGCCTGACCCGCTGCTGGCTCCGTATGTGGAGCAGGCGTTCCAGAAGTATGCAGATGGCGCAACTATGACCGACTTAAGGGACTGGTTGAAAGCGCACAACATCAAAAATACGCTGGGTGGGGAAATGTCCTATAATACGATTCAGCGGATGCTGAGCAGCCGCCGGTACATCGGCGAATTGCGTTTGCGGGATGTGGTACAGCCCAATGCAATCCCGGCACTGGTGTCGGAGGACTTGTTCAACAAGGTGCAGGAAAAGCTGACGAAAAATAAAAAGGCCCCTGCCCGTCATAAGGCAGAAGATACCTATCTGCTGACCACCAAGCTGTACTGCGGTAAGTGCGGTGCGCTGATGTTTGGCGAAAGCGGTGTCAGCCACACCGGGAAAATGTATACCTACTATAAGTGTGCTGCTGCCAAGAAGAAAAAGACCTGCGATAAAAAGGCCGTGCGGAAACAGTGGCTGGAAGATCTGGTGGTCAACGAGACCATGAAGCTGGTGGAAGATGACGCTTCCATGAATGCCATCATCGCCAAAGTGATGGAACTGCAAAACCAGGAAAGCACGGATTTGCCCATCTATGAAAAGCAGTTGAAGGAAACGGAAGTCGGCATCACAAATATGCTGAACGCTATCCAGATGGGCATTCTGACCAGCTCCACCAAGGAGCGGCTGGAAGCGCTGGAAGAACAGCGGAAGGAACTGCAAGCCCGCATTGCAGAGGAACGGCTGGCCAAGCCGAAGATGAAAGAAGAATTCGTCCGGTTCTGGCTGCTCCGTTTCCGTAAGCTGGATATGACCCAGCCGGAGCAGCGGCAGGCACTGGTGGATACCTTCATCAATGCCATCTATCTCTATGATGATAAGGTGCTTATTACCTTTAACTATAAGGAAGGTACAGAAACGGTCGCTTTCGGGGAAGCCGTGAAAGCGGAGAAAAGTTCGGATATGAGTGCGCGAGGTGCACCAGATATTGAACGCCAAATCGTAAGATTTGGCGTTCTTTTTTGTTATGTAACCCCGAGAAATCGGGGCTTGCACGGTCAATGCACGGTTTTTGCACGGTTGGTGTTTTCATAGGAATCTTCTGCATGGGCTGGAATTACTTTGAAATGCGTGGTAAATTTTGCATTAGGTCAGCAGAGCCAGACGGAGCTGCGCCTTTACTTCGGGGTCTGCATTCTTCAGCAATTCCAAGAGAGCCGTCATGGAGATGGTGGGTTCGCCTGCGGCGGGTACAGCCTGCGGGCTGGGGCTTTCCTGTTTAGCATAGAACCCTTCCTCGAACTTCCTGCCCAGTTCTACACGAGAGGACTGCTGGATATGGGCATAGGTGTTCACCAGCATATCTGCCGTAGCGTGTCCTGTGGTGCCTTGAACGGCCTTCACATCGCCGCCGGAGATCATCAGCTGATAGGTCGCACTGGAATGCCGCAGACCGTGGAACACAATACGAGGGAACTCCGGGTGTGCATCCTGCCATTTGAGGAACTTTTTGCGAATCAGCACAGGCTCCACAGCCAGACCGTTGGGCAGACGGAACAGCATTCCGCTGTCATGGTAGCGTGTCGGGTCTTTCATCTCGTCTGCCTCCAGCTGATTCAGCCACTTCTTCAGTTCCTCTTTCAGAGCAGAGGTCATGAAGATGGTACGGCAGGAGGACACCGTTTTGGTGCTTTTCAGGATGAGGGAAGTGGTGCTGCGCTCCAACTTGTCCGGGAATACCTTGATGATGCAACCATCGTCCACCTGATTCAGGGCTTCTTTTCGCACCCGCTGCATGGACTTGTTGATACGGAAGGCTCCGATGCCATCTGCTGCGTCAAAATCGAGGTCTTCCGGGGTCAGACCTACGATCTCGCCCTCTCGCAGCGCACCAACCAGCGTGAGGTGGACTGCCAGATGCAGGATGGGGTCCTCCATGCTGTCCAGTGCCGCTCGCATTTCCTCTACCGTCCAAATGGTGCGCTCCTGCGTGGACTTCTTGGGGCTGTCCACGGGAACAGGGCTTTTGACAAGAATGCCCCACTCTACGGCATACTGGAACGCTGTTCCTAGCAGCCGATGCACTTCGTGGATGGTGGTGCCGGAAAGGAACCGCTGCTTCTGCTTTTCGGTCAGTTCCTGCTTCTTTCCCTCGACATACGAACCGCAGGGCGTTTTGCTCAGGGTCGTGTAGAGGTTCTCCATGTGGTAGGGTTTGAGCTTCTGCATCTCCATGCTGCCGATATAGGGGATAATGAGGTTCTGGATGGTGGAAAGGTTAGATTCGTAGGTTTTGGGTGCCCACTTGTGCTTGCTGCACTGCTTGGGCAGCCAATCCATGAGGAACTCTGCCACCGTCACCGAGGACGGAATCAGGAATGTGCCAGCTGCCAGTTCATGCTCGATTTGCTTCTTTCGGTTCGTTGCCTCCTCTTTGGTGGGAAAGCTCTCCCATTTGTCGCAGCTCTTGCCGTGCTCGTCCTGATAGGTGTAGCGGACGCTGTAAGAGTTGCCACGCTTCGTAATATATGCCATACTGTTTGCCTCCTTATCAAGCTGCCCGGTTGAGCCACGCATCGAAGCTGTCCTTCGGTACACGGATGCTTCCGCCTACCCGCAGAACACGGAATTCGGTGGTGTTGTTGCACAGGTTGTAGGCAGAGCGCAGGCTGATGGCCAGCATTCGTGCGATCTCTTCCACCGTGTACACCAGCTTCGTGGTTGCCGGGCTGTCAGTCGGAGACTTGACGGCATTGGTTTGAGTGACCGCTTCCATTGTAGTGGGATTTGAGGCCTTTTGCAAGGGCTTATTCGTATAATTTTCAGATTTCACAGTTTCGGTCATGTCAGGCCGATTCATATTCATAGGCAGACCTCCAATTCCTTGTAACCGAACGCCTGTAACCGGGCAGGAAAACTCTCTTTTTCTGCACACAGGGCATTCGATGGGCTTTATACTTTTTCTTATTTTTTAAGGTTACATGGTTACAGAAAGAGGAAAACGCAGCAATCATGCGGTTTTTGCGCTGTAACTGCAGCGTAACCAAACCTGTAACTGACCGTGTAACCGCTATCCATCAGAAGGGAAAGCCCAGCTGCTTGGCTTCCGCATCCGTTATTTCGGAGAAATCTTCAGCCCCGGTTTCGGGGCTGGTTACGCGCTCCCAGCCTTTCTGAACGCCGTACTTCGGGTAACGCTTGGCGGTCTTGTGCGCCTGCCAGCCTTGGATATCGCCGCGCGAAATGCCGGTGTTCATGATCTCGCAGATAGCACGGGTCTCCCACTCTGCCGGGATATTGGTGTTGCCCAGTGCTTCCGCATAGAGCTGCTTGGAACACACCCGGTCACCCGTGTAGTCCTCCAGAAAGGCGTAGATCATGCCCGCCTGTGCATCCTCCTGCATAAAGTCCTGCTGATGGGCTTGCAGCGTTTCCTGCATGGCAGGGCTGAACGCCAGCTTATAGTTGCCGCTGTTGTAGATGGTCATGGCTTCTGCCCAGAGCTGGTCGATATGGGCACGGGAATCTTCCTCGTTGTCCAGAATATGAGCTTCGGCCAGTTCCGCATCCACCGGGACGGGGATAAAACGGCGGTTGCCTGTGCGGTCACGGGGCAAAAAATCCTGCCGATTTGTCGTACCAGCAAAAACACACTGACGCAAACGGTCGGCAGGATGGGTCTCGTAGGGAACTTTATAGGTTTCCTTCTGCTTGCTGAGAAAACTCTTGATCTCCTCGATGCTCTTGGCATTGGCGGTGGCGATCATCTCCGACATTTCGATGATCCAGTGACCTTGTAGCTTGCGGTACACGTTGTCATCATCCAGCCGCCGCAGGTCGTCCGAGAACCACTCGTCCTTGACGGCCAGCAGCCGGAAGAAAGTGGACTTCCCCGCGCCCTGACCGCCCACCAGACAGAGCATGGTTTCAAATTTACATCCCGGCTGGAACACGCGCTTAATGGCTCCCAGCAGGAAAATTTTCATAGCTTCGCAAGTGTACTCGTCCTCCGCAGCACCGAGAAAATGGTGCAGAACGTGGGCTATCCGCTCTGTTCCATCCCATTTCAGGCCGTTCAGGTAGTCCCGGATGGGGTGGTAACGGTTCTCGTTGGCAACGATGCGGATAGCAGATTCGATTTTCTTTTCACTGGAAATGCCGTATTTCTCCATCCGACGCAGGATATACTTCATGTCGGTGTCGCTCAGGGTCTTGCCGGAGCGGGGCCAGCCAACAGGCTTTACGATGTCGATGCGCTCGCTCAACAGGTTCAGCCGGATGGCATCGGCCAGCACATGGTCGTTCTGCAGAATCGTGATGCAGTTCTGGATCGTCCGCTGGATCTCGCCGTTGGAGTGCTTGGTCAGCATTTCCTTCACATCTTCAACGGTTCTGGGAGCACGTTCTTCGTTGACTTCTTTGTTCAATAAACATCACCTCGTACTATTATTGAAAACGATTTTCTGACTTTTCCGCAGTTGAAAGTGCAGATGGATTCCGCTGCGCCTGTTCTGCCTGCAAGCGGTTCAGCAGTTGCAGAACGGAATCCCGTGCTTTCTCCTTGACCTGTTCCTTGCCTTTCTGCCGGGCCTCCGGCTTCAGGAGCTTCTCCTGCAAGCGGGCAGCGGTGGTCTGCATGGTCTTGAGAAACTTGTCCAGCACGGTGTCCAAACGGTGGGCTGCATACTCTCTCGTGGCCTGCGGAGCCTTGCGTTCCGGGGACAGCACCCACTTCTTCGTGTCCTCGATCATCCGCATATCTTCCTTGCGGGTCTCGGTGCGTACCACGTCCGTCACGACCTCCACCGCCTTGTCATAGGCCGCAGCCGAAACATTTTCCAGCAGGGTCTCCATATCCGAAACTTTCAGGGTCAACTCGTCCAGCTTGCTCTGCTGGGCGGCAAGCCGCTCCTTCTGCTTGGCAAGAATGAAATCCTGTTTTTCCAGATATTTGCGGTTGCCGTACTCCGCTTCTTCCTCTAATTCCAGCCCATGCCTTTTTGCAATCTCGAACAGCATTTTCCGACAGGCGGCATCAAAGGTAATCTTGCGGTTGTTGCGGCGGCTGAGGGGCTTGTCCGGGTCGGGCAGGTTGAAGCCTAACGCTTCCAACGCCTTTTCCTGCTGGGGAGCCACCTCACCATATTTGTTCTCGCAGTCGAACACATGACGCTCATGGATGTGGGGTGTGCTTTCGTCCAGATGCAATGCCCAGTCCAGCACATGAACATGTTCGCCAAACTTGGTCTTGAACGCCTCGATGAACTCCGTGACGATGTTCAGCAAGTCCTCCGCCGAAGCGTGTTCATCCAGCGTTCCAAGTTGGTAGATGGTCTCTTCCGGGCAGGTCTTGCGGCTGGACAGCAGGTCGGGAATGGATCGGTTGCGCTCTGCGTGCCGGATCTTGGCGTTGCGCTCGTTTTGGCTTTCGACAAAGGCAGTGTAGTGGGTTTCATAGAATTGCCGTTCCACCTCCGAGAAAGTCGCCGCCAGATCATCCGGGTCGGGTGGAGCGAGAGCCGAACGAAAGCCGTGGAAGCAGTCCCAGTAGATGTTGCCCTTGGCTCGTTCCGGGTCGATGTGCTCACTGTTAGCAAGGTTGAAACTGCGGTCATTGTGTTTTGGGTTATAGGTGCCGTGGGCTCCGGCTCGTCCGTTGTGTCGTGTCAATTTCAGATAGACATCCCTCCGTTTCAACAGCTTGGCGTGGGAGAACGCAGCAGCGGAGCTGCTGGATCTGCCGCCGTTTTGCGCCAGATAATACC
>ENA-UOJJ01005052-UOJJ01005052.1-human-gut-metagenome-genome-assembly--contig:-CS66-NODE-5052-length-11537-cov-6.180369_pt1 | contig 11537 bp, 9 predicted proteins | sample MGYA00242343_ERZ723890 | MGnify/ENA metagenome assembly ERZ723890 | reverse complement strand
GTCCTGATATTATCCACTGCCATGACTGGCAGACAGGCCTTGTTCCTGTTTACCTTCATGACAGCTTCCAGCAGAATCAGTTCTTCTGGGGCATTAAGACCATCATGACCATACATAACCTGAAATTCCAGGGTGTATATGACGTAAAGACCATCAAAGAGCTTACCGGACTTTCCGATTATTACTTTACACCGGACAAGCTGGAAGCATACAAGGATGGTAACTTCCTGAAGGGCGGTATCGTATTTGCAGATGCAGTTACTACAGTAAGCAATACTTATGCAGATGAGATCAAAACACCGTTCTATGGCGAGGGCCTGGATGGACTGCTCCGCGCACGTTCCAACAGTCTCCGTGGTATTGTAAATGGTATTGATTATAACGACTTTAATCCAGAGACAGATAACAATCTGACTGCACGCTATAATGCCACCACCTTCCGCAAGGAGAAAGTGAAGAACAAGATCCAGCTTCAGAAGGATTTAGGCCTTGAGCAGGATCCGAAGGCAATGATGATCGGTATTGTTTCCCGTCTGACTGACCAGAAGGGATTTGATCTGATCGCATATATTATGGATGAACTTTGCCAGGATTCCGTACAGATTGTAGCTCTTGGTACAGGTGATGAGCGCTATGAGAATATGTTCCGTCATTTTGACTGGAAATATCACGGCAAGGTATCTGCACAGATTTATTATGATGAGAGCATGTCTCACAGAATCTATGCAGCTTCCGACGCATTCCTCATGCCGTCTCTGTTTGAGCCATGCGGATTAAGCCAGCTGATGAGCCTTCGCTATGGTACACTTCCGATTGTCAGAGAGACTGGCGGCCTGAAGGATACAGTAGAGCCTTACAATGAATTTGAGGGAACCGGAACAGGATTCTCCTTCAGCAATTACAATGCACATGAGATGCTTTCTACCATTCGTTATGCAGAGCATATTTATTATGATAAGAAGCGCGAATGGAATAAGATGGTAGACCGCGCTATGGCCAAGGATTTCTCATGGAACAATTCTGCACGCCAGTATGAAGAGATGTATAACTGGCTGATCGGGGAATAAAAGACAACAGAATCCGGTTTTGGCTGGATTTTGGGACATAAGATTTGTTGCATAATAGGATGATAAGGCGGGCATACTGCTTCTTGTAAGGTGTCCGGTTCAGGATACAGGAGGAAATTATTTTCTCCTGTATTTTGCTGTGAGGGACTCAGATACAGCTTTGCTGATCTGGGAAATTTATAGATACCGGACATTCTGGAAAAGAATTTTATGAACAGGAGGCAGGTTATATGAACCAGATTTCAGAATTGGATTTACAGAATTTAAGACACCTGATCGGTGGATTTGACACAACCCACTGTAAAATGGATGAGTACGCGGGCCAGGCTACGGATGCCCAGGTGAAGCAGTTTTTCCAGAAGTCTGCCCAGTCAGCGGTAGATTGCAAAAATCAGCTTATGCAGTATTTACAGTAGGAGGTAGCACACATGAATGAAAAAGTGATGGTTGCAGATACACTTGCAGGAATCAATGGGGAACTGACACGTTATGGGGAAATGATCCCTCAGACAGAGAATCCACAGCTGAAACAGACCTTGAAGCAGATGAGAAACCAGTGCGAGATGTCCCAGGAGGAAATCTACCAGATTGCGCGTGCAAGAGGCTATTATGTGCCCGCAGCACAGGCTACAAGGGAAGAAGTAGAGCATGTGAGAAGTGTGCTGAGCCAGGGATAGGGAAAAGCGGTTAATAAGGAAATCCGGAACTGCAGGAAAATGTTCTTGTAATTCCGGATATTTTGCTATATAGTAAAGTTACTGACAGGAAAGTGGCAGCTTAAAAGCTGCGCAGATCCATCTCAAATTTACCGGAGGTTTATCTGTCTCCGGCACACAGAAGAACTTCACACCCGTATTCCGGGATGATTCCACAGGTGAAAATAAAGTATTGTAAAAATAAAATTTTTATATGGCGAGTAGGGGCTTGACAAGTGAACGGATTTAAGATACTATGTACTACAGAAAGAAACGAACATAGGTTCGTATTAGCGGAAGCGGGAATGATATACAGTCCAATTAATGTTACTGGTCTGCAGTGGACAGTAAGAATTGAATAGCTGCAGAGACCACCGCGGACTGACGGATTATGAAGAATAGGAGATTTGAATCATGATAAATGAAGAGAAGAAGAAAGCGCTGGAAGCAGCCCTTGGACAGATTGAGAAGCAGTACGGTAAGGGTTCTGTAATGAAGCTTGGTGAGTCCAGTGCCAATATGCAGGTAGAGACAGTTCCTACCGGTTCTTTAAGTCTTGACATTGCACTTGGCGTAGGCGGTGTGCCGAAGGGGCGTATTGTAGAGATTTATGGACCAGAGTCCAGTGGTAAGACCACAGTTGCCTTACATATGGTTGCTGAGGTGCAGAAGAGAGGTGGAATTGCAGGTTTCATTGATGCAGAGCACGCACTTGATCCTGTATATGCCAAGAATATTGGTGTAGATATTGATAACCTTTATATTTCCCAGCCGGATAACGGCGAGCAGGCTCTGGAGATCGCAGAAACCATGGTTCGTTCCGGTGCAGTAGATATTATTATCGTAGACTCCGTTGCAGCTCTGGTTCCCAAAGCTGAGATTGACGGCGATATGGGCGACAGCCACGTAGGTCTGCAGGCACGTCTGATGTCTCAGGCTCTTCGTAAGCTAACTGCCATTATCAGCAAGTCCAACTGTGTTGTAATCTTTATCAACCAGCTTCGTGAGAAGGTTGGCGTTATGTTTGGTAATCCAGAGACTACTACCGGTGGACGTGCCCTTAAGTTCTACTCTTCTGTACGTCTGGATGTGCGCCGTGTAGAGACTTTGAAGCAGGGCGGCGAGATGGTTGGAAACCATACCAGGATCAAGGTTGTTAAGAATAAGGTAGCTCCGCCATTTAAGCAGGCTGAGTTTGATATCATGTTTGGTACTGGTATCTCCAAGGAGGGCGATATCCTTGATCTTGCTGCTGAGAATTCCATTGTGAATAAGAGTGGCGCGTGGTACGCATATGAGGGCAATAAGATTGGCCAGGGCCGTGAGAATGCCAAGCTGTTTCTAAAAGAGCATCCGGATATCTGCGACGAGATCGAGCGTAAAGTTCGTATTCATTACAACCTGCTTCCAGGAGAGGAAGAAGAGCAGGCCAAGAAGAAGCCTGATGCGGCACCAGCAGCTGACACTCCAGCATCTGAAGAGGAATAAAATATGGCGGTTACACTTGAAGAGCAGAAGAACGCCAGGAGAAAGGCGATGCTTCTTCTGGAGCATATGGACCGCACAGAGAAAGGCCTGTCTGACCGGCTGCGTCAGGCAGGCTTTTCAGCAGAAGCAGTGGAGGATGCCATGAATTATGTGCGTTCCTACGGCTACCTCAATGACCAGCGGTATGCGATGAACTATATTTCCTTCCGAATGGGAACCAGGAGCCGCCAGAAGATCCTTCAGGAGCTGGCTGGGAAGGGGATCGACAGGGAGACTGCCCTTGTAGCCTGGGAAGAAGCAGCAGAAGTAGAAGAGCCAGACGAGCTGGCTGTTCTTCGTGCCACTGTAGAGAAGAAATGCCAGCCGGACACCGCGCTGGACGAGAAGGCAATGCGCAGACTTCAGGGATTCCTCCTTCGAAGAGGCTTCTCCTACGGTGATATTTCCCATATGCTGGACGAGATGAACATTACCTGTGAGAGAAGCTATGAATAGGCGGTTCTGCTTTTTTTCCGGCTGTGCATATAACTATGCGTGAGTGGAGCGGCAGCATCCTGCCGAAATTAAAATTTTCTTTTTCGGTAGAAAAACTTGACATAATTCTAAAAAAAAGATAAACTTGTATTGTTGTGATTGCACAATGAAAACTAAATATTGAGGAGGTGCTCCTGTGACAACAATTATTGTTGCAGTTGTCGCTGTAGTAGCCACTCTACTGATTGCAGTTCCTATTACTAGTAAAGTTTCTGTGGATAACAAAGTTAAGAAAGACGCAGAAACGATTGGGTCAGCTGAAGAAAAGGCCAGAGGCATCATTGATGAAGCCTTAAAAACGGCCGAAACAAAGAAACGTGAAACTTTATTGGAAGTAAAGGAAGAATCTCTCCGTACCAAGAATGAACTGGAGAAAGAAACCAAGGAACGTAGAAACGAACTGCTGAAATATGAGAAGCGTGTCTTAGCGAAGGAAGAAACCGTCGATAAGAAAGCGGAAGCAGTTGAGAAGCGCGAGGCAGAGTGCACAGCGAGATTTGCTGAATTGCAAAAGAAAGAAAAGAGAGTAGATGAACTCGAACTGAAAGGAGTACAGGAACTGGAACGTGTTTCCGGTCTGACCTCCGAACAGGCAAAAGAAGAATTGCTCAGATCTGTGGAAGACGATGTGAAAGTTGATGTTGCCAGACTTTACAAGGAACTTGAGAGCCAGGCGAAGGAAGAAGCAGGAAAGAAAGCCAAAGAATACGTGGTAAATGCCATTCAGAAATGTGCAGTAGACCATGTGGCTGAGACTACTATTTCCGTAGTGCAGCTTCCAAGCGACGAGATGAAGGGACGTATTATCGGACGTGAGGGACGGAATATCCGTACCATGGAGACCTTGACAGGTGTAGACCTTATCATTGATGATACCCCTGAGGCGGTAGTTCTCTCATCCTTTGATCCTATCAGACGTGAAGTGGCAAGAGTAGCACTTGAGAAACTGATCGTTGATGGACGTATCCATCCGGCCAGAATCGAGGAAATGGTTGAAAAAGCACAGAAAGAAGTTGAGACTCAGATCCGCGAGGATGGTGAGAATGCAGCGATGGACGTTGGAGTCCACGGCATCCACCCAGAGCTTCTGAAGCTTCTTGGACGTATGAAATTCCGTTCAAGCTATGGACAGAATGCATTGAAGCATTCCATCGAGGTTGCACAGCTTTCTGGTCTGCTTGCCGGTGAGATTGGTGTGGATGTGCGCATGGCGAAACGTGCAGGTCTTCTTCATGATATCGGTAAATCTATTGACCATGAAGTTGAGGGATCCCATATTGAGATTGGTGTAAACCTTTGTAAGAAATATAAGGAATCACCGCTTGTGATCAATGCGGTAGCCGCACATCATGGTGATGTGGAGCCAGAGAGTCTTATTGCTTGTATCGTGCAGGCAGCAGACGCAATTTCCGCAGCGCGTCCAGGTGCCAGAAGAGAGACACTGGAGACGTATACCAACAGGCTGAAACAGCTTGAGGATATTACAAACCAGTTCAAGGGTGTAGAGAAATCCTTTGCAATCCAGGCTGGTAGAGAAATCCGTGTTATGGTAGTTCCTGAGCATGTGAACGATTCTGAGATGGTACTTCTCGCAAGAGACATAGCGAAGCAGATTGAGGCTGAGCTTGAGTATCCGGGTCAGATCAAAGTCAATGTGATCCGCGAGAGCAGAGCTGTTGATTATGCCAAATAATCGGAGTTAATTTACATTAGAACTTAAGGTTGCTGTTCACGGAGTGAACAGTAACAACTTAAGAAACCGCTTCCGTATTTTTCATATTATATGAAAGATGCGGGGCGGTTTTTTTATGCCATATGAAATGTCAACATAATCAGGAATAAAACTGCGTACAATGGTACAGGGTGAATATATGGAAACTGTACTCAGTACCAAAATAAAAAACTTTTTTCCAGGACTGGCCTTGCTGATGGCAGGGTTCCTTGCCGGCCTGCTGATTCCGAATTTTATTTATTGTTTTTCTTGGAAACAGCAGGCATTTTCTGCAATTTATCTATTGACTGCTTATGGAAAAACAGGGGCAGAGGGAACCGATTATCTGCTGAAAATCATATGGATGCGAGGCAGCTTCTTTTTCCTTTCCCTGTTATGTGGTTTCACTGTATTTGGCGTTCCAATAGCAGTGGGGGCAATGCTTTTTACAGGGCTTGAATTGGGAATGGTATTCTCCATGTCCATTTTGCAGTTTGGGCTTACAGGCGGAGTAGTTGCAGCAGCGCTTCTTTTTCCACAGTATCTGATCTATCTGCCATTATGGAATGTGGTTTATCAGATGATCTACAGGGAGTCTATGGGAATCTGGCGTAACCACGGCATTTTCCCCCGGAAGGTGAGTGATTATTTTCTGAAAGTATTCTTGTATACAATGTTGTATGGTGTGGGAATCTTCCTGGAATGGCGTGTGAATCCGTGGATTTTAAACAAAATTCTAGATTTTTCGAAATTTTTTTAGAGGAAAACAACAGAAAAGTCACAAGATATAGTGATGGTTACCATAAAATCTGCTTTATTTTGTAAAAATAATGAAAAAGCCCTGCTTTTATACGATTTCAAAAGGAAAAAAAGGTTTGATTTTATGTTAATTACAAAGTATAATACAGGTACATTTTAAAAATGGTTATTGTGGGGAGGTAGCCCGTCCTTACAACATATGGCGTAAAACGCAAGATTCGAATGTACAGGGCCCCATGAATTGAAATCTATAACGTTACTGTTCACTGGTAATGTTCCGCGAGATGTTTTTGTGTATCACGAAGCGTGTTGCTGTGATGGTCGTGAACAGTAACTCCACAACTAGAGAGACAGGAAGTAAACAATATGGAACTGGAAATACGCGAGTTTATAGAATACTTACATAATACGAAGAAAACATCCCAGAATACAGAGGTTTCCTACCAGCGTGATCTGAATAAAATGTCTGCATATCTGGAAACAAAGGGGATCACTGCAGCGGCAGATGTCCGTGAATTTGATCTTCTGGGATATATGGATTATATGGAAAAAGAGAACTTCGCGTCATCTACGATTTCCAGAAGTGTTGCTTCCATGCGTGCTTTTTTTCAGCATATGTTTGCGTTGCGGAAGATCCAGGAGAACCCTGCAGACAATCTGAAATCACCCAGGGTTGAGAAGAAGCTTCCTGAGATCCTCAGCATTCAGGAGGTGGATGACCTTCTGAAGCAGCCAGATCTGACTACCCCTAAGGGAATCCGGGATAAAGCCATGTTAGAACTTTTGTATGCGACTGGTATGCGGGTAAGTGAACTGATCCATCTTGAGACTACAGATGTGAATCTGCAGCTTGGCTATGTGGTATGTCAGGAGAACAAAGAGCGTATTATTCCAATCGGAAATGTAAGTAAAGAGGCATTGAAGCTTTATCTGGAAGAAGGGCGTAAGGTATTCGTGAAAGACGATACAGAGCATGCCTTGTTCACCAATTGCTCTGGCAAGGCCATGAGCCGCCAGGGATTCTGGAAAATGCTGAAAGGGTATGCGCAGGATGCCGGAATTCACAGAGATATTACGCCTCATACCTTAAGACATTCCTTTGCAGTCCATATGCTGCAGAATGGAGCGGACATCCGAAGCGTTCAGGAGATGCTGGGACATTCTGATATTTCTACTACCCAGGTGTATTTAAGCATGAATATTAACCGGATGAGAGATGTGTATATGAAGGCACATCCGAGACATTGAGAAGAGAATAAGATGATAACTGCCCATGGAATTAGAAATCTGTGGGCAGTATTTTGTGTAATAGGAAATTTCGTTGGAATTCCTTATTGCATAGAATAGCCCTGCCGGGCAGGATACGGAAGCAGCAGAAAGGCAGATGCTGCCTGGGAAACCGCCACAGGTGGAGAATCCTGCAAATAGGATTTTCGGGTGAATATTTCCAGATAAAAAAATCTCCCACATTCGTAAAGAACGTAGGAGATTTTTATTTACACGGGTAACGAGCCAAAGTCCGTGCTTGCACGGAGTCATAGCGTCTGCCGCGATAACAGGCAAAACCTGCAGAATGGTTTTGGCTCGTTTCCTGAAAACGGGAAATTCAGAGCATTTTATAATTAGCACATTTCAGCAATTGTATACAGCAGTTCCTCAGACTCTTTCCATCCAAGGCAGGCATCTGTAATGGATTTGCCATATACATGGTTTGGTCCGATCTTCTGGTTGCCTGGCTCGATATAGCTCTCGATCATAAGACCCTTTACCAGTCCTCGTACATCAGAATCAACCTGACGGCTGTGAAGAACTTCCTTGGCAATACGGATCTGCTGCTCGTACTGCTTATTGGAGTTGGAATGGTTGGTATCTACGATGGTAGCCATGTTCTTCAGGTTCTTAGCGGAATATTTCTCGAAAAGAAGACGAAGATCTTCGTAATGGTAGTTCGGAATTGCCTCTCCATGTTTGTTTACAGCTCCACGAAGAATAGTATGTGTTAACTCATTTCCAGTAGTTTCAACTTCCCATCCTCTGTAAATAAAGGTGTGGCTTCCCTGGGCTGCAACAACAGAGTTCAGCATAACGCTGAAGTCACCGCTTGTTGGGTTCTTCATTCCAGCCGGAACGTCCATACCGCTGACAGTCAGACGGTGCTGCTGATCCTCAACAGAACGTGCCCCTACAGCAACATAGGAAAGAAGATCGGAAAGGTAGCGCCAGTTCTCTGGATAAAGCATCTCATCTGCACAGGTAAATTCACTCTCCTCGATTGCACGAATGTGCATTTTACGGATTGCTACAAGGCCGGCAAGCATGTTGGGCTTTTTCTCCGGGTCCGGCTGGTGAACCATTCCTTTATAACCTTCACCTGTAGTACGCGGTTTATTTGTATAAACGCGAGGAATGATTAAAACCTTATCCGCGATCTTGTCCTGAACTTTGCGAAGTCTCAGCAGATAGTCGCATACAGCATCTTCATTATCTGCAGAACAGGGACCAATGATTGCAAGAAATTTATCGGATTTTCCAGTGAATACGTCACGGATTTCCTGATCACGTTTCTCTTTCAGTGCCTTGATCTTTGCATCAATGGGATATTGGTTGCGGATCTCGTCGGGGGTTGGAAGCTTTTTGATGAATTCAAATCCCATGGTATTTTCTCCTTTTATCGGCAAAATTTGCTTTCAATTCAGTATTATAGACTATGAGGGAAAAAATGTCGATAGGCAAATTTCGTGAAAATTACTCGGATAATTCCATCCTATTTAGGTAAATGAAATGAAGTAAAGTAAGAATCAGCTGGGAAAGGAGCATTCCATAGAAATATCCCCGGAGTCCAAGCAAAGGAATGGAAAAGAAAACAAATCCAATCCGGATGCATACACCTGCAATATTATGAAAAAGGCAGGCATCCGGGCGCCCAAGCCCATTTAAAATACTTTCCAGTGCTGTATTTGTATAAAGAAAAGGACAGATAAAAGCCAGTGTTCTTATGTAGATTCCCGCAGTCTCACTGTGAAAAAGAAAAATTCCAAAAGTTTTTCCAAAAAGAAAGAAAAAGAAGGTACAGAAGGCTCCAAATAAAAAGCAGGTTTCGCAGGTGCGGCGGATCACATGACGGATCCTTTTTTCATGTCCAAGTGCCTGCAAGCCGGCCACAGAGGGCATCAGCATAACGGAGGCAGAGTTTGTGACTGTTGCTGGAAAAAGGATCAGTGGCAGCGACATTCCGGTAAAAACTCCGTACACAGACAGGGAATCAGCCTGATTCATTCCGGCCAGGAGCAGTCTTTGGGGAATGAGGACCATCTCGATTCCGGAAAGCAAAGTAAGCAGCAGCCGGTTTACCGAGTGGGGAACTGCGATCTGGGCAATCTCTTTTGTAAGAGAATTCACGGAAGTAGTATTATGATGAGTATTTTCAGGAGAAGATGATTTTATATTTTTTTCCCTGGAGAAATCAATTCCCAGCGCTAAAAGACATGCTGCAGCTGCCACAATTTCACTGAAAAGGGCACCCCCGGCAGCCATTACAGGTGTGATCTCCTTTTCCTGTGAAATCAGGATCTGATAGATCATATAAGTACTGCCAATCCGGGAACACTGTTCAAAAAGCTGGATAAAAGCCGGAATCCCGGTCTTTTTCCGGGCATAATAAAAGCTGTTTATGCATGAATGCAAAGCAGAAAGGGGAAAGCTAAGGGAAAGAATGCGGAGCAGGATCTCTGTACGCGGCTCTTTTAACAAGAAGGAAGCCACAAAATCAGCATTCCAATACACAAGGAAAGACAAAAGCCCGCAGAATGCCACCGAAAGAAAGGTTCCAAGAAGCAGTGTGTTCCTGGACTCTTTTTCTTTTCCAAGGGCAGTAAAAGAGGCACACAGCCTGGAAATAGCTGCTTGAATCCCCATGCAGCAGGCAGCCAGTATAATCCCGTGAACCGGAAGGGTAAGCTGATAAATCCCTACGCCCTGTGCACCAATAGTATGAGATAAGAATATTCTATAGAAGAAACCCATAAGGCGGCTGGCTAGCCCCGTAAGAGTGAGAATCAGGGTTCCTTTGATAAAAAGTCTGTCAGACATAAGAATCCGCCTATCTGGTTATGGCTTGAAGCAGCCGTCATACAGAACCATAACCACTCCGTCTTTTTAGTTAGTTTATGCTGTAAATGTGCCTTGACAGAACTGTTATTATCTGGTAAAGTGGGATAGAAATCCAAGCGAAATACTAGGAAATAGAAAAGTACCTAAGGAGATAGATGAAATAACCCTTTCCCGGGAGTCTTTCATATCGAATTGATACCAATAAACCAGGAGGAAGAAAAATGGGAAAAATGATATATCTGGATAATGCGGCAACCACCAAGACCGCTCCGGAAGTAGTAGAAGCAATGCTTCCTTATTTTACCGAAATGTATGGAAATCCATCCAGCATTTACGATTTCGCATCCAAGAGCAAAGAGGGCGTCAGCAAGGCAAGAGGTCAGATCGCAAACGCACTTGGTGCCAAGAAAGAAGAAATCTATTTCACAGCTGGCGGCTCAGAGGCTGATAACTGGGCACTGAAAGCCACTTTTGAAGCATATAAATCCAAAGGAAACCACATCATCACCACTAAGATCGAGCATCATGCGATCCTTCACACCTGTGAATATCTGGAGAAAGAGCGCGGAGCAAAGATCACCTACCTGGATGTAGATGAGAATGGTATTGTGAAGCTTGACGAGCTTGAGAAAGCCATCACACCGGAGACCATCCTGATTTCCGTTATGTTTGCAAACAATGAGATCGGATCCATCCAGCCGATCAAGGAAATCGGTGCAATCGCCAAAGAGCACGGCATCCTTTTCCACACAGATGCAGTACAGGCTTTTGGACAGGTGCCGATTAATGTAGATGAATTAGGAATCGATATGCTCAGCTCCAGCGGACATAAGCTGAACGGACCGAAAGGAATTGGCTTCCTTTATATCCGCAAGGGTGTTAAGATCCGTTCCTTCGTACACGGTGGAGCTCAGGAGAGAAAGCGTCGTGCTGGTACAGAAAATGTTCCAGGAATCGTTGGCTACGGTGTAGCAGCAGAGCGTGCAATCCGCACTATGGAAGAGCGTACTGCCAAAGAAATCCAGGTGAGAGATCATTTTATCGAGAGAATCCTGGCTGAGATCCCATATGTGAAATTAAACGGTGACCGTACCAAACGTCTTCCGAACAACGTAAATGTAAGCTTCCAGTTCATCGAAGGAGAGTCCATGCTGCTTATGCTTGACAACTATG
>ENA-UOJJ01005048-UOJJ01005048.1-human-gut-metagenome-genome-assembly--contig:-CS66-NODE-5048-length-11540-cov-7.106922_pt1 | contig 11540 bp, 12 predicted proteins | sample MGYA00242343_ERZ723890 | MGnify/ENA metagenome assembly ERZ723890 | reverse complement strand
AGGGAACGGCAAAGAGTGCGTGACAGGCCGCGGAGCCTGAAAAAAGAAAGGAGAAGCACATGGAACGGGATGTGATGATGAAGTCGGCGGAGCAGGTCGGAGAGGTCGTGCAGGGCATGGCGGAGGGTTCGCGCAAGCGCATGGGACGGGAGTATGCCTCCGCTTACGAGGCATGGGCCGTCCTCGCAGCCGAGGCGCAGCGGGCCGCAGAGGAGCTTTGACAGATGCTTTTACCACAGCGCGCGGCGGTGCCGCGCAGGGTCTCGGCGGTGACGGCGGGGTCCTGCGGAGCACCGAAGCAGGGGAAAAAGAAAGCCGCCCGCGGAAGCGGGCGGTGGAGTGCTATTCGGGCTTGATGAGGGTGGGGACGGAGATTGTAATGTGACGGTATGTGTCATCAGATGCCGTATATACCAATTTGAAGGATTGCGAGTATTTGTTTCCGAGAATATCTGAAAAGAAAAGTAAAACGGTTGAGGTCGTTTTTCTGGGCAGACACAGGGCAAAACAGATGCCGCCGCCTATGCCGCACGGATCGAAAGGCACTTTTGGACCTTGGGGGTCAGCGCAAGTCGACGGGATGATGTAAAAGTCGGAAACAGGACCGAGAGCTATGTTTTTGAGACATCTGAGATAGGGGAGATGAGATTGCCGGTGGTTGAACATAAAGGTGAGACTTTGCAAAGACGAGAGGGGCGTCTTCCGAGTGAGGGTGCCGTCTGGGTTCAAAGCAATACATTCTGAGCAGAGTTCGACCTCCTCGTTTGTGGAAGAGGGAGGCACTAAGGTTAAATCGACTGTGAACATCGGCATAACGCTGCAGCGCTGGGCTTCGGCGGTCTCCTCGTGGAGACGGTTGGCCTCGGACTGACTGTGGTGCAGGGCGGCGATGGCGGGGATGCAGCCGATGACGCCGCCGAGATAGCTGCCCCAGAAGCTGAGCCAATCTCCGGAGGTGAGTGTGGACAGCGTGGGGATGGGGAGATACATCACAAGGTTGACCAAGAGCGCAATGAGAAGAACGACGGCGGTGTATAGGTAGAGCCAGTGAACGGTTTTCAGAACTTTCTTCATAGAGCACCTCGTTTCGTTCGGGTGCTTCCATAATATGGCATGGGTCGAAAAATGTAAAGGTATAAAAAACGTCATTATTTATAGATACGTGCGCACGCGCGTATTTGCGCGGCTCCTAAGAGCCTATGTTTACGACGAAAGCAGCGGCAGAAGGACGAAGGGCGCAGAAAATGGGCGGGTCAAGGAATGTTAAGGGCGTCGCGCGGAGGCGGGAGCGCATCGCGTGACAGATTCTAAAGCAAAGTGCGGGCCGGTGGGGATGGTGTGAGTCCTAAGAGAGACAGGGAGACGGAAGAGGATGGCGTACCGGAGAGTGCGCCGTCGGAGGGGAGCCGCGGAGGGCGGCGGAACGCGGGGACGGAAGAGAGGCTGGGAAAATGGCAGAGGGGGGATACTGGATGATCCGCACGATACGGTCGGGGCGCGTGATCGAGAAGTCACAGTTCTATGTGGGCGAGCGCAAGCCCAGGGCGAAGCGGAGGAAGGGAAACAGCTCCGCGAAGAAAAAGGACGGCAACGCCATGAGCGCGGTGCGGCGCTATGCGCGGCTGATGAACTGCAACTTCGCGGCGGGGGCGGGGATGCTGCTGACGCTTCACTACGACGCGGAGCACCTGCCCGCGGACAAGGCCGCGGCCGAGCGCGAGCTGGAGAACTTCTGGCGGCGGCTCGGGTACCGCCTGAAAAAAGCAGGCTGCGAGCTGAAGGCGACCGGCATCACGAGCGAGCTGGACGGCGAGACGGGGGAGCGGGTGCGCCTGCACCATCACCTCATCATTTCCCGCGAGGGCGTGGCGGTCACGCGGAACGAAAAGGGTGAACTGTGCGCTCTGGTCAGCGGCGTGGAGCTGCGCGAGGTGTGGAAGCTCGGCGGCATTGATATCGAACGCATCAGCGAGGGGCAGGAGGATTTGACGGGCATCGCGGTCTACTTCCTGGGGCAGGTGGAGGCCGGAGAGGATGAAAAGCGCTGGAAGAGCACGCGCAACCTGAAAAAGCCCGTCATCGAGAGCGAGCGCGTGAGCGCGATGAGCCGCGTGCTCCGCGCGCCCGGCGGGGCGACGGTGAGCGAGATCGGCCACTACGACGAGGCGAACGGGAGCCACTACATCCGGTACATACGCCGCCCGCGCCAGAAGGTCGGCGGCAGCAAAGAGATGGCACTGGCCCGCGGTGAGCTGGACGAGGTGCCGCCGGAGACGGGAGGCGGACGATGAGCTTCAAGAAGCTGCGCGGCGTCCGTCTGCCGGAGGAAAAGCAGGGGCTGATCCGCTATACCTGCCTGAACTACGCCGCGGCGAGCCAGCGGACGCGGGACAAGATCGAACGCCTTTGCCGCGAGTGCGGAGGCGAGCATGAGCGCGCTCTGTTTGCCGTGATGACCACGAAGCGGAGCATCACGAGCATCGCGCTCGAGCACTACGTCGGCGAGCGGACGCTCTACCGGATGCGGCGGGACTTTTACGAGGCGTGGTAACTGCATAGCGAGGCGGAGCCGAACTGTTTCGGTTCCGCCGAAAGGTGCTGCCGGAAGCGGCGCGGAGCCTTGCGTGACAGGGCTTTGCGCCGTTTTCTTTTGCCGGAAAAAGATGGCGATAACGGAATGTAGGACTGTGCTACGCTATATGCATGAAACGATCACAGAGCGGAGAGGAGGCGGCGGGATGAGCGGAAAGAGCAAGAAGGGCTTTCCGGCGGAAAGGGCACTGCAAATGACCGCGCGGCAGATCGGCGCGTACCTCAACGACCGCGAGAAGAAATTCGCGGCGGAATACCTCCGTGACCTCAATCAGACGCAGGCGGCCATTCGCGCCGGCTACTCGGCGGGAAAGGACAATGCCTCCGCGGCGGCGACGGCCAGCCGGCTGATGCGCGAACCCTGTGTGCGGGCCTACCGCGCGGCGCTGATCCGCGAGAGCGTGGAGGATATGGACGTGAGCCGCGAGTCGGTGGTGCTCAAGCTTTTGGAGATCTATCAGCGCGGTATGTCAGCGGTGCCGGTGCTGGAGTGGAACAGCGACACGCAGAGCTGGGAAGAGAGCGGGGAGTGGCGCTTTGACGCGAGGGGCGCGGCGAAGGCGCTTGAACAGCTCACGAAGCTGCTCGGGCTGGATGCGCCGGTGAAGCTCGACGCGGGCGGCGACGGACTGGAGGCTCTGCTGGGGGCGCTGCAGGGGGAGAAGATCTACTGATGCGCGCGGAGACGGAGGAGCTGGTGCGGCGGCTGAAAAATCCGCGGTGGTACATCGAGCACTTTCTCTGCATCCGCACGAAGAAGGGAAAGCTGGCGCGGCTGGTGATGAAGCCGGCGCAGCGAAAGCTCTATGAGGTGATGAAGCGGGAGCACGACGCGGGGCGGCCTGTGCGCATCGTGATCCTCAAGGCGCGACAGCTCGGCTTTTCGACCGTGACGGAGGCGGTGTTCTTCCACGACAGCGCGACACGCCCGCTGGTGCGGACGCTGATCGCCGCGCACCGCGAGGACGCGACGGCGAACCTGTTCAAGATGAACAAGATCTTTTACGACAATCTGCCCGCGGCGCTCAAGCCGATGCGCAAGAACAGCAACGCGCAGGAGATCGTGTTCGAGAATCCGACGAAGGACGCGGCGGAGAAGGAGCGGAATCCGGGGCTGATGAGCTCGATCCGCTGCGTGACCGCCAAGGGCGGCGGCATCGGCCGTAGCGACACGCTGACGAACGTACACGCTTCTGAGGCGGCCTTTTGGCCGCAGATGGAGGAGACGTTGGATGCGCTGATGCAGGCCGTACCGGACGATCCGGACACGGCGGTGGTGATTGAGAGCACGCCGAACGGCTTCAACGCCTTCAAGCGCTTTTGGGACGCCGCGGTAGACGGCACGGTGGCCTTTGTGCCGCTGTTCTTTCCGTGGTTCGACGAGCCGGAATACCGTGCGCCGGTGGCGGACGGCACGGAGTGGACGGAGGAAGAGCTGGCGATGAAGGCTGCCTACGGTCTCGACGAGGAGCAGCTCATGTGGCGGCGGAACACCATCGCGGGAAAGCTGCGCGGCGACGCGGAGAAGTTCCGGCAGGAATACCCGAGCTGCGCGGAGGAGGCCTTCCTGATGAGCGGCGATCCGTTCTTCGACAACGCGAAGCTCCTGCTCTGCCTAAAGGCAGCACCGGGGATGCTGCGGCGGGGGCGGTATGTCTATGCCGAGAGCGAAAATCTGCGGCCGGAGGGCTGGACCTGGCAGGAGGCCGCGGACGGCGAGATCAGCATTTACGCCGAACCGGAGGAGCGGGCACCGTATGTATTCGGCGGCGACACAGCCGGCGACGGCAGCGACCGCTTCACGGCGCACGGGTTGGACAACCGCACGGGCGGCCAGACGGCGCAGCTGTGGTACGACGGCGGGAGCGAGCTGTGGTACGCGCAGCAGCTCTATTGTCTCGGTATGGACTACAACGGCGCGCTGCTCTCGGTGGAGATCAACTATTCGACCTACCCCGAGCGAAAGCTGGAGGAGTGGGGCTACCCGCGGCTCTATATCCGCGAAAAGCCGGACGACCGCACGCGGGAGCTGGATACGAAGAAGTTCGGCTGGCGGACGGACCCGCGGACACGGCCGCTCATTCTGGCAAATCTGCATACGGTGGCCGATCAGACGGCGGATATGCTCGCCTCGGAGGATCTGCTGCGGGAAATGCTGACCTTTGTACGGAACGAGGAAATGCGGCCCGAGGCCGCGCCGGGCGAGCACGACGACCTTGTGATGGCGGCGGCCATCGCGCACTGGAGCCGCGCGCAGCAGAGCTATGAGCTGCTGGCGGAGGAGGAAGAGAAGCAGACGAAGCTCATCGACCGCCTTGACCCGCGGCACAAAAAGCACAGGAGGACGAAATGAATCTGTTTTGGAAGAAAGAAAAGACGCCGGACCCGGAGACCTACAAAAACGGCCGGGTTTATGATTACACGACCGAGGAGAGCCGTGTGGCCACAGCGGAATGGCTCTTCGAGCAGGCAAAAAACGAGCGCACGGCGGTTGAAGACGGCTGGGTGAGAAATGAGGGCTATTACAACTTCGTCCACACCGCCGCGGCGGAGATGCGCGAGGCGCTGGAGGAGCAGGGGATCGACTGGACGCCGGCGGTGGTGCCGGACCCGTTTATTCAGGTGGAAAGCCAGCTCGTGCCCGAGGTGCCGCAGCCGGAATTTCACGGCCGCGACGACGATGCCGACGGCGAGAAGGCGCGCAGGCGCGAGTTCGCGGTGCGCTACATCGTGGAGGAGAACCGGATCAACGACATGAATACCTCCAACGAGCGCAGGCTGCGCAAGCTGGGAGACGCCTTTTGGAAGGCCTATTGGGATGAGACGATGCCCTGCGGCGAGCAGAGCGGAAACATCCGCATCAAGGACGTTTCGCCCGAGGACTTCTATCCCGATCCCACGGCGGGGCGCGAGGGGCTGGAGGCGTGTGAGTATGTGGATTACGTCTATACGATGCACAAGCTCAAATTCTGGCGGCTGTACCACGACGTTCTGGAGAAGAAGGGCATTCTGCTGGAGGACCTTTTGCAGACGCAGTACCGCGTGGAGGACGGGCTGTTTGAGCCGGTCACGTCCGGGACGCTTGCCCGCGACGACATGGTGCAGATCCTCGAGCACTGGTATCGCAATCCATGTGATACGGAGGAGGCGCCGGCGGGCGCGATCGGCTGCACGATGCAGGCCGGCGGCGTGGAGATCAAATGGATCCCGAATTACTGGGAGAAGACCGGTCGGCAATGCAGGCTTTTTCCATTCATCCACTACTGGTGCATCCGCGATGAGACACAGTTCTGGAACCGCTCGGAGCTCGATCCGATCCTGTCCCTTGTGGACGCGGCAGACCGGCAGATCGCCATCGGGCAGCTCAACGACGCCATGATGGCGAACGACATCGTGCTGGTGGAGGAGGGCGCGCTGGCGGACGGCTCGGAGTTTACGAATGTGCCGGGTGCGCAGGTGACGGTGAAGCAAGGGCGCATGGGCGGCGTGGCTCGCCTCGGCGGGCTGAACAACGGCATTCAGAGCGTGAGCGCAGTCAACTGGTTCCTCGACCAGATCCAGCGCACGAGCCGTAACTACGACTCCAACAACGGACGCGAGACGGCAAGGGTGACGACAGCGAGCGGGCTTTTGCAGCTGCGCGGCGATGCCGAGACGCAGCAGAAGCTCAAAAAGGCGGACCGCGACGCGGGTTTTTGCCGTCTCTATGAGCTGCTGGACTGGCTGGCGCTTGAATACTTCGACGATGACCGCCTGCTGTTCATCGGGGCAAAGAAGAAGGGCGAGCAGCCGCAGAGCCTTACCTACAACGGCGACGACTTCGCGCGGCGCGCCGGCGTCAGGGTCGATATGCTGACGGCGGCGGTCACGGATGAGGGCTTTGACTACTATCCGCGTGTCGACGTGACGGTGACGGCAGGCGACGGCCTGAGCAAAAATCCCGCGACGACGGTGGAGGTGCTGGACAAGCTGGCCGCGAGCCAGATCACGGCGGACAACTGGGAACTGCTGGCGGCGGAGCTGGAATACCTCGACATCCCGCAGAAGCAGGAGATCATTGAAGGCTGGCGGCGTAAGTTTGCGCCGACGGTGCCGTCGGAAGTCACGCAGGCGCTCGAGAGCGATCCGGAGCTGCTGGCGGCGGTGCAGGAGGCCGTACAGGCCAATGCGGCGGCCACGGAGCCAGCCGCAATGTCTGACACGGAGCCGGATATGGCGGCGGGCATGATGCAGGGAGAAACGGCGGAGATAGCGGTGCAGCCTGTGGATACACAGGTGGTGGCGGCACTCTGACGGTCTCGATAAAATTTGTTATTTAGGCCACAGGCCGGAAAGGAAAACAGCATGGACGATTTTAAGGCGACAGGAGCGGACTACAGTTCCGAAGAGCTCCGCAGCGGCGCACAGGAGAGTGTCGTGGACTCTCCGGAAAGCCGGACCGACGGCGATGCCGTCCTCGACGGCCGCGATGATTTCGTAGATCATCCGGAGGAACGCGGGCAGGAGGGCCCCGATGCTGGCGAAGGCAGCGGCGAAGACCGCGGCTCTGACGGCGCCGGTCAGGGCGAGGGGCAGACGAATACCCGCGCGGAAAATGCGGCCATCCGTGCCGCGCGCATCCGTGCTCAGCGGGAAGCTGAGACACGGATGGGGGCGAGGCTGGATGAGGAGATCGCGTCGAGCGGCGTTCTCAATCCGTACACGGGAAAACCCTTTGCAAACATCAAGGAATTTCGCGAGTACGGCAAAAAGCTGCGTGAGGCGGAGCTGAGCGAGCAGGCGAAAAAGAGCGGGAAAAGCGTGGCGGAGCTGACTGAGGAGGAAGCAAACCGCGCGTTTCTCACCGATCTGCGCCGGCGCGAGGAGGCGAAGAGCGCAGAACAGGCAAAAACACAGGAACGCAGGGTCTTTATTGAGAACGACGTGATCGACTTCGTGACGAAGCACCCCGACGTGGACGTGGAGAAGCTGGAGAACAATCCGAGCTTCCGGCGCTTCGCGGGTTCGCGCTTCGGCAGAGAGCCGCTCTCTGCGCTCTACGAGGACTTCTGCGGCCTCGTGAGCGAGGCAGGGCGCTCGGGCGCGGAGAAGGCGGCGAGCCGCGCAAGCCGCTCCACAGGGGCGGGGAGCAGCGGCGGCGCGGCATTGACTCCGACGCAGCAGAGGGAGCTGGACCGCTGGAACGCGGAAAACCCCGACATGGCCATGACGGCCAAGGAATTTCTGTCCCGATGAGGACAAGAGAGGAGAAACGATATGAAGCTCTACCAGAAAGCGGACGGCGGCGTGCTGTCCTCCGCCCGTGAATATGACATTGCCCAGACGACCGACATCAAGGAGGGGACGCTGGTGAAGATCGCGGCCGGCCTTGTGGTCGCCTGCGACGGCACGAGCGCACCGATCGGCGTGGCGGCGGAAACGCACAGCGGCGTCGCCGACGCGCTCAACCCGAGAAACGACGGAACGAAGATCCTGGTGCACGATGCGCCTGATGCCATCTTTCGATGCGCGGCTCCGAAGGCGGCGGCGACCGGCGGCACGGCGACCACCGTGACCTTCAGCACGCTCGCGGCCTTTGCCGACGACGACTTCATCGGCGGCTATCTGAAGCTCGTGAAGAAGGGCGCAAACTCCACCAACGCCGACGCCATCGGCACGGTGAAGCGCATCACGGACTCTGCCTACGCGACGAGCGGCACGGTCACCACGCTCACGGTGGCGAGCGGTGCGGCAGCCTGCGAGGGTGACGAGTTCGAGATCTACCCGCCCTTTGGCTTCAAGAAGGCGGCGCTGGACAGCGGCAAGCAGAAGATCGTGCTCACGTCCACCGCCCGCTCGAAGCTGAAGGTCGTGGGCCGCGGCGACGGCTTCGTTGACCTGATGGCCAGCGAGCACGCCCTCGGTGTGGAAGAGTAAGAGAAGAAAGGAAGGCAAAGAACAATGCTTGGTTGGAAAACGGACAACTACAAATTCGTTGGCAAAGCGTTCGATATGCGCTATGCCAACCGCATCAACACCCTCGCGCCGCTGCTCGGCACGAAGACCACCAACTCGATCGACTATGAGCTGACCGGCGCCGGTGGCTTCGGCGAGATGCAGCCCTACGACGGCGAGAACGTCAATAAGGGCAGCTTGAAGCGCGGCTTCAAGACCATCATCACGCCGGGCGAATTTTCGACCTCGATCCCCGTGGGGTACAAGGAGGCCAAGATCGACAAGAGCGGCGAGTGCCGCAAGGTCGGCACCCGCCTTGCGGACAGCGCGAGTATGACGGTGTATATGCACGTTCTGCGCTGCTTCGGCGGCGCGTGGGACCCGAATGCCGTCGGCGGCGACGGCAAACCGTGGGCCTCTGCTGTGCACCCCGTGGCGAGCCGCGGCAGCGTGGGCCGCAAGTTCATTGTGGATGAGGACGCGGGCAGCTATTCCAATGTGATGAGCGACGCGCTGAGCGTCTCCGCCATCACGGCGGCGCAGAGCATGGCGAACCGCTTTATCACGCCGGACGGTCTGCCGTTCCTGTGCGAGATGGATACGCTGCTCGTCAGCCCTGAGCTGGAGGCGACCGCCAAAAAGCTCTGCGGCGACGACGCCCGCCTCGATCCCGAGAGCGCGGCGCACGGCGCGAACCCCGTGCACGGCCTGAAGTACATCGTGGTCGGCGGCGGTGAGGACGGCTTTACGAAGAAGCAGTGGGCGGTCTGCGACCGCAGGCTGATGAAGGAGCTCTTCATGCTCGTGTATATCACAAAGCCGCAGGTGCTGCAGAGTCAGCTCGACAATCCGCTGATCGACATGTACACCGCCTATGCCGACTTCGGTATCGGCTGGGGCGATGCGCGTCAGATCATCTTCTCGAACCCCGCGTAAGCAGACGGAAAGGGCCGGGCGGCGGCGTGAGCCGCCCTCCGGCCTTTTTGCATGGAAAGGAAGGACAATATGGAAAAAGTGATCGAACGGATCGAAAAGGTCAAGGTCGGAACGACCGCGAAGGATATTGCGGCAGATCGCCGCGATTTCTTCCTGGAAAATGTGAGCGAAAGCGCGACGGTCTATTTCAAGGAAAAAAGTGAGGACGGAAAGGTCTGCACGGCCGAAAACGGCTTCGCGCTGCTGCCGAAGACCATCTTCCCGCGCCCGCTGTGTGCTAAAACGCTCTCGGTCATTGCCTCGGCGGCGGACACGGATCTGCGCGTGCTGTACGTAGGGGAGGGCTGAGAGATGACGCTGGGGGAAGGCAAACGCAAGGTGCTGATGCTGCTGGACGAGTATTCCTCCGGCGGCGAGCTGACGGTGGACGAGGACATCGAAAAGAAAATGGCCGATTTTTTCGACACGGCACAGAAGGATATGGCGAGCTTCAAGCGTATCATCCGCACGCAGGAGATCACGCTGACCGGCGGGGAGGGAGCGCGTGTGCTCTACGATCTGCCGGCGGACTTCGCGGGCACCTTCCGCGTCTGGAAGGGAGACCGCCTGAAGCAGTATCCCATCATCGGCGGAAAGCTTGCGGCGGGGCCGGAGGAAACGGGTGCGCTGCTGCTGGAGTATTTTGCGGTGCCGGGCACCATCGGGCCGGACACGGCGGATACCTACACCTTTGAGGTGAGCGAGGACGCGGCGGCGTGCCTGCCGTTCTTTGTGGCGGCGCAGCAGCTCATGCCGGACCTCGTGGTGGATTACTCTGCGTTTCTGAACACCTATTATGCGATGCGCAATGCGCTGGATGTGAGGCTGCCCGGCTCCGGCGCGGGCGGCGTGCGCCAGGCGCTGTTTGCGGGGAGGTGAGGTATGGCGAAGAGAAGCGGAACGAGCATCCGCACGAAGAAATATGAGCGCTTCCGCGGCGTGGATTTTTCGACCGATCCGGCTCTTGTGGACGACGCGCGCTCTCCGTGGGCGCCGAACATGGTGGCTGACATGGGCGGTATGCCGGAAAAGCGCCCGGGCTGGCGAACGGTGAAAATAGTGACAGGACAGGTCAACGGCCTGTACTGTGCGGAGTTTGACGGCGTGCGGCATTTGCTGGTCCATGCGGGGACAAAGCTCCTTCGGTGGTACACGGATGAAACGGCGGCGACGGAGCTGGCCGCCGGACTGCCGGATCAGCGCAGCATGGCGGTTTATATGGGCAGTTTCCTGTGGATCTTTACGGGGGCGAAGTTGCTGCGCTACGACGGAACGGAGGCGGTGGAAGCATCGAGCGCGGCGTATGTGCCGCTGACGATCATTTCACGCGATCCGTCCGGCGGCGGGCGGAGTTACGAGGCGGTCAATCTGCTCTCGGGAAAACAGAAGGTTGGTTTCCTGGCGGACGGCACGAGCACGGAGTACGTTCTGCCGTATCGGGACATTACGTCGGTGGACGCGGTGGAAGTAAACGGCAAGACGCTGACCGAGGGCTTTACAGCTGATCTGACGGCAGGCAAGGTGACCTTCACCACGGCACCGGCCAAGCCTGACGCGGGCGCGGAGGATAACGTCCACATCACCTTTACAAAGACCGTGGAGGGATACACCGACCGCATCGGCAAATGCCGCACGGCGGTGGTGTGGGGCATCGGCGGTGCGAGCGATCGCGTCATCGCGACGGGGAACCCGGATTATCCGAATGAGGACTTCATCTGCGGGTATCTGGATGGGACCTACTGGCCGGACAACAGCTATGCCATCGTAGGCACGGATGAGACGGCCATCGTCGGCTACCGGCGCATGGGAGAATACCTTGCCATCATCAAGGAAGACAATGGACAGGACAGCACCGTATTTCTGCGCAGCGGTGCGATCAACAGCGACGGCGAGCCGGAATTTACGGTCAAGCCCTGTCTGTCCGGCGCGGGCGGCGTGACACACTTCGGCTTCGGCAACATCGGCGATGAGCAGCTTATCCTGACGGGAAACGGCGTGTACGCGCTGACGACCAACAGCCTGACGGCGGAGCGCATCGT
>ENA-UOJJ01005047-UOJJ01005047.1-human-gut-metagenome-genome-assembly--contig:-CS66-NODE-5047-length-11540-cov-35.612451_pt1 | contig 11540 bp, 13 predicted proteins | sample MGYA00242343_ERZ723890 | MGnify/ENA metagenome assembly ERZ723890 | reverse complement strand
TTTTGCGCAGGGCGGAGATGTGGACGCGAATGGAATTGCTGAAGCTGTCCACGCTATTGTCCCAAACGTGATCCATCAGCTCCTCCTGACTTACGGGCCGCCCCTGATGCACCATCAAATATTCCAGAATACCCGTCTCCTTGCGGGTCAGTGTCAAGGTCTGCCCGTTGACGGCGGCGGTGCGGGAGCGGGTGTCGAAGCTCAGGCCTCCGCAGCTTAGCAGCACATCCTGCTGGGTGAACTGCCGCAAGGTCAGGCTGCGGATGCGGGCCTCCAGCTCGGCAAGATGAAAGGGCTTTGCCAGATAGTCGTTTGCCCCGGCGTCCAGCCCCTGCACCTTGTCCTCCACCTCGCTGCGGGCGGAGAGGATCAGCACCCGCGTCTCCCGGTCGGTCTGCCGCAGGGTGCGCAGCACCGTCATGCCGTCCTTTTTCGGCAGATTCAGATCAAGAAGCACCAGATCGTATCGTTCCACGCCCAGAAGCGCCAGCGCCTTTTCGCCGTCATAGCAGTAGTCCACGCTGTAGGCCAGCCGCCGCAGGCTGCGGACGATGGTTTCGCACAGGGCGCGTTCATCTTCAATTACTAAAAGGTGCATGAGAGCCCTCCTTTTTATTTCTCCGTTTTTATGTTGCTTTCATTATAGCAAAAATAGATAAGGTTTGCGTTAAGTTTTCGTTCTTAACAGAGACTTTAACTCTCCCGCGCTATGATGGGGGCAGAAAATCGGAAAGGGTGATGAAAAATGAGCTGCGGGAAAAAGGCCGCGGCGCAGATCGTGCTGCTGATGGCCGGAGCCGCCATGCTGTGCTTCGGCGTCTGGCGGGGCGAGGCGGCGACGGTGCTGAGCAAAGCAATCAAATTATGTCTGGAGTGTGTGGGCATTGGGTAAAAAGTTTTCAGGCGTTTCACAGACCATGTCCCGCTTCCGGGGCTGGATCCAGGCGGGAGCGACGCTGCTGACCAACCTGCATCTGCCGAATTTCCTCAAGGGCGGACTGTATCAGGGGGCGGGGAAGACTGTCTGCGTGCCGGGGCTGAACTGCTACTCCTGTCCGGCGGCCTCCGGAGCCTGTCCCATCGGGGCGTTTCAGGCGGTGGTGGGCTCGTCCAAGTTCAGCTTCTCCTATTATATCACAGGCTTTCTCATTCTGCTGGGCGTGCTGCTGGGGCGTTTCATCTGCGGCTTCCTGTGTCCCTTCGGCTGGTTTCAGGAGCTGCTGCATAAGATCCCCACGAAGAAGCTCTCAACAAAAAAGCTCAAGCCCCTGACGTACCTCAAGTACGCCGTGCTGCTGGTGATGGTCTTCCTGCTGCCGGCGTTTCTCGTCAACGACGTAGGCATGGGTGACCCCTTCTTCTGTAAGTATCTCTGCCCCCAGGGCGTGCTGGAGGGGGCCATCCCACTGTCCCTTGCCAATTCCGGCATCCGGGCGGCGCTGGGCAGCCTGTTTACCTGGAAATTCAGCATCCTGCTGGCAGTGATCGTGCTGAGTATCGTATTTTACCGGCCCTTCTGCAAGTGGCTGTGCCCGCTGGGTGCGTTTTACGCGCTGTTTAACAGGGTGTCCCTCTTCCAGATGAAGGTGGATAGGAACAAATGCGTCTCCTGCGGAAAATGCGCCAAGGCCTGCAAAATGGATGTGGACGTGACAAAAACGCCCAACCATACCGAGTGCATCCGCTGTGGGATGTGCATCCGCGCCTGTCCCACCAACGCCGTCAGTTTCCGCTACGGCTTTGGAGACGGCAAAAAAGAACCTGTAGAACCTGCAAATACATTAAAAACGGAGGAAACAAAATGAACGTAAAGAAAATCATCACACTGCTGCTGGCGCTGGTGCTGGCCGCCGGTATGATCGCCTGCGGCACAAAGGGCAGCGGTACAACGGACGGGATGAGCAATGAGCCGAAGAATGCCGAGGAAGCAGCTGCCATGCACAAGGAACTGATGGCCCAGGAAAATGCCATCCTCTCGGAGAATACCGCACTTTGGGAAAAGGTTTTCATGGCGGCCGACAAGGGCATGACCATGCAGGAGGACGGCAAAAACTACGGCGAATTTCTGCTGGACACCATCGAATCCGCCAAGGATCAGTTTACGGCGGATGAGCTGAAGCTGCTTCAGGGAGAAGCGGAGAAGATTCGTGACATCGAAAGCAAGCTGACCATGATTGAGAAAAAATACCCTGAGGTGGCGCGGAAATCCTTGGATGGCGACATGAGTATGCCTGCAGGCAGCAACACGACCACGCCGCCCAATGACGGCAGCATGAAGAAGTTCCCCTCCTTTGAGGGCAAGGACCTGAACGGGAACACGGTGAAGAGCGATAAGCTGTTCTCCGGCAACGCTGTCACGGTAGTGAATTTCTGGTTTACCACCTGCAACCCCTGCGTGGGCGAGCTTGCCGAGCTGGATGCGCTGAACAAGAAGCTTGCTGAAAAGGGCGGCACACTCATCGGCGTCAACACCTTCACACTGGGCGGCGACGAAGCGGCAATTTCAGAGGCAAAGGATGTGCTGATGAAGAAGGGCGCAACCTATCAGAATGTATATTTCGCTTCCGACAGTGAGGCGGGAAAGTTTACCTCGAATATCCTTGCCTATCCCACCACCTATGTAGTTGACCGCAACGGCAATATCGTGGGAGAACCCATCGTAGGTGCCATTACAGAAAAGAAACAGGCCGAGACGCTGCAAAAGCTCATCGACCAGGCCCTTGCCGCCGATATGAGCTGACAAGCGGGTTTTTATCTCCTCAAAAAAAGGAGGAATCTCCCAATTGGCCCTGTTGCACTTTTGTGACACTTTCTCCGCACTTTTGCGGGAGAAGTCCGAAGGCGCTTTTGGTATCATGTAGACAAGGTTGATACACGACCCCAAATACTTCAAAAAGGAGCGTAACATACCATGAAGAAGAAAACGATTTGGAGCCTTGTGCTGACACTGGCATTGGCGGTATCGGCCATCGGCGCAACTGCCGTTGCCTTTGCGGCAACGCCTGACACGGCAGAGCCGGCAGCTGCCATCGCCACGGAGAATGAGGACGCAATTTGGGAGCAGATTGAGGCAGTGGAAGCAAAGAGCGACGCCGTCTTCCAGAGGAACGCCGCACTGTGGGAGAAGCTGGACGAGGCCTGCAATGCACTGCCCGAGGACTACGACTTCACAGACTTTGACGAAGCAGCGTTTATCCGCAGCAGCAACGCCCTGACGGAAGCGGAGAAGGAAACGCTTCTGGCGGACATCAAGGAGCTGAACGGCCTTGACGCTGAGATGGAGGCACTGTACGCTCAGCTGCCCGCCTGCGACAATATGCCGCTTTACGAGAAGGCGCTGGAAAAGGCCGACCCCAAGGTGCTGGATGAGATCGACACCCTGGAGCAGGAGTATGACCGCGTCTGCGAAAAGCACGCCGACCTGTGGGACAAGGTAGATGAAGCGTACTTCAATCTGCCGGACGACTACGACTTCGACAACTACGATGAGGCAGCCTTCATCCGCAGTTTGACCTTCCTGACCGACGCGGAAAAGGACGCGCTGATCGCCGACTACAACCGTCTTACGGAGATCGACAGCCGGCTGTGCGAGCTGTACAATTCCATCTGGGGCAACACCGGCTGCGAAAGCGGCATCTGCCCCCTTTGACGGAAAGGCGGTTTTCTGATAGTATAAAATCAACATCATGCCGATGCTGCGCCCACGCGCAGCATTTGGCGCTGCTTTCAAGGAGGACGCATGGGACATTCCATCTATTTGGCGGACGATGAAAAGAGCATCCGGGAGCTGCTCCATAGCTTCCTCGCAAGCGACGGATATACCGTGCGCTCCTTTGAAAGCGGCGACGCGCTGCTGGAGGCATTTCATCAGGAGCCTGCGGAGCTGGTGATCCTGGATATCATGATGCCCGGCACGGACGGACTTGCCGTGTGCCGGGAGCTTCGCTCTGTTTCCGATATTCCCATCATCCTGCTTACGGCCAAGGACAGCGAGCTGGACTACGTCATGGGCATCAGCCAGGGCAGCGACGATTATCTCACCAAGCCCTTTCGCCCGACCATTCTTCTGATGAAGGTGAAGGCGCTGCTGCGCCGTGTGGAGATGGACAGGGGGAAAACGGCGGCGGCAGAGGATGAGCTGCATTACGGGGATATCCGCTATTCCGCTACGGAAAACGCCGTCTTTTGCGGAAGCACGATCGTGGCGCTGACCCAGACCGAGCTGCGGCTGCTCAGCTATATGATGAAGCAGCCGGAAAAGGCCTATTCCCGTGAGGAGCTGCTCAGCGCGGTGTGGGGCTTCGACTCGGAGGTGGAGACCCGCGTGACCGACGAAACCCTGCGCCGTATCCGGAAAAAGCTGCTGCAAGCGGGCAGCACCGTCAGCGTAAGCACCATCTGGGGCTTTGGTTATAAGCTGAAGGGGGCAGAGCGCACATGAAAAACATCAAGCTGCGGATCGTGTACCTGATCCTTTGCTCGGCTCTGCTGCTCTTTGCACTGTTCATGCTGGCGGTGAACCTCATTATACCTGCACACTTTGTGCGTGAGGCAAAAAAGGCGCTCATCAGCGAGGCACAGTACCAGAACCGCACCATCCCCTATACCGACGATGAATCCTTTTTTGACGATGAATGGAACGATGCGGAGGAGCACTTCCTTACGCCAAGCATCGTATTTTTAGAGCTGGATAATGCCAATCAATCAAGCGGTTGGAACAGGGACGCATATCGCCTAGAGAAAAAACTGCTGGAATACTGCAAGGGGCGGGATCTATCGCTCAACCAATGCTATACCTTCAAAACGGACAGGCATCACCTGATCTTCATGTCCGTGCAGGAGGAGCAGGACGATTGGGAAAAGCCGTACGCCTATATCATGTACATAGACATCGGGCCCATCACCCGATATATCGTGACGCTGAATTGGGCGTTCTTTGGGGTGCTGCTGGCGATCTCCTCCGTCATGTGCCTGCTGGGGTTCCGGTTTGGCCGTGATATTGAGAAGGAAGCGGAGCGGCAGCAGACCTTCTTCCAGAATGCCTCCCACGAGCTGAAAACGCCGCTGATGGCGATACAGGGCTATGCGGAGGGCATACAGGCGGGGGTGATGGAGGCAGGCAGCTCGGCGGAGGTGATATTGGCGGAAAGCGACCGCATGACGGAGCTGGTGGAGGAGCTTTTGGACATCTCCCGGCTCGACATGGGGCGGCAGCTTACGCTTTCAAAGGTGGATCTTCGGGAGCTGCTCTACGACAGCCTTCGCACCGCGGAGCCGGCAGCCGCCCATAGCGGCATCGCCATTGTGCCGGATTTCCCCGAGGAGCCCGTTATGGTCAAATGCGATGACACGCAGATGCGCAGGGCGGTCACGAACATCCTGACCAACGGATTGCGATATGCCCGCAGTGAGCTGCGCCTGACCTGCCGCGCGGATAAGCGGCACGTGACCATCCGGATACAGGATGATGGAAACGGCATCGCCGAGACGGATCTTCCCCATATCTTCGATCGTTTCTATATGGGGGAAAGCGGAAAAACCGGCATTGGCCTTGCGCTGACAAAAGAAATCATCCACCTGCACAAGGGCAGGATCTGCGCCTGCAATGGGGAGCCCGGCGCTGTGTTTGAGATATCCATCCCGGCAGGCGGATAAGGAGACTGTTGTATCACATTTGAGCTGACTTAAAGCCCGGGCGAATTAAACGCGGGTTTATCCCTGCGGCTATATCCCCATAAATAGAGGAACAGCGCGAGCGCTCGCGCTGTTCCTCTATTTGCCGGTTACGCTGCTGTAGATGATGGAATATCTTTTCTGACTCATGCTGCTGCACACTCTCCTCAAGCAGCGCGGAACAACAACTGCAGCCCCATAACAATGATCCAGATGTAGGCGCAGGTTTTCGGGATCATCAGTAGGCGCGGCGTTTTGATAGAGGGAGACTCTGCCTTAACCGGTTCCGTAGAACAGGGTGGAAATCCCGCAGGCCAGGAGGCTCACCGCCGAGCCGGTCAGGAGTTGGGGGAGCGTGTGACGCGACAGCTTCAAGGAGGAGCGGTATACCGCCACAATTAGCAGCACAGACGGTATGATGAAGAGGGGGTGCAGCTTCCAAGTCAGCAGAAGTGCCGGAGCCGTTGTGCTGCAGGCGTGGCCGCTTGCATGAAAGCCAAGCCCGACATTGAGCAGCAGCAGGCCCGCGATGGAAATAACGTAGGAGAGAAACAGAATATGGACAAGCCATGAGCAGGGTGCCAGCAGTGACCAGAGAAAGCCTGCAATGTATCCGACGGCGCTGCATACCAGCGCCGTACTGCGCTGCCCTTTCCGCCGGTCCTTTCCGATGTGAAGGATTTCCCGCAGCGGGTATGCCGCAATGGGGATGAGCAGCAAAAAAAGCTCGCACACCAGCAGCTCCCGCAGCGTCAAAAATCCTTCCAGGGCGTACATCAAAAGCAGCGTTACGCCGATAACGATTGGCGGCAGCGTCAGAATACGTACCGCCAGATGCAGGATCTCCACCGCCTGCATCCGCGTATGCATTTTCACGACTCGAAGCCCAGCATAATGCCGCCGTACTCGGCATAGTAGCTGCAAAGGCCGCGCAGGGGATAGCTTTTAACATCCGCCTCGGGGAAAAGCTGATGAATCTCGGTGACAAGCTCCAGCGCAAGGGCCGCATTCTGACAATGCCCGATACGGACGCTGCCTCCGTTGTAGCCGAAGCGCTCCATTTCCCGCAGCATGGACGCCCGGGTTTTTCTTAGCCCACGGCATTTTTCAAGCATCTCAAGGGTTCCTTCAAGGCTGGCCTGCCCCAGGGCGCGGATGCCGAGAACGCCCGCCATAGTCGCGGCGAGCTTACTGACCCGTCCGTTCTGGGCGAGATTATGCATGGATTCCAGCGCAAAGAGCAGGTGGGTCTGGTGCTGGTATGCCTCTACCACTCGGCACACATCGTGGAAGTCCGCGCCGGAGCGCAGTGCGGACAGCACCTTTTCAATGAGGAGCATCATTTCAGGGCCGGCAGACAGGGTGTCGACAACATGGATGCGCCGAGTGGGATTGCGCTCAGTGCAGGCCTTCTTTGCGGCGCACGCCGCGCTGTAGCTGCCCGAGAGGCTGCTTGTGATGGTAAAGGCAATTACGTCGCCCTCCTCGCCAAAGGCATCCTCCCAATCCGCAATATTGGGACACGCGCTGTAGGAGCGGCCCTTGGTATTACGAAGCGTGCTGACCATCTTGTTTACATCGAGGGCGGCATCGTCTCGGAATTCCTCCGTGTCGGTTCGTATGGTAAGGGGAACGGCGACAAAGTCCAAACCCTCCAGCGCCAGAAGATCACAGCTGGAGTCTGCGGCAATGCGAAGCTGAGTCATGGTAAATCCTCCTAATAGCAAAAGGCATTTCCTCCGGTTTTGAAAAACCGGTATAAGAATATTACCAGTTTTCTCTCAATCCGTCAACCGTTTTTGCAAAACCGATTAAAACATTTTCGGGAACAGTTGAACTATTGGCCGAAATCGTATATAATAAAGACATAGAATATGAAGGGAAGAACACAACTGTGAACATTGAGGAATTCCGTCTGCCCCGCTATGCGCAGATTCCTGACGTCGGCCTTTATCTGGAACAGGTGGTACGCTATGTCAATTCCCACCTGGCAATACTGGGGGAGCCTGCGCTGACAAGCTCTATGGTAAGCAATTATGTCAAGCAGCGGCTGATCCCCGCACCGCAGAAAAAGCTGTACACCGCCCAGCACCTTGCGCGCCTGCTCTTTATTGCCGTGGTCAAGCCTGTCGTTCCGCTTGATGGGCTTCGGATGATGTTTGGCATACAGGAGGACAGCTATGCGCTTCAGACTGCCTATGACTATTTCTGCGACGAGTTCGAAAATATGCTTGGCGCGGCCTTTGGCATAGCACCTGCAAGGCAGGGAATAGGCGAAACTCAATCCGATGAAAAGGACCTGCTTCGCAATACGATCTCTGCCACTGTCAACAAGGTCTATCTGGATCGGTATCTGGAGGCATATCAAAAGCGGCGGGAGGAGAAAACGTCCGCAGAAGCATAAATATCTCATAAGGCACCCTGCTGTTCAGCGCACACCGTACAGGGCAAGAAATTCACTGAACAGCTCGGCGCACTTTCTTCGGACTTCCTTGACAAATAAACACCGGGGAAGGCCCCTTCAAAGGAGCCTTCCCCGGTGTTTTTTTCAGTACGGAGATTTACTTGGTGAGGGTGTGCAGATCAATGCCGTCATGAGCCTGCTGCCAGACGCTTTGCAGGGTGGCTTTTTCCTCATCGGTGAGGAGGTTAGCGTATTTGCCCGTGTAACCGGTGAGATACACCACGTTTGCATTGGCGCCCATGACCACAGGTCCGGGCTTCAGGGTGCCGTTGATTGCCTCATCGATAGCAGCCGCAATGCCCTGATGGGCATCCTGTATCACGGACAGGAAGCAGCTTTCTCCGTAAGCGCTTTGGTCTCCCACAGCGCCCACATTCACCAGACCCAGGGCGTCGCATTCCTCTACGGCGCCGTTTCCGCAGGCGTCTGCATTTTGGGTAATCACATCGCAGCCCTTGGAAGCCATTGCATCGGTGGCCTGCTTGGCCTTGATGGGATCGTCAAAGCTACCCGTGGCAACAACCACGACCTCAATGCTCTCATCCACGTATTTCACAGCGTCCTTGATGCCCTCTACCCAAGTCAGCATGGAGTCACTCTCCACGGCAATGATAACGCCGACCTTCTTTGTCTCTGTAGCGTAGGCACAGGCCAAGCCGTTCAAAAAGCCCAGTTCATATGCACCGAAGTCAACGCCTGTGAGATTTGGCTCCTGCCCGGAGAAGGCGCAACTGTTGATAAATTTAGTATCGGGATAATCCTTGGCAACTTGCTTGGAAGCATCAAACAGCTCTGCACCATGGGCGAACACGATGTCGTATTTGGCATCGGCATACCCGCGGATGGTGTTTTCAATATCTGTGGTTGCCACAGACTCGGAGAAATTTACTGTGCAACCATATTTGGCTGCAACAGTGGAAGCGGCGTCGGCAGCCATTTGGTTCCATCCGCCGTCGTTGGCACTTCCGGTCAGGACTAAGCCGATTTTCAGATTGCTCGGGTCAGAAGTGTTGCCGCCTTTGTTTGGGCTATTTGGCTCCTTCTGGGTGCTGCAGGCGGTCAGCAGACTGAGCGCCATAACCAGAGACAGTAGAAACGCGATTGTTTTTTTCATGGTGACTTCCTCCTCGAATTAAAAAATATACACAGGTGTCGCTGCACCGGAAATACAGGAATCCGCTTTGGAAAAACACTTGACTATCTCTTGAAAATAGATTATCATAAAATAAATCTGATTGCAATAGATAAATATGATTTATTTTTGAAAATCTTATTTATGGAGAGACGGAATACGATGAGCCTTGAGAATATGAAGACGCCGGACAAGGCGTATGCCAAAACAAAGGTGACGGTTCTGCGCCTGATCCAGCAGAAGCTCAGCGCAGGAGAGGACAGGCTTCCCTCCGGTGAGGAAATGGCCAGGATGTGCGGCGTAAGTCTGGTGCTGATCCGCGATGTGCTGGGCGAACTGGAGTCGCGCGGATATGTCAGCCGCCGCCGGGGAAAAGGCATCCTGATCAATGACCATATATGCCGCTTGGGGCCGAGGATCGATGAACAGGTAGATTTCATGGATTTGATCCGGCTGCATGGGATGGAGCCTTCCGTTCGGCTGACGGATGAGCGGTGGGTGGATTGTGAGGCGGCGGAGGGCCTTGCCCAAGGCTCCACACTTAAAACCTGCGGCGAACCGCTGCTGCGCTTGGAGCGGGTATTCTGCGGGGACGGAAAGCCGGTACTTTACAGCCTTGCCTACTACCGCAAGAGTAATTTCAAATTTGACTATCAAAAATGGAAAGATTTTGAGGATCTGAGTCTCTGCGAATTTTTGGAGATCTTTTGCCTGAGGCAGGCCAATACGACTGTGGCGGAGCTTGATTTTTGTCAGGTGCACGGCGCCGTGGCCCAAAAGCTGGAGCTGGCGCCCGGCAGCACCTTGTTCCGCATGGGGGATATTCGCTATGCCTTGGAGGGGGATGAGCTGGTGAGCGGCCACGTGCTGTTCCACCATGCGTTCCTGCCATTGCGGCTATACCGGCGAAGCCAGTGAGCGATAACTGAACAGGAGGAAGAATATATGCAGCGTAAGAAATATGAAAACCCTCTGATCGTAGAGGAACTGGTATTCCAGATTGCTCCGGAACTTTTGGACCGGTATTTGGAAGGGGACTTTACCTGCTTTACGCAGGGGCTGGAAAAGTGGCCGGGCTTCATGGGCTCTGAGGTATGGGTGAGCAGTGACCGCCCCGGCTATGTACGCAACATTGTGTATTGGAAGGACAAAGCCTCTTTGGAGGCGGTGGATCCCAACTGGGTGGCGGAGGCAGATGCGCGGCTTGGCGCCTTGATGGGAGAAGGGAATATCAAGCTGCTGGAGGTGGCGCATGCCGCTAATCAGATGATGCTTGTGCAGGAATACCGCTGAGGGAGGAAGAATAATGGATTTTTGCGGAAAAGTTGCAATCGTGACCGGGGCGACCTCCGGGATCGGTGAGGAAACGGCTCGCCAACTGATGGCCAAGGGCGCACAGGTGCTGGCGGTTGGCCGCAGTGCGGAAAAGGGGGCGGAGCTGGAAAAACGGGGCGCAAAATTTTATGCCTGCGACCTCTCCGATCCGAAGCAGATAGCGGCTCTCTGTGCCCGGATCGCTCGGGATTACCCCAAAGTGGATATCCTGATTAACAATGCGGGAATGTCGGTGGATGGCACGGTGGAAACGCTGGCGCTGGAGCAGTGGGAAAAAATTTTTGCGCTCAATGTGACCAGTATCTTTCTGATGAGTAAGTATATCCTGCCGCTGATGCGGAAAAACGGCTATGGACGGATCGTTAACATCGGCTCCACAGCCGGCACTGTGGGCGCATGGGGCCTGCATGCCTATTCCGCCACCAAAGGAGCGGTGATCCAGCTTAGCAAGAGCATGGCCGCGGAATATGCCAAGGAAAATATTCTGGTCAACTGTGTTTGCCCGGGCGGCACGCTGACGCCGTTGATGGAGGGCATCGGCGGACTGGATGAATTTGCAAAGCTGTTTCCCATCGGCCGTTTGGGGCAGCCTGAAGAAATCGCTCGGGTCATTGTATTTCTGGCCAGTGACGAGGCGAGCTTTACAGTGGGAAGCACCGTGCTGGTGGACGGCGGCTTTACCTGCGTGTGACAGGGGACAGTGGCGTTTCTGCTTACAGAAAGAGGAGCGGATCCGGTTGTTATTCGGATCCGCTCCTCTTTTCGCGGTATTGATGGTGATTGCGAAATTGCAGAAATGGGATATATACTGAAATGCATTGTATTTCCGTACGGCAAAACCGGCTCATGAAGCTTCCCTGGAAGCTTCATGAGCCGGTTTTTGTGGGTATTTCTTACAGGTCCTTCAGCAGGCCGGTGGCCTCGTTGAACTCGTTG
>ENA-UOJJ01005043-UOJJ01005043.1-human-gut-metagenome-genome-assembly--contig:-CS66-NODE-5043-length-11544-cov-9.343459_pt1 | contig 11544 bp, 13 predicted proteins | sample MGYA00242343_ERZ723890 | MGnify/ENA metagenome assembly ERZ723890 | reverse complement strand
CCTGGTCATAGCGGCAGCCGTTCTGGTCGTTCAGATGCACGCCCCACAGCTTGTTCAGAGCCAGTGCGAAGCCCATGTCGTTTGCGGGATCGAGACCAGCGAGGATGGAGTGCGCGGATTCAATGCACAGGCCGACACGGTTCGGATCAACAGTGTAAGCGCCGACAGCCAGTGCGTGACCGGCAGTGCCGCAGATGGAGCGGTCGATGGGCTCATTGGGCTTCGGCTCGACGAGAATCAGCGCATCATCACGATAGGTCAGGATGTCGTTGAACGCGTCGCGCAGCTGGAGGGTCATTTCAACGGGATTCTTGCCCTCGGCGCAGAGCGTGCCCTCACGGGCCAGCCACAGCTGGATCTTGTTCGTGCCAAGCGCCTTAGCGATGTCGCAGGAGCGGCGGGCACGCCACTGGGCAAACTCACGGTCTTCCTTGCGGGAAGCAGTGAAGCCGCCGTCATTCGTGCGCTTGTCGAACCACAGACGCGGCGCGACAAACTCTGCAAACAGGCCGTATTTGTCGAGCATCGCCTTGACGTCCTTTGCGTAGTCGATGATCTGCTTCTCGGTCATGTTGTTCATGTCGGGAACGGCGTCGTCGTCATGGAACTGCATGCCGGCCAGGCCGATCTCGGCGTACTTCTTCATTTTCTCCTCGAGAGGAATGCTCTTGCGATGGCCGGGGCCAAAGGTTTCGTTGCCCTCGTGGACGTTCCACGGGCCTGCGGTAAATCTGAATGTTGCCATGTCTGTATCCTCCTGTATCCATTGTTTGGTTTTATACAAATATGCGCTTGAGGGCGGATGGTTTCTGGCGAGAACCGCCTTCGGATACCATCATCATAGCGGAACCGGCCGTTTCTTCAATGTTAGACTTGCTTTTTTTATCCGACAATCTTGCGATTTCAATTTTTTCAGCAGTCTTTCACAAATTCGTATCTTCGGATTTGTGCGGTTCATCAACGAAACGGAGGAAAACTTTTTTCGCCGAAATATCCCCCCCGGGCGCTTGCGTCGGTGCTCGGCTGCATCGTCACGCTTCAGCTTGGTGCGTTCTCCGTTGTGCTGGAGACGACGCTCTCCGGCATCACGGCTCTGCCGCTCGGTGCGTTTGCGGCGCTGATGCAGCCAATCCATCTGGCGATTGGCTTGGTCGAGGGCCTGATTACCGCGGCGGTGCTGCTTTTCGTCTATCAGACGCGGCCCGAACTTTTGCAGGGCGCAGCAGGTACCGGCGCGAAAAACCGCTGCTCGCGCAAGGCGGCGCTGGCGATTCTGGCAGCCGCAGCGCTTGTCATTGGCGGCGGACTGTCGCTGCTGGCAAGTTCCAGCCCGGACGGACTGGAATGGTCGCTGTTCGGCAATGAAGAGGCCGGATATTCGGCCAACATGGGTCTGGACGAAGAACAATACGGCGCGCAGAGCGCCGCCGCGGAAAAAGCGGCCGCCGTGCAGGAAAAAACATCCTTCCTGCCGGACTACGGCTTCGCAGACAGCGACAGCGCCGCAGGCACATCCGTGTCCGGAATTGTCGGCTGCGTGATCGTCGCGGGACTTGCCGGACTGATCTGTCTGGCGGGCAGTCTGGCGCAGAAAAAGAAAAAACAGGCAGCGGCAGGATAAGCTGCTTCGCGGCAAGCCGGGCCGCGTGGCGCACGGCCAAATTTTAAAACACGGGAGGGATTCACAGGTAACAACGCGGAAAACGCAGCGCAAGAACAGCCGGAAAAATAAAAATAAAACACCGGCGGCGGGTGTATCCGCGGCTTCGCGCAACGCGGGCGGGCGTGCCGCACTTCACATTTTTAAGACACGGGAGGGATGCAGCGTGAACAAGGCGGAACAGGCAGGGCTTGAACTGCGGGAAATAGACGAACTGGCAGCGCAGGATTCGATTCTGCACCGGCTCAGCCCGCTCTCCAAGCTGTTTGTGACGGTCTTTTATATCGCCGTCACCGTTTCCTTTCCCAAATACGCCCTGACGCGGCTCGTCTGGATGGCGCTGTTCCCGGTTGCGGGTTATCAGCTTGCCGGGCTTCCGATGCGTCTGTGCTTTCAGAAGCTGCGCATGGTGCTGCCGCTCGTGTGCGCGGTCGGGCTTTTAAATCCGCTGTTTGACCGGCAGATCGTGGCGCAGGTCGGCACGCTTGCCGTCTCAGGCGGCGTGTTGTCCATGCTGACGTTGATTTTGAAGGGCGTTTTCTGCCTGCTTGCGTCGTTCCTGCTGATGGCCACGACCACGATCGAGGCAATCTGCCGCGCGCTGCGGCAGCTGCACGTACCGAAACTGCTGACAAACCTTCTGCTGCTGACGTTTCGCTATGTCGGTCTGCTTCTTTCCGAGGTTGCCGTGATGCAGCAGGCCTACAGCCTCCGCGCGCCGGGGCAGAAGGGGATTCATATTTCCGCGTGGGGCTCGTTTCTCGGCCAGCTGCTGCTGCGCAGCATGGATCGGGCGCAGGCGCTCTACGAGAGTATGGAGTTGCGCGGGTTCAGCGGCGAATTCCCCGGCGCTGTGCGCGGACGAGGCTCGGCGGCGTCGTGGCCGTATGCACTCGTGTGTCCGGCGCTGATGCTGCTGGCTCGTTATTTTGATTTGTCCGCGCTTATGGGCGGACTGTTTGTCTGAGACAGGAGGCGCTTATGCTGGTATTTGATCACGTCAGCGTATTTTACGGCGGAACGCAGGTGCTGCGCGGCCTTTCGTTTTCCATTCGGGACGGTGAACAGGTCGGCCTGCTTGGCGCGAACGGCGCGGGAAAGTCCACGCTTATGAAGGCCGCGCTCGGCCTCGTCCCGTATACGGGCAGCATCACCGTGGATAATCTTCCCGTCACGCGGGAAAACCTGCCTGCCGTGCGTCGGAAGCTGGGCTATGTGCTGCAAGACGCAGATAATCAGATGTTCATGCCGACCGTGCTGGACGATATGCTCTTTGGGCCGATGAACTACGGTCTGAGCCGCGCAGAGGCCGAGCGGCAGGCGGACGAAACGCTTGCCAGTTTGCACATGGAGCATCTGAAGCTGCGCCACAACCACAAAATGTCCGGTGGAGAAAAGCGCATGGCTGCTATCGCGGTCATTCTTGCCATGAAGCCGGATATGCTTTTCATGGACGAGCCGTCCACCGCGCTCGACCCGCGCAACCGCCGCACATTGATCAATGTCCTGCGCGCAAGGCCGGAGACGAAACTGATTGCCTCGCACGATCTGGATCTGGTTCTGGAAACGTGCCGCCGCGTGCTTCTGATCGCGGACGGCGCATTGGCTGCCGACGGCCCCGCGCAGGAACTTCTGCGCGACAAGGCGCTTCTGGAAGCAACCGGGCTGGAACTGCCGCTGTGCCTCGCAGGTGTCCCGGAATTCTGAATCTTGCATTCCCGAAACGCATACAGTATAATGGACGCGTCCGGAAAAAGGAAGAAATAAGAGAATTCAGAAAGGACTGTGTAGTTTATGAGTTGTTCAGAATTAAAAGCCCGCGCAAGAGCACAGCTTGGCGGCGGTATTTTTCAGAACCTCTGGATGATGGGGCTGGCCGTGTGCCTGCTGATCGGTCTGATGGAGTCGGCTGCCGCCGGCATTATCCCCGGTATCGGCGCGCTGCTCGTGGTCGGCCCGCTGGAATACGGCATGGCGTATATCTTCCTCAAGCAGGCGCGTGACCATCAGCCCGTGCAGCTGGGCGATATGTTCCGCGGCTTTCAGGATGATTTCGGTGGAACGTTCCTCATCGGTCTTATGACGTCGCTGTTCACGTTCCTGTGGTCGCTGCTGTTCGTCATCCCCGGCATTGTCAAGGCGTATGCCTATTCTATGGCATACTATATCAAGCTTGATCATCCCGACTACGGCTGGAAGGCCTGCATTGACGAAAGCCGCCGTCTGATGGACGGGCACAAATGGGAGAAATTTGTGCTTGACCTGAGTTTCCTCGGCTGGATCATTGTCGGCTCTTTGTGCCTCGGCATCGGCATGCTTTGGGTTACGCCGTATATGGAAGCGGCGAACGCACAGTTCTACGAATATGTCCGCACCTGCCCGTCCGTGATGGGAGACTGAAAGGCGGCTGCGTATTCATGCTTTGCCGGGCGGACACTGCTGTCCGCCCGGCAAAATACACCGCCGGCGAAGCCGGCAGAAAGGCAAATGCCATGAGACTCGATAAATATCTGAAGGTTTCCCGCCTTATCAAGCGCCGCACAGTTGCAAACGAGGCGTGCGACAACACCCGCGTGACAGTCAACGGCAAGCCCGCCAAGGCCAGCTATGACGTCAAGGTCGGCGATCATATCGCCATCGCCTTCGGCGCGCGAACCGTCACGGTCGAGGTACTCGCCGTGGCCGAGGCTGTGCGCAAGGACGACGCGGCAGCCATGTACCGCGAAATCTGAACATAAAAAAGCTGCATAGGCCCGTCCTTCCCGCGTATATATGTAGGGAGAAGCCGGCATACCCGGACAGAAGAAAGGATGATACCATGCAGCAGGCGCTGATCGAAACGAATCTTGCCCAGCAGCCGCACCGGCTGACGCTCGACTCGCGCAGCCGTCTTTCCATCACAGGCGTTCTGGAGGTCGAAAGCTTTGACGACACGGAGATCCTTCTGACCTCCACGCGCGGCCCGATGTCCATCCGCGGACAGGGACTGCATCTGCAGCAGCTGTCCATCGACGGCGGGCAGGTCCTGGTCGATGGGAGCGTCGACGCGATCTCGTATGAGGACGATATCCCGCGCGGCGGCTTTTTCGCCCGGCTGTTCGGCTGATGGAGATCCCTGTCTCGGCGCAGGCACTGACCTTTGCGCAGGGGGTGCTTCTGGGGCTGGGGCTGTGTCTGGCATACGATCTGCTGCGGGCGCTGCGGCGGCTCTTGCCGCAGACGGGCTTCGCAGCGGACGCACTGTTCGGGCTGCTGCTCACGGCCTCGTTTTTGTCCTTCGCGCTCACGGCGGGGCAGGGACAGTTCCGGCTGTATGTGTTCCTCGCTGTATTTTTGACCGCTGTTTTGTATTTTCTGACGCTCAGCCCGTTTGTGCTGCGCGTATTCCGGACGCTTTTCCGCCTGCTGGGGCGGATTTTGCGGACGCTGCTCGCGCCGCTGCGCTTTTTCTTGAAATTTCTCAAAAAAATTTCAAAAACCCTCTTTGCAAGTTTCCGAAAATGGGGTACAATGACCTGTAAGCATATTCTCGATTGGAAACACGCACAACTGGAAAGGAGCAGACGCCGGAATGAAATTCGTCAAGTCGTCTCTGCTGGTCAAGCTGGTGATTCTGATCCTCGTTGTGTACGCCACTGTTACCCTGGTGCGCCTTCGTTCCCAGATCAACGAAAAGGAAGCCGAAGCCGCCGGGCTGACAAGTTCTATCGCAAGCACACAGCAGGAAAATGACCGTCTGCAGAGTTCGATCGACGCACTCGACACACCCGATGGGCTGGAACAGGTCGCGCGCGACCAGCTCGGCATGGTTTCAGAGGGTGAGATTGTCTTTGAAGACGTCGGTGACTAACAAAATGGGGGATTAGGATAGAAAGATGCAGTTGAAGGTTGGAGAAATTGTTGAAGGAACCGTCAAGAGTCTGACAAAATTCGGCGCGTTCGTCGCGCTGGACGCAAATACGACCGGACTTGTCCACATTTCCGAGGTCGCGCACACCTATGTGAGCGATCTGCACGAGTATCTGACCGAGGGTCAGACCGTCAAGGTCATGGTCATCGGACTGGACAATGGAAAGATCAATCTTTCCATCAAGCGCACGCTGCCTGCGCCCACGCGCCAGCAGAGCCAGCGTCCGCGCGGCGGCGCACAGCAGCGCCAGGCGCAGCCGAACCGGCAGCAGCCGTCCGCGCCGCAGCAGAAATCGTTCGACGATATGCTCAAGCAGTTTATGTCTGAGTCCGACAGCAAAATGTCCTCCATCCGCGCCTATTCCGACCACAAAACAAAAACAAGAAGAAGATAACGTCATTCGCCCCAGCGCGGTCTGCCGCGCCGGGGCGGCGTTTTATGAGGCATCAAAATATGAAGCATGTCATCATCACCGGCGGCTCACGCGGCATCGGGGCCGCAGCCGTGCGCGCGTTTTCTGCGCGCGGCGATCAGGTCGCATTTCTCTATGAAAAGGAAGCCGAACAGGCGGCGGCCGTCGCTGCGGAGACGGGCGCGCTTGCTATCCGCTGCGATGTGTCGGACGAGGCGGCGGTGAACGCTGCGTTTGCGCAGCTTTCTGGTACGGATATCCTCATCAATAACGCCGGGATCGCGGATTATGATCTCATCAATGTGATCACGCCCGAGCGGTGGCGCAGGCTGTTCGCCGTCAACGTGGACGGCGCGTTCTACTGCATCCGCGCAGCCCTCCCCCATATGCTGCGGCAGCAGTCCGGCTGCATCCTCAACGTCAGTTCCATGTGGGGACAGGTCGGTGCGTCGTGCGAGGCAGCGTATTCGGCGACGAAGGGCGCGATTCTGGCTTTGACCAAAGCGCTGGCGCAGGAACTGGGGCCGTCCGGTATCCGCGTGAACGCCGTCGCGCCGGGCGTCATTCAGACCGACATGTGCGCGCATGTAGACCCCGCCGTCATGGAGAGCCTGCGGCAGCAGACGCCCATCGAGCGGCTGGGCACGCCGGAGGATATCGCGCGGGCGATGGTCTATCTGGCAGATGCAGCGTTTATTACCGGGCAGGTCCTGCCCGTCAATGGAGGATTCGTCATTACCTGAACTTGCTTTTACAAAGGAGGAACCCATGAAACGCTTCTTGCACAGACTCCCGCTCCTGTTCGTCGTTCTTCTGCTGCTGACCACAGCGGTTTTCGCCGACATGGGCCCCAAGCCGCAGCTTACCGTCGTCGTGGAACACGCGCCGTCAGAACTGTATTATCTCGACCTGCTTGCAGAGGGCGAATACGAGTACGACCCTGACTTCGCCATGGATGAAACCGATCTTGACCCCGAGCTGCTGGCCGCATTCCGCGCCGCGATCCCTGACGGATGGCACGCCTGCATCGCCGAGGGCACAACCGGCGCTCCGATCTGGGGGAAACTCACCGGCGACCCTGCCGGACCCACGAATTATCACAGCTTCCGCTATTACGGCGTCCCAGAGACATACCGCATTCTGATCGTCACGGCCTCCGGCGAGACGTTTTTGTCGGACGTACTGACACGCAGGACGCTCCAGTCCTCTGTCACGGTCGATTGGGTGGCGAAGACGGCGAAGCCGCCGCTGCAGTCCGAAGGGTATCTGCTGCAATTCGCCGCGACGTTTGTGCCGACGATTTTGATCGAACTTGTGGTCCTGCTGCTGTTCGGATTCAAGCTGAAAGAGAACTGGAAGCCGTTCCTGCTCGTCAATCTTGTGACGCAGGGGCTGCTGCACGGATATTTTGCGCTGTTCGCCGTCAACAACGGCGTCGGGCCGTGGTATTTCATGCTCTTTATCCCGGCGGAGTTGGTGATTGCACTGCTCGAGGCATTTATCTACCGCGCCGCACTCAAGGGCCGGTCAAAGCGCCGTGCGTTCCTCTGCGGCCTGTGCGCCAACGTCTGCTCAGCCGCGCTCGGCTATTTCCTTGCAGAGCCGGTCTGGCGATTTGTTGTATCGATCAGCTGAGGTGCAGATGAAAAGCCTCCTCTTGCCGTGCCCCGCACGGTAAGGGGAGGTGGCATTTTCGAGGAAAATGACGGAGGGGATTTGTTGCAAAGTTCAGAGTTCTCCGAAATTTGCAGCGTTCGAATCCCCTCAGGCCCGTTGGGCCAGCTCCCCTTGTGCCCAAGGGGAGCCTTTCGTGCGTGTGAATTTGCCGAAGATTTTCGTAAAAACCGCTGCTTTCTGCCGGGCGGACAGCGTCGTCCGCCCCTATGGAGCAGACATATATCCGGACTTTTTGACAGACTGACAAAAATTCAATGCAGAAAGCCGGATTTTTGGGGTGAATCTGCCATTGACATTTTCTGACCCGCTGTATATAATGGCTCCAGAAATCAGGAAAGGAGCCGACACGCGATGAAAAAGCTGTTTACGACCGCTATGATGATGCCCATGTGCATGCGCCGCATGTGCATGTTTTCGCGTACCCAAAAATCGGCTCGCTTTGTTTCATAAATTTCCATATTGGCAGACAATCCGCCAATTCCGGAGCTGAGAAACGATGTGAGTTTCCCAGCTCTTTTTATTTGTCTCAGAAAACCTATTAAAACACTGTGGAAGGGGATTTCCCATGATCGAGCTGAAACACCTCGGCAAAATCTATTCCTCGGCCTCCGGCAGCGTGGAAGCGCTGAAGGATGTGAATCTGACTATCGCGGACGGCGAGATCTTCGGCATTATCGGCCTGTCCGGAGCGGGCAAATCGACGCTTGTGCGCTGCATCAACCTGCTCGAGCGCCCGACCTCCGGAGAGGTCTGGGTAGACGGTCGGAATCTGACGACGCTCAGCCAGAAGGAACTTCTGCAGGTTCGCCGTCAGATCGGTATGATCTTCCAAAGCTTCAATTTGCTTGAGCAGCGCACGGTTCTGCGCAACGTCTGCTTCCCGCTTGAGATCTCCGGTACGCCGAAGGCGGAGGCAAAGAAGCGCGCGGAGGAACTTCTGAAGGTCGTGGGCCTTGCTGACAAGGCTGCAAGCTTCCCCTCGCAGCTTTCCGGCGGACAAAAGCAGCGCGTTGCCATCGCCCGCGCACTGGCAACCAATCCCCGATATCTGCTGTGCGACGAAGCGACCAGCGCCCTTGACCCCAACACAACGCGCTCCATTCTCGAACTGCTGCGCGAGATCAACAAGTCTCTCGGCGTGACGATCATCGTCATTACACACGAGATGAAGGTCATCGACCAGATCTGCGACCGCGTGGCTGTCATTGACAAAAGCTGTATCGCCGAAGAAGGCCGCGTGGCAGACGTCTTTACGAATCCCAAGTCTGATATCGCGCGCGAGCTCGTGCTTCCGCAGGAGCGCCCGGTGCTCGATCCCACGACCGGCGGCCGGAAGCTGCGCTTGATCTTCAACGGCGAGGATACGCAGAAGCCCGTCATTTCCGAAATGATCCTGGCTTGCCGCGTGCCTGTGAATGTGCTGTTTGCCGATACGAAATCCGTCGAAGGCGCGGCTTACGGCCATATGATTCTCGAACTGCCGAACGACGAGCACGATGCAGAAAAGGTCGTCAGCTGGCTGAAAAACAGCGGCCTGACGTGGAAGGAGGAGCGGTAAATGGCTACCGAATATTTCGTAAAGCTGTGGGACAACAATATTATCCAGCTTGGCATCTGGCAGACGATTTACATGACCGCTCTCACGACGATTTTCGCGTATCTCATCGGCCTGCCGCTGGGCGTCATCCTCTGGGCGACAGACAAGGATGGCCTGCACCCCAATAAGGGCGTCAACACCGTGCTCGGTTTCATCGTAAACTTCTTCCGTTCCATCCCGGCGGTCATTCTCATGGTCGCTATGATCCCGGCGGCAAAGCTGCTGCTCGGCACCTCGACCGGCAACGGCGCGGTCATCGTCACGCTGATCATTGCTGCTGCGCCGTATGTGGCGCGCATGGTCGAATCCTCCTTGAAAGAGGTTCCCGCAGGCGTGATTGAGGCAGCACAGGCAATGGGCTGCACAAATTTTCAGATCATCTGGCATGTGCTGCTGCCCGAGGCAAAGCCCTCGCTCATCTCCGGCTGCGTCATTTCAACCGTCACCATCCTCAGCTACACGGCGCTTGCCGCGACGCTGGGCGGCACGGGTCTTGGACAGATTGCCATCATCCACGGCCACCAGAGAAGCCAGAAGCTGGTCGTCTGGGTCTGCGTGCTGCTGATTGTTGTGATCGTCCAGCTGATTCAGATTGTCGGCACGACCGTCGTCCGCAAGACCGACAAGCGCGCCCGCTGAGTAACCGCTGAAAGGAGTTTTCCATGAGATTGATTTTTGAGCGGCTGCTCCGCATCAACTGGCGATGCGGACGAATGTGACCGAAGCCATCCGCACGTTAAAAACGAACTGACTCTTTCAAACTTCTAAAAATAGCAAAAGGAGATTTTATCATGAAAAAGGTACTTGCAATCGTTCTTTCCGCCCTGCTGCTCGTCGCCGCGCTTGCCGGCTGCACTTCCAAGAGTGAGACCGCTTCCAACGACACCCCCGCCTCCACCGATACTGCTGCTTCCACCGATGGCAAGCTTGAGGTGCTGAAGGTTGGCGCTTCCTCCACTCCGCACGCTGAAATTCTCGAGCAGGTTAAGGACACGCTGGCTGCCGAGGGCTATGACCTCCAGATCGTGATCTACGACGACTATGTGCTGCCCAACCAGTCCTTGGCTGACGGCTCGCTCGATGCGAACTACTTCCAGCACACCCCGTATCTGAACAGCTTCAACGCTTCCAACGGCACGGATCTCGTCGCTGCTGCCAAGATCCACTATGAGCCGTTCGGCCTCTACGGCAATGGTGTTTCCTCTGTTGCGGACATTGCCGCTGACGCAACCATCCTGATCCCGGCTGACGACTCCAACGAGACGCGCGCGCTGCTTCTGCTGGCACAGGAAGGCCTCATTGAACTGCCCGCCGACGCCTCCGCTGAAAAGGGCGTGACCACGCTGGATATCGTTGATGCGAAGGGCCATGACGTACAGCCGCTGCAGGCCGATACCGTCCCCGCACAGCTGGCCAACTCCAACCCCGGTACGGTCGCTGTTATCAACGGCAACTACGCGCTGCAGGCTGGCCTCCATGCCTCTGATGCGCTTGCCATTGAAGACGCTTCCGGCGACGCCGCACAGACCTACGCCAACATCGTCGCCTGCCGCGCAGGTGAAGAAAGCAGCGCCAAGATCCAGGCGCTTGTCAAGGCGCTCCAGTCCGACGCTGTGAAGGAGTATATTGAAAAGACCTACAACGGCGCTGTCGTTGCGATCTTCTGAGTTTTCTGCTGTACCGCCCGGCTCCATTTCTGGAGCCGGGCGGTTTTGTCTTTTCTCCCCAGCAAAAAACCGAGGCGGCAGGTTTCAGCCCCCTCCGTTTTCTCTGAACGATTCGCTTATTTCTCCATCAAGCCAACACAGTCATAATACGGCTTGGAGGCGATAAGTGCTTTGTTCTCTTTAAAGATATTGTGCATGAGCGTAATGACGGCATAATCGCACTGCGCCATGGCTTCGGCAAGAGAATAATTATGGTATCCCGCCACGTCGCCCCGAATATACGGCTCACAGGCAAGAACCTCATAGCCGCGCGCTTTCAGGATGTTCGCAAACAGGACGGACGGGCTTTCGCGCGTATCGTCAATGTTGGCTTTGAAACTCATGCCGAGCACGGCAATTTTTGCGCCGGGCTTCACGTCGCGCGCGATGCGGTCCGCCGTCCAAGCGGGCTTGCCATCGTTGACAAGACGCGCCTCGTAGATGAGCGGCGTAATATCCTCGAACTTCTCATGGATGAACCACGGATCAACCGCGATGCAGTGTCCGCCGACACCGACACCGGGCGAATGCACGTTCACTCTGGGGTGGCAGTTGGCAAGTTCAATCAATTTGAACACGTCG
>ENA-UOJJ01005042-UOJJ01005042.1-human-gut-metagenome-genome-assembly--contig:-CS66-NODE-5042-length-11545-cov-4.425762_pt1 | contig 11545 bp, 14 predicted proteins | sample MGYA00242343_ERZ723890 | MGnify/ENA metagenome assembly ERZ723890 | reverse complement strand
TGCATTTATCGGAAAACACCGCGATAATCAATACTTGTAATTCACATTGGAGGGTTAACCCAGGAAAAAAATCCTTGCAACTGTTCTTGGCGTAGTTTTTGCCATGTTCGCGTTTGCCGGCTGCAATATGGCTGCGGCGGACGGAACCGCTACCGGCGCCAGCGGCATTACGAGCATCGTTATGATGGTCGTCATCATCGCTGTGTTCTACTTCCTGATGATCGTCCCCGAAAAGAAGCGCAAGAAGAAAGCGCAGGAGATGCGTGACAGCATCGAAGTCGGCGACAAGATCGTCACCATCGGCGGCATGGTCGGCAAGGTCGTCCACGTCACCGGCGACAAGCTCACCTTCGAGACCGGCTAAGACCGCGTCCGCATCGAGATCACCAAGTGGGCGGTCTCCAGCAATGAGGGCAAGGGCGCCAACAAGGAGACCTCTGATTCCGAGGAGTCTCTGGGCAACTGATCGCACCGGACACAGGCGTATAAAAACACCCCTGCAGGAATAAGTATGAACGTACTTATCTGCGGGGGTGTTTTTATGGTCAAACAACAGCCGAACCGGAAAGGGCAGGCTGCGGACGCCGTGCGGTCGGGAAGCGTTATGGCAGGAGCGTCGCTTCTGCTTGCGCTTCCGGCGGCGCTGCTGATCCGCGAGGGAGTGCTGCCGGAAACGTCGGTGCAGCTTACTGCGCTTGTATGCGCCGGTCTTGCGGCGCTATTGTCCGAGTGTCTTTGTTTCGGGAAGCGAAGGGGAGGGTATGCGTATATCCCGCTTTCCGCGCTGGCCGCGGCGCTCATTTTGCTTCTTGTCGGAGCCTGCCTTCCGATGAACGGCTGGGATATCGGTTGCGTTTTGAAAACGCTGTGCGTTATGACGGCGATGATGACGGGCGTGTATTTCATAAAAATGAACAAAAATAACAAAAAATCACGAAAAAGCCGCGCGGGCTATTACAAATAGGAATCAAATAACAGAGTTGACATAAGCGGGGCTGTTTCACCGATATCTTGGGGGTATTACAAAGCGTAATCGCAAAATACGGTGAAAAATCCTTGATTTTCAATGGTTTTTCGGTATCCGGTTACATAGGATAACATAATACAGTTGACATAAAAACTGGACATAATTCACAAAATTCTAAAAACGCGGAAAAAGGGATTGATAACTTTATGAATCTGCGGTATAGTGTGCGTACAACAGATTATGTAAATTATTGTTTTATGTTGTTTCTTTTGCCGCGAGGCGAGGTGACGACATGAACGTTTCACCGGATGACGCGGCGATCTCAGCGCCGCGCATTTTACGCCTTGCGCGGCCGGCCCGCCGTGTTTTGCCGCTGGCGATGCTTTTCGGCGCGTCGCTCGGGACGCTTGCCGGATCACGCATTTTCCCGCCGGTTCCGGAGTCCGTTGCGTCGCTTGCCGACGCCTCTCTTTCGGGCTCGGCCGGATACCTCCGGCTCCTCTGGACATATTCCGCGCCGTGTTTCATCGCGGTGTTTCTTTCCGCCGTTTTATTCGGCTTTCTGCTTCTCCCGATCCTTTTTCTTTTTCGGGGGTTCCTTCTTTCCTATAGCGTGTCGGTGCTGCTTGCGGGCGGCGTCCCCGCGGGAAGAGCCTGTCTCATCGTAGGGCTCCCGGCTCTCTTTTCTCTTACGGCTTTGTTTTTGCTTGGCGAGGAGGCGTTCTGCTCCTCTCTGGATATATACCGAACCTGCCGCGGCTATCCGACCGTCCGGTTTTCGTTCGTTTCCGCAGACCGGCTTCTGATCGCCGCGCTGCTCGTGTCTGCCGCGGCATTCGTCCGGCAGCTTTTGATCCCGTTACTACTATAAAGCACAGCATAGAGAGTAGAGAAAGAAAAGAGGAAGGAGGGCGTTGCTATGGATAATTCCGTATGCTTTGAAAAATTCAAAGACTACCTTACGAATGTGAAAAAGGCTTCCAGCAACACCCTGAGTTCGTATCTCCGCGATATCCGTCAGTTCGGAGAATACCTTGACTCACACGAAACTGTCGGATACACCGAGGCGGACGAGGAGGTCCTGAACGGATACATTTCCTGGCTGCGCGGGATGGGAAAATCGGTAGCGACCGTTTCTCGCTCCATCGCGTCGCTGAAATGCTTTTATACCTTCCTCATTCTCCAGCGCATCGTGAGCGAAAACCCGACCGGCAAGCTGGTTCCGGATAAATGCGAGCAGAAGCTCCCGCAGATCCTCACGAGCAGCGAGGTCGAGCTGCTGCTTGAGCAGCCGGAGTGTATCGACTTCAAGGGCTACCGCGACAAGGCAATGCTGGAATTGCTGTATGCCACCGGCATCCGTGTGAGCGAGCTCATTTCGCTCAATGTGACGGACGTGAATCTGACAGCCGGCGCGATCCGCTGCATCAGTCACGACAAGGAACGGTTTATCCCGCTCTATCCGGCGGCGATCCGGGCGTTGAGCGAGTATATGGAGTTTGTCCGCCCGCAGATGCTGGCGCGAAAGGATGAGACCTCTCTCTTTGTGAATGTCAGCGGCGAGCGCATGTCCCGGCAGGGCTTCTGGAAGATCATCAAGTCCTATCAGGCCAAGGCGCACATCGAGAAGGACATCACGCCGCACACGCTGCGCCATTCCTTTGCTGCGCATCTGCTGGAAAACGGCGCGGATATCCGTGCGATCCAGGAAATGCTCGGCCATGCGGATATCAGCTCCACGCAGGTCTATTCGCAGCTCGTCAAAAAGCAGCTCAAGGACGTGTACCAGAAATCGCATCCGCGTGCCTGATTTCGAGCCGCTTCAACTATATCGGCAGCGAGGCGTTCCAAAAGTTTTTTGGGACGCCTCTTTATTTTTTGTAATCGTTGTGTTACAATGACATGAATACATTGGGAGGTTAGCAGCTATGCCTGAAAACTATATCACCAGCCAGACGGAAAAAGGAAATATCAGCATTTCGGAGGACGTTATCCAGGTGATGGTCAACGCCGCTGTTTCGGAGATCGAAGGCGTTGCAGGGCTTTCGTCCGTGCCCGGCGCGGACATCGCCGAGTTCCTCGGCATCAAGAGCGCGACCACGCCGCCGAGTGTGAAGATCGCCGCGGAGAACGGACAGGCCGTCATTGACATCCTCATCATGGTCCGCTACGGCTACGGCGTCACGGTCGTTGCCAAGAAGGTGCAGGACCAGGTCGCCGTGAGCGTGGAGGACATGACCGGACTCAAGACCGTCGTCAACGTGCATATCACGGGCATTGCCTTTGATAAGACCGATATGAAGGGGTAAGTCTCTCTATGACGAGAACGAATGCACGGCAGCTGGCGCTTCAGCTCAGCTTTGCCGTTAGTGCCGGCAGCGACGTCGGACCGGACGCCTTTTTTGACGAGGACTATTTCCGTGCCCTTCCGGCGGAGGATGCTCTTTTCACGGAGATCCCCGGCGAGGAGGAGCGCGCTTACATCAACGCCCTTGTGACCGGTGTGCGCGACCACCGCGAGGAACTGGACGATCTCATCGAGCAGTTCTCCCACGGCTGGAAGCTCTCGCGCATTTCGCGTACGGCTCTCGCCGTGCTGCGCGTTGCACTTTATGAGATCCTTTATATGCCGGATATCCCGGCGGCGGCGTCCATCAACGAGGCCGTCGAGTTGGCCAAAGGGTACGATGAGCCAGAGACCGTCCGCTTTATCAACGGCATCCTCGGCAGCTTCATGCGCTCGCGCGGCGAGACCGTGGAGGAACAGCCGGCGGAGACGGAGCCCGCGGAAGACGCGGCAGCGGCGGAGAACGGACCCACGACGGAAGAATGACGGAGATTTCGCCGCTCTCCGTATCGGAGATCACGGAGCACATCCGCGCCATCGTAGAAAGCGACGGCGCGCTGCGCCGCGTTTATGTCCGCGGCGAGCTTTCCAATTATAAGATCTATCCCTCGGGACATCATTATTTCACGCTCAAGGATGCGGGCGCGTCGATCCGGTGCGTCATGTTCCGCGCCGACGCTTCGCGGCTGCGTTTCCGCCCGGAAAACGGCATGGCAGTGATCTGCTCCGGGCGCGTCGCCGTCTATCCGCGGGACGGAGCCTATCAGCTCTATGTCACCGCCGTTCAGCCGGAAGGTCTGGGCGATCTTTACGCGGCGTATGAGCAGCTCAAGGCAAAGCTGCTCGCGGAAGGGCTGTTTGCGCAGGAGCACAAAAAACCGCTTCCCGCCATGCCGGAGAAGATCGCGCTCATCACCTCCGGGGCCGGCGCCGCTGTACAGGATATGATCCGTATTCTCGGCAGGCGCTGGCCGCTCACAAAGATCCTTGTGATGCCGGTGCGCGTGCAGGGAACGGAAGCCCCCGCGGAGATCGCCGGTGCGATCCGGTACGCGAACCGGTGGAATGTGGCCGATCTTATCATCACCGGCCGCGGCGGCGGCTCCATCGAGGATCTCTGGGCGTTCAACGACGAGCGCGTTGCCCGCGTGATTTTTGCGTCCGAGATACCGGTCATCTCCGCCGTCGGGCATGAACCCGATGTGACCATCGCCGACTTTGTCGCCGATGTACGCGCGGCAACGCCGTCAAACGGTGCGGAGATCGCCGTACCGGAGCAGGCCGAAGTCCGTGCGCTTCTCCTCTCGCTGGAAAACCGGCTCGGTCAGGCGGAGCGGAAGCGGCTGGATGCTCTCGCCTCGCGGCTGAACGAGCTTTCGGCACGGCCGGTGCTGCAGAGCCCGACGGGCTTTCTTCAGAACCGGCGGCTGGATGTGGATCGCCTTTCCGACCGTCTGCACGCGGCGGAAAAGCATCTCCTGCTCGCCAAACGGCAGGAATATGTCCGGCTCGTATCGTCGCTTGAGGCGATGAGCCCGCTCAAGGTGCTCGCGCGCGGCTTTTCCGTGGCGACCGACGCGTCCGGCGCGATCCTCAGAGACGCCAAGGCTGTCGCATCCGGCGACAGCGTCCATATACGGCTTGAACACGGCGCGCTTGACTGCCGTGTGGAGCATCAATCGGAGGTACAATGATGAAAAAGCTATATCGCATGGTTGCGCTTGCTCTGGCAGCAGCGGCTCTTTGCTTTTCTCTGACGGGCTGCGGCATCTCCGACTTTTTCAAAAACAAGGACAACAAAACGCAGGATGACCCGAACGCGTCTCCCTCGGCGGCTTCGACAGCGACGCCCGAAGCGGCGACGCCTGTTCCGGAAGTCTCCGCAACACCGGAGGCAACGAAGGAGCCGGTCAAGGTCGAGATATTCTATGAAAACAAGGCCGTGACGGAGCTGAGTTTCCAGACCTCCACGGTCATCCGTCTGCAGGCTGTTGCGAGCGACGGTTCCACCGGCGGCATCTGGACCTCCAGCGACGCGTCCTCTGCCAGTGTGGACGAAAACGGCATCGTCACCTGCTGGAAGGTCGGCAATCCCAAGATCACCTATACCATCGGCGATGCGTCCGCGTCGCTCTCACTGACCGTTACGGAGCCGACGATCAAGATCTGCTACGGCGATGTGGAAAAGACCGACATCAGCCTCAGCGGTCAGTGGGGATATGAGATCCAGCTCACCGCCGCCGTTACGCCGGAGGGAAGCGAGGTCACATGGTCCTCGGAAGACCCCGCCATTGCGACGGTATCCGAGACCGGTCTCGTCACCGGTAAGAAGATGGGCTATACGAACATCGTCTGCAAGTCCGGCACGGCCAAAGCGGTCTGCATCATCCGCGTGGCCGATAATCCGCCCGCGGCAGCCGCTGCCGCGCCGCAGGCGACGCCTGACCCGAACGATAAAACGCCGCGCGTCGTCATCACCTGCTTCGGCCTGCCGAATTCCGACTTTACCATTACTGTCGGACAATCGGTCGATCTCAACTGCACGATGTACAACATCGATCCCAGCACGAACAAGGAGACATGGACGATCGAGGATACCGCCATCGCCACTGTCAACGAAAATGGCGTCGTCACCGGCGTGAAGGCGGGAACGACCAAGGTCATCTGCACCGTCGGCGACGTGAAATGCGAAACCATTGTCCGCGTTACCGATAAAAAGAGCTGATCGAAACGGACAGGAGGATCACCATGGCTGAACGGAAAACCGCAAAACCGAAGACTTTTGAGCAGATGCTTGCCCGACTGGACGAGATCGTCCGCTCGCTCGAAAAGGGCGACGCTCCGCTCGAGGAGTCTCTTTCGCTGTATACCGAGGGCGCGGAGCTGATCCGCACCTGTACAAAGCAGCTCGACGAGGCCGAGCAGACCGTTGTGAAGCTGCAAAAGGGCGCGGACGGCGCACCGGTCGAAACATCCTTTGCATCGGAGAACGAATGACCATGGATCATTTCAGCGAATATAAAGCCATCCAGAATGAGATCAACGCCGCGCTGGAGACGTATTTCACGGCAGACTGCCCGCAGAAGGAGCTTCTGGACGCCATGCGCTATTCTCTCCTCGCCGGAGGAAAGCGCATCCGACCGCTGCTGCTCGTGAAGTTCTGCGAGATCTCCGGCGGAGACCGCGCCGCGGCACTGCCTGCGGCCTGCGGCATCGAAATGCTGCATACCTATTCGCTGATCCACGACGATCTGCCCTGCATGGATAACGACGATCTGCGCCGCGGAAAGCCCACCTGCCACAAGATGTTCGGCGAGACCAATGCCGTTCTCGCCGGAGACGCGCTGCAGTCGGCGGCATACTGCGCCGTGTTGTCCGCGCCGGCTGCGCCGGAGCGTACCGCGGCGATGGCCAAAACGCTGGCCTTTGCCGCCGCCGAGCAGGGCATGTGCGGCGGACAGTATCTGGACACGAGCAAAGAGGGACTTCCGGTCACGGAGGCGGAGCTCTACGAGATCCACCGCCTGAAAACCGGAGCGCTGCTCCGCGCCGCGTGCGTCATGGGCGTGCAGTGCGCCGGAGGTACACCGGAGCAGGTTGCGGCTGCGGAAGAGTACGCGATGAATCTCGGCCTGGCTTTCCAGATCCGCGACGATGTGCTCGACACAATCTCTACGGAGGACGAGCTGGGCAAGACCATCGGTTCAGACGCTGCAGAGAAAAAGACAACGTTCGTTTCGCTTCTCGGCGTCGAGGAATGCGGCCGGCTCGTACATCTCCATACGGAGAAGGCAAAAGCCGCCGCTGCCGGATATTTTGCGGATACGGAATTTCTCTGCTGGCTTGCCGACCTTCTGGCGGACCGCAGGAAGTGAATATTTTCCGGATAAAATGTGAATATTTTTTGTCAAAACACCCTTTGCTCTTGTAAAGGGTGTTTGTTTTTGTTATTATACTTAAGTTAAGAGTATGAGGGGATGCAGTTGTGTTGAACCAGAACGAAAAAGAACTTTTATATAGAATAAACAGCAATGCCGATCTCCGTGCCGTACCGGAACGGGACATTCCGGAGCTTTGCCGGGACATCCGCGAGTTTCTTGTGGAAAACGTGTCGCACACCGGTGGGCATCTTGCATCGAATCTCGGCAGTGTGGAGCTGACGGTGGCGCTGCACCGCGTCTATGACCCGATGAAGGACCGCATCCTGTTCGATGTCGGGCATCAGTCCTATGTCCACAAAATTTTGACCGGTCGGAGAGATTCCTTCGATACGCTGCGCCAGCTCGACGGTATTTCCGGCTTTCCCAAGCCGTGCGAGAGCAACGCCGATCCGTTTCTTGCCGGACACGCCTCCGATTCCGTGTCGCTGGCCGCGGGGATGGCACGAGCCCGAACGCTCATGCACGGAAATTACGACGTTGTCGCCGTTGTGGGCGACGGCGCGATGACCGGCGGCTTGTGCTTTGAGGGACTGAGCGATCTCGGTGCAAGCCGCGAGGCTGCCGTGGTTGTTCTCAACGACAACGGCATGTCCATCAACGAAAATGTCGGCGGCGTGGCGAGATTGCTCCGCCGCGCACGCACGCGCCCCGGATATCTCCGCTTCAAGCGGACATACCGCCGTGTGATGAAAAAGCACCCGCACGCCTATGAAGAGCTGCACCGGCTCAAGGAGCGCATCAAAGCGCGCCTTCTGCCGTCCGGTATATTTGACGATCTCGGGTTTTACTATATCGGGCCGGTGGACGGCCACGATGAAAAGGCGCTCGAAACTACGCTGCGCTGGGCGAAGGATCTTCATCGCCCGGTCGTTGTGCATGTGGTGACGGTGAAGGGAAAGGGCTACGCCCCCGCGGAGGCGGACCCGCAGACGTACCACGGCGTCAACCCGTTCGATCGGAAGACCGGCGTCACGACCGTTCCGACCAACGACTTTTCTGCGGCATTCGGCGCATCGGCGATTGCGCTTGCGGAAAAGGATCCGACGGTCTGCGCCGTTACTGCGGCGATGGAACACGGCACGGGGCTGTTCGAATTTGCCCGCCGTTTTCCGAACCGGTATTTTGAACTCGGCATTGCCGAGGAGCATGCCGCCGCGATGTGCGCCGGCATGGCAAAGCAGGGGCTGACGCCCATTTTTGCCGTTTACTCCACCTTTCTCCAGCGCTCTTACGATATGCTCATCGAGAACATCGGACTCATGGGGCTGCATGTTGTGCTTGCCGTGGACCGCGCGGGACTTGTCGGGCGCGACGGCGTCACGCATCAGGGCTCTTTTGATATCGCGTATCTCGGCTCCGTGCCGAATATGACCGTATATGCTCCGGCGAGCTTCTGCGAACTGGACTCCATGCTATCCATCGCCGTGCGTGAAAAATCCGGTCCCGTAGCGCTCCGGTATCCCCGTGGGGGAGAGGGCGCATATACCGACGACCACTCCCGCGAGGATTCGACCGTTCTGCGCAGCGGCGGCGATGTAACGATCGCCACCTACGGCATCAGCGTCAACGCAGCGCTCGCCGCAGCGGAGACGCTTTCCGCCGACGGCATCCGCGCCGAGGTCATCAAGCTCAACCGGCTGCTGCCGCTCGCCCCGGAGACCGTCCGTGAGTCGCTGCGGAAAACCGGACGGTTTATTATGGCGGAGGAAGCCTGCCGCTCCGGAAGTCTTGGTACGCTTCTTCTTGCAGACGCCGCGGCAAACGGCATTTCGCTGCGCGGCGCCCGGCTGCTGGATCTCGGCAGCGGCGTTATTAAGCACGCTTCGGTCCGTGAGCTGCAGCACTGCCTGCATCTGGATGCGGATGGCATTGCCGCCGCAGCAAAGGAGATACTGCATGAAAAAGATCCGGCTTGATCAGCTTGTTTTTGATAAAGGCCTCGCCGAGAGCCGCGAGCGCGCCAAGGCGTATATCATGGCGGGCAGCGTCTATGTGAACGGCCAGAAGGAGACAAAGCCCGGCACCTCCGTAGCGGAGGACGCCGCCGTGGAGATGCGGGGTGAAACGCTGCCGTATGTCAGCCGCGGCGGATGGAAGCTCGAAAAGGCGCTGCGTGTGTTTCCCATCGATGTGAAGGACGCCGCGTGCATTGACTGCGGCGCTTCCACCGGCGGATTCACGGACGTTCTGCTGCAAAGCGGCGCGGCCAAGATTTATGCCGTCGATGTCGGCTACGGTCAGCTTGCCTGGAGCCTCCGCACCGATCCGCGCGTCGTCTGCATGGAGCGGACGAACATCCGCTATGTTACGCATGAACAGATCCCGGAGGAGATGGACGTTGCCGTTGCCGATCTGAGCTTCATTTCGCTCCGTCTCATTCTGGGCGCGGTCGGCGCGCTTTTGAAGCCGGAGGGCGAGATGGTATGCCTTGTCAAACCGCAGTTTGAAGCGGGCAAGGACAAGGTAGGGAAAAAGGGCGTGGTGCGTGACCCTGCCGTTCACGCAGAGGTGCTGCGCGAATTTCTGCGCTATGCGCCGGAATGTGGCTTCGGCGTGCGGGGGCTGGATTTCTCGCCCATCCGCGGCCCGGAGGGAAATATAGAGTATCTTGCCTGGCTCAAAAAGGGTGCGGAGAGCATTCCGGAGCCGGACATCGACGCGCTCGTCGCCGCGTCTCACGCGGCACATGGAAAGGACTCCGAAAAATGAAAGACGGATATGTTCTGCTCTGTCCGAACGCCCACCGCGACCACGGCCTTGCTTCCACGCTCGCCATTGCCGAGGCGCTGCGCGAGCGCGGACATGAAGTGCGCATCTCTCCCTTCCTCAGCGACGGGCTGGAAAACACCTGGCCGCGCGATATTCCGACCGCTGCTCTTCCGATGGCGCTGCCCGGCGCGAGGCTCGTCGTCTCTCTCGGCGGCGACGGTACGATTTTGCAGCTTTCCCGTTATCTCGCCGGTTCCGGCGTTCCGATCCTCGGCGTCAATCTCGGCAACAAGGGCTTTCTCGCCGAACTGGAGCAGACAGAGACGGACTGTATACTGGAAGTGGCCGATGGCCATTACACGGTTCAGACGCGCATGATGCTCGATCTCAAGCTCTTCCGTAAGGGCGAGCTGGTCTATGAGGGAAGCGCTCTCAACGAAGCGGTCGTCCGTGCCTCGGTGAGCGTTGTGAAGCTTGAAGCATTCAGCGACGGAAGAGAAGTTACGGCGTTTTCCGGCGACGGAATGATCGCCTCCACGCCGACCGGGTCTACCGCTTACTCCATGGCGGCGGGCGGGCCGATCGTCGAGCCGTGCGCCGACTGCATCATTCTCACACCGATCTGCACGTTTCGCCTTGCGGCGCGCTCGTATGTACTGAAAGCGGACCGCGAAGTATCCATCCGCACCGTGGAGCAGGGAGACAAAGAGGTCTTTCTTTCCGTGGACGGCGTGGCCGTTCCGTTCCTTGACGGGGACGAGCTCGTCGTGGCGCGCTCCGATAAAACGCTTCTTATGGCGCGCGTTAAAGATCGCAGCTTCTTTGACATTGTTTTTGAAAAATTAGTCGATAAATGAAAGAGGTGAACGCCCCGTGAAATCAAAGCGACAGGAAGAGATTCTTGCGTTGATTCAGGAGCAGAACATTGAGACCCAGAACCAGCTGATCGAAGCGCTGCGCAAGCGCGGCGTGAAAAGCACGCAGGCGACGCTCTCGCGCGATATCCGCGAGCTTCGTCTGGTAAAGGAGCTTTCCCCGGATGGCGGCTACCGCTATACCGTCCCTGCGCGGGAGGATTCCGGCGATCAGCTCGACCGGCTGCGCAAGATCTTCCGTGAATGTGTCGTGAGCTTTGATACGGCGCAGAACATCGTCGTCATCCACACACTGCCCGGCCTCGCCAATGCCGCGGCGTCCATGCTCGACAATCTGGATGTTCCGAATCTCGTCGGGACGCTCGCCGGGGACGATACCGCGTTCCTTGCCATGCGCGATGTCGGTACGGCACTGGACTTCTGTCGGGAAATCGAGGCTATGCTGTAATGCTCAAAACACTCCACATTGAAAATATCGCCGTGATCGAGCGCGCAGATGTGGAATTTTCTGCCGGACTGAGCGTACTGACCGGCGAAACGGGCGCAGGCAAATCGATCATCATCGACTCGCTCAACGCTGTACTCGGCAACCGCGTCAGCCGCGAGCTTGTCCGCTCCGGCGCGGATCGCGCGTCCGTCACGGCGTCCTTTGAATCGGCGCAGGCGGAGCGCTGGTGTGCCGATAACGAGATCGACGCGGACGACG
>ENA-UOJJ01005034-UOJJ01005034.1-human-gut-metagenome-genome-assembly--contig:-CS66-NODE-5034-length-11568-cov-5.402588_pt1 | contig 11568 bp, 11 predicted proteins | sample MGYA00242343_ERZ723890 | MGnify/ENA metagenome assembly ERZ723890 | reverse complement strand
TGAGATAAGATGGAATTTATCAGAGAAGTACTCGGAATCATCAGCCAGTATTACAGCTACCTGCTTTCCGGCGTCGGCTATACGATGCTCATTGCCCTGATCGGTACAGCCGCTGGCTTCCTGATCGGTCTGCTTACGGGCGTCATCCGCACCGCGCCGAAATCGAAAAACGCGGCTGTCCGCGCGCTCCACAAAATCGTCAACGCCATCATCGCCGTCTACATTGAAGTTTTCCGCGGTACGCCGATGATGGTCCAGGCGATGGTCATCTACTGGGGCTACGCCTTTTTGAATGACGGCGCGACGCTGCCGCTCATTCCTGCGGGCCTGTTCATCGTCTCCATCAACACCGGCGCTTACATGGCCGAAATCGTCCGCGGCGGCATCATCTCCGTCGACCGCGGACAGCTCGAGGGCGCGTATTCCGTCGGCATGACGCACGCGCAGGCGATGGTCAAGGTCGTCATCCCGCAGGTGCTTCAGAACATTCTGCCGTCCATCAGCAACGAGTTTGTCATCAACATCAAGGATACCTCGGTTCTGAACGTCATCGGCGTGACGGAGCTCTACTACATGGCGGGCGTCATCAAGCGCATCAATTTGCAGACGTTCCAGGTCTACACGGTCATCTGTATTTTGTACTTCATCCTGACCTTCACGGTCACACGGCTCCTGCGGCTTGCCGAAAAGAAGCTCGCGGGGTCTGACAACTACACGATCTGCGGCAGCGGCTCTGATTCGCAGGCCGAAATTCACATCCGGGAGGCGCAGTAAGATGGAAGAGATTTTAAGACTCGAGCATCTGGAAAAGACGTTCGGCACCCATCAGGTGCTGCGCGACATCAGCTTCTCGGTAAACAAGGGCGATGTGATCAGCATCATCGGCTCGTCCGGCTCCGGCAAGAGCACGATGCTCCGCTGCGTGAACCTGCTCGAAGAGCCGACCGGCGGCAAGATCATTTTTGAGGGTAAGGACATCGCGGGAAAAGAACTCAACTTATCGCAGTACCGCGCGCGCGTGGGCATGGTGTTCCAGCAGTTCAACCTCTTCAACAACATGAACGCGCTCGAGAACTGCGTCTGCCCGCAGCTGACGGTGCTGCACCGGAAACGCGAGGAGGCCGAAAAGATCGCGCGGGATTACTTAGAGCGCGTCGGCATGTCCGCTTACTGCAACGCCCGGCCCGCCCAGCTCTCCGGCGGCCAGAAGCAGCGCGTGGCAATTGCGCGGACGCTCTCGATGAACCCCGATATCATCCTCTTCGACGAACCGACGAGCGCGCTCGACCCCGAGATGGTCGGCGAAGTGCTCGACGTGATGAAGCGCCTGGCAGGCGAGGGCTTTACGATGCTGGTCGTGACGCATGAGATGGCATTTGCACGCGACGTGTCGAGCCGGGTCATCTTCATGGACGGCGGTGTGATCTTAGAGGACGCCGCGCCCGAGGAGATTTTCAACAACCCCAAGCAGGCGAGAACCAGAGATTTTTTGAGTCGGTACCTTTCCCGATGAAGGAATCCAAAAAAGGCAGATAGAACTTTATTCGAAAATATTCCAGCAGCCAAAAGGGTTTGCTGCCTGCAACAAGTGGGCGGCAGGCCCTTCGTTTTGCCGGAAAGTCTGCGGCAAAAGCGCGAAAACGGGAAAATCCCGGCGGCTGGTCACGGTCGTCGGGATTTTGTATCCTTATTGGAAAGCGCGCGGCGGCGAAAAAAGGCTGAATGTGTATGTTTGCGCGAAGTGTTTGCAGGCAAGATGGAAAGCGGTTAGGGTGTATCTGAAAACAGCGCTTAGATGTGCAAAATGCTGAAAGCGACACACGAAGCGGTGACCATAACAAAAGCGAGAAAGGAGGCATCCCGTTTGTCATAGCGTGTCTCAGCGCGGCGAAATTCCTTGAGCCGATTGAAGAAACGCTCTACTACATTCCGCCTTTTATCCTTACCGCCGTATGCACGCAATCTTGAAAGATATATCTTAATAAGCGCATGGAAGGCGTTGTAAAGTAGTTTTTTCAAAAAAACGCTGCAAAAGGAAGACGCTTTCAGAGGGAAATCCACCTCTGAAAGCGTCTGTATTGGTTGTTTAGACGATTCGTTTGTGCAAATTTCTATTGCATTTCAATTTGCGGCAAACCCTTTTGTAATAAGTCTGCGGCAGAAATCAGCTCTGCAGGCACTTCACAGTCCACAGCCGGTTGTAGCTGTCCTTGTTGCTGACGAAGCCTTCAACATACTTGGTGCAGGCCTCGACCGTAAGCGGGTGGCAGATGTACAGCTGCGTGCAGTTTTCATAGATGATCTGGTTGAGCTCGGAGTAGACCTCCTTGCGTGCTTCGGGATCGCTCAGACTGCGGCCTTTCTCGATCAGTTCATCTGCCTTGGGATTGTCGAAGAAGGAGCGGTTGCCGGGCTTGCCCTTCTGCGTGGAGTGGTAGCACGGATAGTAGGTGTAATCGGCGTCACCGGTGGCAGTGATCCATGCGGAGAAGCCCATGTCATGCTCGTGTTCGTTCAGAGCCTGAATGTACGTCGCCTGCTCATAGGTGCGGATATCGACGTTGATGTTGAGTTCCTTGAGCATCTGCTGGACGACCTGACAGATCTCAAGACGCTGCTGAGACTGGTTGGTAACCATGATGAGGTCGCAGCCGTTGGGATAGGAGGACTCAGCCATGAGCTGCTTTGCCTTCTCCAGATCGTAGTCATAAGTCGGGGTCGGGGTGTAGCAGGCAACGATCGGCGCGATCATGCTGTCAGCAAGCGTGGCGCTGCCATGAAGGATGGTATCGATGATCTTCTGGCGGTCAATGGCGTAGCAAATGGCCTGACGAACCTTCAGATCATAGGTGGGACGATCCGCATCGACCAGATTGAAGAAGTAGTTGAAGCAGGTCATGGACGGCTGTGCATACTTGACCAGATCAGGGTTGGCGTCAATCTTGGCTACGTCGTTGGCCTCAATGGAGTAGGCAATGTCGACCTCACCCATTTCCAGAGCGATGACGCGCTGTGCGGCCTCAGGGATGACCTTCATGACAAGGTTCTTGGTCGCAGGCTTGCCCATGAAGTACTCGTCAAACGCCTCGAGCTTGACAGAGTCGGACGGGTTCCATTCGACCATCTTGTACGGACCGGAGCCGATGGGATGCTGAGAGAAATATTCATCGCCGTTGGCCTCGATGTAGGCCTTGGGCACGATGGCAGAGAAGGGCATCGAAAGGTTATTCAGGATCGGAGCGTAAGGCTCTGCGCAGTGGATGACAATGGTGTTCTCACCGGTGATCTCCACACTCTCGATGAAGCTGACGATGTAGTTGACATAGTTGGAGGCGATCGCACGATCAAGCGACCACTTGACATCCTCAACAGTCAAGTCGCTTCCATCGTGGAACTTGACGCCCTGACGGATGGTAAACTCCCAATCCTTGTCGTTGAGCTGCTGATAGCTCTCAGCAAGCAGCGGCTGGGGGTCGCCGTCACCGATGACTTCCAGCAGTGTGCTGAAAATGTTGCAAGTGACCGTAACGGCGGCAGTTTCCTTGCCGATGTGCGGGTCCATCGAGGTCACGTCTGCACTCTGAGCCCAAACGACGGTGTCCTTGTAGTTGCCGTTGGCATCTTCCTGCTGGGTGTCCTGGGTGGCGGCATCGGCGCTGTTATTCTGGTTGCTGTCGGTTGACTTGCTGCAGCTGGTCAGCACCAGACAAAGCAGCGTACAGGCGGCGAGAAGAAGTGCGAGAAGTCGATGTTTCATAATGTTCCTCCTTATATTTTCGTTCTTTTTTTGGCGTTTACGCCATTGCATCCTTGAATTGCGCGGCCTTGATGCAGGCTACGTTGTGACCGGGCTCGATCTCGCACAGCGGGATGTCGCCTGCAGTGCACTCCGGTGTGGCATACGGGCAACGCTTTGCAAACCGACAGCCGGGTTTGGGGTTGATTGGAGACGAAAGCTCGCCTTTGAGCGGAATCTTGTTCATTTTGACCCGCGGATCCGGGATCGGAATGGCGGACAGCAGCGCCTTTGTGTAGGGATGTACCGGCGCACGGAAGAGCTGCTTTGCATTGCAGATTTCCACAACCTGCCCCAGATACATGACCATGATCTGGTTGGACAGATGCTTGACAACGCTCAAATCGTGGGTAATAAACAGATAGGTAAGCCCCATTTCCTCCTGAATATCCTGCATCAGATTTAAAATCTGCGCCTGAATAGAGACATCCAGCGCGGAGACCGGCTCATCACAGACAATGAACTTCGGCTCGAGTGCAAGCGCACGACCGATGCCGATTCTCTGCCGGCGACCACCGTCAAGCTCATGCGGATAGGCATTCACAAGACGCTGGGCAAGACCGACGCGGTCCATGACCTGACGTACATGGCGGTTAAGAGCCTCTTTGTCGCTGGGCTTATACTTGCCCTGAATCAGAAGCGGCTCCGCGATGGTCTGGCTGACAGTCATGCGGGGGTTGATGGATGCAAACGGGTCCTGGAAGATGATCTGCATGTCCTCACGCAGCTTCTTCATCTCTTGCTTGCTGCATGCGGTGACGTCCTTGCCATCAAAAATCACCTTGCCGTCGGTCGGCTCATGCAGGCGAAGGATGGTACGTCCCAACGTGGACTTGCCGCAGCCAGATTCGCCAACAACGCCGAGCGTTTCACCCTTTGCGAGGGTAAAGTTGACGTCATCTACGGCATGGAGCTGACCGGAAGCAGTCTGAAAATACTTTTTCAGGTGTTCAACACTCAGAATGGTTTGCTTCGATGCGCTCATTTCTGCTCACCTCCTGCGTTGGTATTTTCGGCGCGGAAGCAGCGAACCAGATGCCCGTTTCCAACGTCTATCATTTCCGGGTGCTCCTCGCGGCAGCGGTCGGTCGCGTACTGACAGCGCGTGCAGAATTTGCAACCCGTCGGCAGATTGGTGGGATCCGGCATCAGACCTTCAATCGGCACAAGGCGGTTCACATCCTCATTCAGCTTGGGAATGGAGTTGAACAAGCCCTGTGTATAGGGGTGCATGCGGTTTTCAAAGATCGTAAATACGTCTGCATATTCCACGACTTCGCCGCCGTAGATGATTGCGACCTGTTCACAGGTCTGCGCTACGATGCCAAGATCGTGCGTGATGAGGATCATCGACATGTCAAGCTTTTTACGAAGCGCCTGGATGGTGTCAAGCACCTGCGCCTGAATGGTGACGTCCAGCGCTGTGGTTGGCTCGTCTGCCAGCAGGATTTTCGGGTTGAGAACCAGCGAGATGGCGATGATGACGCGCTGTTTCATGCCGCCGGAGAACTGGTGCGGGTAATCATTTGCACGTTCGCGGCTGATGCCGACGGTCTCCAGCATTTCCAGCGCCTTTTCCCAAGCCTGCTTCTTGCCGATTTTCTCATGCGCCATGACCGCCTCGGCAATCTGGTCGCCAACTGTCGTGACGGGGTTAAGGCTAGTCATGGGGTCCTGGAAGATCATGGAGATCTCTTTGCCGCGGATGGATTGCCGATGCTTTTCCTTCATCGTCAGAAGGTCTTCCCCGCGATAGAGAATCTTACCGCTGACAATCTTGCCCGGTGGACACTGGATCAAACCCATGATGCTGCGCGCCAGCGTTGTTTTGCCTGCGCCGGTCTCGCCGACGAGACCCAGCGTTTCGCCCTCGCGAAGCGTCAAAGACAGACCATTGAGCGCGTGGACGCATCCGCTGTCGGTGTCATACTGAATGACAAGGTCTTCTATTTTCAGAATGTCGCTCATAGCAGGCCTCCTAGTTCTTCATACGCGGATCGAGCGCATCACGCAGGCCGTCGCCGATGATGTTCAGGATCAGAATGGTAATCATAATCGCGGCACCGGGCATAACGGTGATGTGCCATGCGTCACGGATGTAAGTACGGGCGTTGGAAAGCATTGCGCCCCATTCTGGCATCGGAGCCTGAATGCCCATGCCGATGAAGGAAAGGCCGGCGATGGAAAGAATCGCGCTTGCCATGCCCATCGTGACCTGAACGATCATGGGGGATAGGGCGTTGGGAACGATGTAGCGGAAAATGATGCGTGCATCGCTCGCGCCAGCCGATCGGGCGGCCTCGACGAACTCCTGATCCTTGATCGTCAGTACCTGTGCGCGAATGACGCGTGCGAAGGTCGGCGTCTGGGAGATGGCAATGGCAAGAACGACATTGACGAGGCTGGGACCCATTGCTGCGACGATCGCCACAGCCAGCAGCGTCGTCGGAATTGCAAGAAAAACGTCCATGATGCGCATGAGGAGCGTGTCCATCATGTTGTAGTAGCCTGCGACTGCGCCAATGATGCCGCCGAGTACCGACGCGCCGAGTACGGCAAACGCACCCATAAACAGCGAGTACCGCGTGCCCCAGATGATGCGAAGCAGGATGTCGCGGCCAAACTCATCCATACCGAGGATGTGTTCCTTTGAGGGCGGCTGCAGGCGCTGCAGCAGATCCTGAGAAATGACGTACTTGTCGTAAAATGAGTTATGCGTGACAAGGTCAATGATGATCGTGGTGATCGCCATCAGCGCCAGAAGAATGAAAATAGCGAGTGCGCCAAGCGCGAGCTTGTTCTTCTTAAAGCGATACCATGCTTCTGCACCGAGCGTGCGGCTCTGATAAGGCATATTCTGTGCTTTTTTCATAGTCATGCCTCCTGTTTCTTTGCACGCAGGGCGAGCTTCTTGCCGTTCTTTTTGTACTGCGACTTGATGCGCGGGTCAACAAATGCGTAGAGAATGTCAACGAGCAGATTGACGACCGAGAAACTGACCGACATCAAAATGACGGAGCCGAGTACGGCTGGCGTGTCCTTCGTCTTGATTGCATCAAGCATATAACGTCCGACGCCGGGCCAGGAAAATACGGTTTCAGTCAGCATGGAGCCGCCGAGCAAATGACCGAACTGCAGGCCTGCGCTGGTGATGATAGGAATGAGCGCATTTTTCAGCATATGGCGCGTTGTGACCTGCGATTCGGAGATGCCTTTTGCACGGGCAGTAGAGACATAGTCCTGACGCATGGTCTCCAACACACTCGAGCGCGTCATACGCATGATGGTCGCCATGATACCGGTGCCCAGTGTCACCGCTGGGAGGATCAGGCTCTTAAGCATCGAACCGGTGTCCTCGCCCATACCCTGTGACGGCAGCCAACGCAGCTTCAGCGCGAACAGGATGACCAGCAGCAGACCAAGCCAGAAGTTCGGCATCGACACCGAAATCAGTCCGCCGACGGATGCGACATTATCCAACAGGGTATATTGCTTTTTTGCTGACAATATACCCAGTGGTATGCCGAAAAGCAACGCGATGAGCATACTGCTCAAAGCCAGAAGGATCGTGTTGGGGAAGCGCGAGAGAATCTGGTCAGAGACGCTTAGCTTTGTCTTGTAGGACTTGCCGAAGTCTCCATGCAGCAGATCCCAGATATAATTGACATACCGCTCGAGGAACGGCTTATCCAGACCAAGCTCTGAGCGCATGGCCTCGGCTGCTTCTTCCGTTGCATTGTCGCCAAGTACGACCAAAACCGGGTCGCCGGGGGCGAGTGACAAGATGGAGAAGACCAGGAAGGTCACGCCGATCAGCACTGGGATTAGCAGCAGCAATCGCTTTAGAATCAATCGAAACATAGTTTACCCCCTATTCTTTGCCTGCCAGGCAGCAGACTTATTCAAATGTACCCTTGACAAGTACCTGCTTGTCCTGCATCATGATGCGGCCCTTTGCCAGCATGGTGTCGATCTGATAGCCCTCGTCCAGAAGGACCAGATCAGCATCACTGCCCTCAGCGATGCAGCCCTTGCGCGGATACAGCTCCAGTGCACGGGCGACGTTTGAGGTAATAAAGGGCAGCGCCTTTTCCAGAGCAACGCCCTGCTGGGTCACCATTTCGTAGACCACGCGGTAGAGGTTTGCCATGTCGCCGACGCCCATACCGACAATGTGCTCATGCTTTTCGTCCCATTTCGGCATGCTTCCGTTGGAGTCGGAGCTGATGGTCAATAATTCGGGAACAGCCGTTTCCATCAGACCGGGGAAAAACTCCGAAACGCCGGCCTTCGCGGTGATATCTGCATAACCACCCATGTGCGTAAACTGTGAAGCCTCCTCCAGCCGGCGGCCGAGATGTGTCGGGCGGAAATGGGAGATGGGAATATCTGTCGTGCGGACGATGTCCATGATCGGCTCAATGCCTTCAGGCGAGGCGCCGACATGCACGTGCAGCTCACCGACCTTGCCGGAGACGAGCGACGCCATGCGGATGTCAGAAACCAGACGGATCAGTTCATCGCGGGTGGGATGGCTGCATCTGTGATCAGCAATGGCGAGCTTACAGCCAATGATCTCGGAGATGTAGAGAATATCGTTTGCCACAGAGCCTGTGATGGTTCTGGGCGGATACGCGTAGGAGTTCGTCAGACAGTAGGCCGTGATACCCTCGTTGTTGAGCGCCTTGGTTTTTGCCAGCAGCAACTCAGGGCTCTTGGTGTAGCCGTCGGTGCCGAGCAGACCGACGAGCGTCGTCACGCCGGAGGTAACGGCCTTGGAAAGCTGGAATTCCGGCGTCCGGGTTTCGAAACCGCCCTCACCGCCGCCGCCGACGATGTGAACGTGCTGGTCGATGAAACCGGGAACGAGCATCTTGCCCGCCGCGTCGATCACGGTCAGATCGTCGCGCCACGGCTCGATGCAGTCCGCGATCTCAAGAATCTTGTCATAGGCCAGCAGAACGTCCTTTTTGCCAAGCGCCTTTGGCGCAAACACCTGTGCATTTTTGATCAGAATCATTGAAAATTTCCTCCTGTGTTCATTTTAACGTTTGACGCTCTATCTCAGCGCGAACAAACTGTTGATCCTTCTGCGGAATGCCGAACTTTTTCTCGAGCTGCTCGATCCGCACCTGTGCGGTCAAAAATCTCTCACGGTCGCTGAGCAGAAGCCCAGAAGCGAGTACCTCGATCATCGCGATCATCGAGGTGACAGAGTTATAAAACACATCGTGTTCCGTGTTGCAGGTCAGAGACATGTCACACGCCTGCGCCACCGGAGAGGTCAAGCTGTCTGTGATGGAGATGCATGTGATCCCGGCCTGCCGCAGATGCTGTGCCAGTTGGATGGTCAGCTCTGCGTATAAGGGGATACTGATGAGGACAAAGACATCCTCCTTTGTGGCGTGCACGAGCTGATCACAGGTCTGCTTTTTATCCGAAGTATCGACCAGATGGGCCTCACGACCGATACGCTTGAGTTGATAGAGAAAAAATTCCGCTACGATCCGCGTGAGATGATGGCCCGCGACAAAGATGCGCCGCGCATGGTTCATCCGGTAAACGATCTGCATGAAGCTTTCCATGTCCAGATACCGGAATGTCATATCGAGTCCGCGCTTTTCGCCGTCGATGATCTTGCGGCAAGTGTCTTTTACCTCGGTCGAGCGCGCGAGCGACATACGAACCTTTTCGTTCGGGCTCAGACGCATGCGCACATACTCCTGAAGCTGGCGACGGAAAGCCAAAAAACCATGATAGCCCATATTGCTGCAAAATTTCAGAGCGGTCGCATCTGTTGTGTGCGTTGTCTGTGCAAACTCGCGCAGTGTCTGGAAGCTTGCCTTATCCGGATGCTCCAGGCAGTAGTCTGCGATTCGTTTTTGAACGGAGCTGACTTCCGAATATCTGGAACGGATCGTTTCCATAATATCCATGCAGTCACCCCTTTACAGTTCCGTCATTCGTGGCGTCTCAGGCAAAAATTCCGATGGCAGACCGAGCGCTTCAAAGTAGCGGCACATCTGCATTGGTGCGAATTTTTCTGTGGAGTAATGCGTACCGCCGAGAAGATTGACGGCACTTGCTTTGGCGGCCTCGTGAATGGCCCCCACCCAGGGCACTTCCGGATTCGTCACGCCGGTTATAAAGGTGTTGACACCCCAGTCGCGGAGCTGCTCGTAAATCTGCGTGTTTTTTGCGCCGCCTGCCATGATGGCAAAGCGCCCGCGCGAAAGCACGTCCTCTGCGTAGTTGTAAAGCTTGACAGCATGCCCGACGACGCGTTCCATCGCCTGCGCAAGTTCTGTCGCCGTTGAAAACGGCGAGGTGCAGACAACACCCATGCGCACCAGATTCTGCTCAAAGAAGGAATCATACGGCTCAGCACCAAGTGCCCGTGCAAGGTTCACGCCGGGAGAAAACGGGCTGTTGCGGTCAAGTGGAATGTGATAGGTAAACAGCGAGATGTGCCGCTCCTTCAGAAAATCAAGCCATTTCTGCGGGATCTGCGGTGGTGGATCCGCTGTGTTCAGCCGCTGCGGCTTCGGATGATGCGTAAAGAGCATGCAGGTGTTGGCGTCCAGCCGTTCCAGCTGCTCAAAGACTTCCGGGCTTGCGAAGGTCGCGGTATATACGCGTGTAATTTCCTCGGTGTTATCCTCCTGAAGCCCGATCACCGGAAAGACCTCTGTGCAGGTCTGCGGCTGGAAAGTCCACTCCAGCCAGCGGTAGAGCGTAGATGATTTCATCGCACGTCCCTCACTCTGCATCCAGCGGAATCTTTTCAAAGGCGCGCATATAATCAACGAGGAAGTCCGCCGTTGTCTTCAGCATCTCTGTGCCCCATTCCACCGTAGCGGTGGAGGGATGGTCGGGCCCGTACCAGCCGTTGTCCGTGATCTTGCGGTTGGTGCGCGGCAGCGGCAGGGAAATGCCACGGAATTCAACTCTGCGCAAACCGCAGGCGTGCAGCTCGTCGGTCGGATCCTTCGGCGCGTTGTCGCAGATCAGTTCCTTGCGCACAAGCTTCGGGTCGATCGCCAACATCGCAGCCGTTTCCTCGCCGGCACCGTGCCCACCCTTCCATGCAGGGTTGAGATCGCCAGCGACGGTCCACCAGTTGAACACCGTGCCGACAGCGTTTTTGCGGTCAAGATATCCGCATACCTTTTCCAAGGCGTGTGTGTTGCCGCCGTGACCGTTCAGAATGACAAAATAGCGGCAGCCCCACCGATACAGGCAATCACAAATGCGCTGCATAACAGCCTCCAGCAGATCGGAACCAATGCTGACGGCACCGGGCCAGTCCAGATGCCAGTCACAATCGCCATAAGGGAGGGTCGGCAGGATCAGAACGTCGGACTTCTGTTCTACCAACTCAAGCAGCTTCATTGGGATCAGCGTGTCAGTTCCGAGTGCATTGTGCAGACCGTGACACTCAATGCTGCCCACGCTGAGCAGCGCGATTTTGTGATCTTTGAAATAAGCCTCTACTTCCGGGGAATTCATTCGTTCCAGACGCATCATCTTTCCTCCAGTTGTTTATTTGTAACTTAAAGCATTCGCTATAGTTCTATATATAAGATATAGCGAATATTGCATGTTGTGTCAATGCCTTTTTCTGCTTTTTTACAATTTTTGAGTAAATATACAAAAAAAGAATGTCGAATTTGTAAAAAACAACAATTTGCAAAGACGGATGGATAAGAGTCCAAAAATATTATCAGCAAGGAAGACTTTGAGCTTGCTCAGAAGGTCATTCGAGGCGGAGG
>ENA-UOJJ01005029-UOJJ01005029.1-human-gut-metagenome-genome-assembly--contig:-CS66-NODE-5029-length-11573-cov-4.911182_pt1 | contig 11573 bp, 6 predicted proteins | sample MGYA00242343_ERZ723890 | MGnify/ENA metagenome assembly ERZ723890 | reverse complement strand
AGCGAAGGAGAACAGGGTGAAGGCTTTCCGATCCCGGCGCACATACTGGAACAGGGCGTAGGGATGCTGCGTGGCCGAGGCAATGCGGTACACGTAAGCGTCCTGCAGGTCGCCCCGGAGACGCTTGAACTCGGCGATGGCTTTTTTCAGCTCGTCCAGTTCCTCCTGCGGGGCGGTCAGCAGGTTGATGCCGATGCTCATGGAGCCGGTCATGCCCCAGTGAATGCGGAAGGAAAGCGGCGTGGGGCGCTCGTGGATGTGGTGCCGGGCCGGGGCAATGTTGCCCGCGCCGCCGGCGGTCTTGGGCACGAACAGCATGGAGAAACCCTCGTGCAGCACCATCACGTCCACCGGATCGGCGTTGTCGCTGCGGTTGATGCGGTCGGCGTAGGGCACCATGCCGAAGTCGGAACGCCCGCCGCCGCTGGCGCAGTTTTCAAACAGCACGTCGGGGTGCTTCTCATTCAGGTGCTGCCAGATGGCCAGCAGGTTTTTCGTGTAGCGGACGGACAGGCTTTGCTGCTCCTCGTAGGGTGCGTCCGGCCAGCCGGTCTCGGTGACGTAGCGGTTCATGTCCCACTTGAGGTAGTCCAGCTGGCAGGTGTCGATCAGATCATCCAGCCATGCAATGGCCCAGTCCCGAATTTCGTCCCGGGCCAGATTCAGCACCAGCTGATGTCGCTGCTGGATGCGGGGCCGGGCAGGGTCGTGAATGACCCAGTCGGGATGCGCCCGATACAGGTCGCTGTCCGGGTTGACCATTTCCGGCTCCACCCACAGTCCGAAGAGCATCCCCTTGTCGTGACAGGCCTTGGAGATAGCCTGCAGCCCGTGGGGAAATCGCTCCGGGTCGGCAAACCAGTCGCCCAGACCGGCCTTGTCGTCGGTACGCTTGGGCATCCAGCCGTCGTCGATGACGAACAGCTCCACGCCCAGCAGCGCACACTTGTCGATCAGCGCCAGACAGTTGTCCTCCCGCACGTCAAAGGTATAGGGATACCACGAATTGTAGATGACGGGCCGCACGGCGTGGGCCTTGTCGGTCTTATTGCCCCGGGGCATCAGGTGGTCGAACTGCCAGTCGTAGAAGACCTCGCTCATGCGCTCGAAGCCCCGGCTCGAGAAGCCTCCGGTGAACTGGGGCGTTTCAAAGCACTCACCCGGCTTCAAAAGGTACTTGGTGTCGAAACTGTTCACGCCGCCGGTGACAGTGACCATTTTGCCGAACTGCCGCTCCACGGTGATATCGAAATTGCCGCTCCAATGGAGCACGCCGAAGAACACCTGCCCCGTTGTTTCGGTGGCCGCGCCGTCCTGATCCAGCGCAAAGAAGGGGATCTGCTGGGCGGCGGCGCAGGTGATGCGGTTGTTTTGCAGCACGGTGCGGGCCTGAGTCAACATCAGCTGATTTTTGGTGTACTCGCAGCCCCAGTTGCCGCTCAGATGGGTCAGCCGATAGTCCCAACCAAAGGGCAGCTGCCACGCGGCGCTCTTCATCTGTTCCAGCTCCAGCGCGCCCTCCTCGCCGTTGCGGATGACCAGCCATTTGCTCAGCAGCGGCAGATCGGCCCAGCCCCGGTAATGCAGCTCCACCGTGACGGCATAGGCCGCGTCCCGGGCGACGACGGTCAGGTGGTCGCCGTCGATCAAATGGCTGTCGTACAAAAGCCGCAGACCCCGGGTGCCGTCCGGGTGGCGCGCCCACAGCACCGGGTCGCCGTAATCGCTGGGCTCCATGGTGGGCAGCTCGGCCACGCCGTCTTTGCGCGCGTCCACGCCCTTGGAGGGCTCGTAGGCCGCCAGCATTGTCTCGGCCAGCGGCAGCAGAGAATCATCGCTGCTCAGTGACGGCCCCCAGTACAGGTGGCGCAGCCGTCCATCGGCAGCAATACCGAAGGCGTAGGACATTTCAGAAGTCCGAAGGTGAAAGAGCCGGTGAGCTTCGTCAAAGTGAATACGCATGGGGGAACCCTCCTTGTGAAGTTTTCATTCGCTCAAGAGAAACGTTCTTCTTTTAATTGACGGTCTGCCACAGGTTTTGCAGGGGAACCGGCCGGGCTTCGGGCTGCTCCTGCCCGTCCAGCAGCGGGTACATCCGTTCCGCAAAGCGCCGGAAAGCCTCCGCCGCCAACGGATAGGGACGGTTGCATACGTCGATCAGGCCGATCTGGTAGCATTCGCCGTCGAAGCGGCCCAGATAGGGCTGGTCGCTGTATTCGAAATAGTGAACGCCGGTCAGGTGGGGCTCCTGCGTGCTCTGCTCCAGATAATACCGCAGCGCCTCGGCCCGCTGGGACTGCGTGCTCGTATGGTACAGACCCCAGGAATCCAGTCCGCTTTCTTTGGCGCCGATATGCCATTCGCCCACGACCATGGGCAGGTTCGCGCCTTTGGCCATTTGCGCGGCGGCGGTGGCGGGTTCGGAACCGTAGCAGTTGAAGGAAAACACATCGAAGTAGTTCAGCGGGCCGCAGAGGGTCTTTTCGGAGGCGTGGCTGTAACGCATTCCAAGATTCAGATGATGGGGATCCTCCGACCGCAGCGCGTCGCTGATGACGCGGCCATAGCGTTCCACCAGTACATTGTGGAAAACTTCGAAGTCCTTTTGGGCGGCTTCCGACCAGCTGTCCCGGCGGAGGGGCGAAAGCAGATCGTCAAAGGAGGACAAGTCTGTCTCCCAAGCGACGTTCAGGGCTTCTACCGTGCCGTAGCGTTTTTTCAGATGGTCGGCAAAGGCCTGCTTGGAGGCGCGGCAGCCGTCCGCAGCCAGCAGCCGCTCCGCCAGATTGACGTTGTCGTGCATCAGCCATTCCGGCTCGTTGGTGACGAAGTAGCCGATCAGCAGCGGATCGTCCCGATAGGCGCGCAGTTCCCGCCGGGCCATCTCGGCGGTGAGTCGCTCGTAGTCCGGGCTGAACACGTCGGGGAAATCCCGGAAGATGCGCTCGTCCGTCAGCGGAAAAAATTTGAAGGTGATGACGTAGGGCATTTGGGCCTTGCGGAGGAATTCCGCCGTGGGTTCGTCGCCGTAGTCGTTTACGCCCACGCCCAGCGTATTTACGCCCCAGGAGCGCATCCGGGCGGTGTTGAGGGTGATCCACGCGTCCAGCCAGCCTTCGCCGAAGACCCGCATCATATTTGCCCGGGGAAAGTTGACCAGTTCCCGGGTTTTGGCGTTTTCAAGGCCGTTGCGGACCACGTACTGGGGAATCTGATCGCCGGTGGTCCACGCCCGGGCGAAAAGCCCTTCCTTGGGCGGCAGCCACTGGTGCAGACTGTCCAGATGGTCGGCCATGCCGTAAATGCCGGTACGGTTGCCGTAGCACATGCCATTAGAGAAGAAGGCATACCCGTCCGGGTCAACCAGCCACCAGCGCCGCCCGTCATGGACGGTGTGGAACCAGCCGGTCTGGTCAAAGCGCTTGTTCAGCCAGCCGCCGTACCGGGACCAGCCTTCGGGATAACGGTTGTGGGTCTTGGCCCATTCCAGTTCTTTTTTCAGATAAGCGTCCAGTTCTTCCAGACTGCCCGTCTTTCCGGGCCAGGCGCCCTCGGCCCGCTGTCCCAGCGCGTCCACCAGAGGACGGCCTTCTACGTCCTGCGGCTGCCAGCCGGACACAAATTCTACGGACGTAAGTACGGCGGAACGCAGGGACGGCTCCCGCAGAAACAGCCGGAAGAACTTCACTTCTCCGGCCTGAATGGGACGGCCGTTCAGCCCGCCCTTGAACACGCCCGGCCACGGCGGCAGGAACGCCATATCCGCCCCCAGCGCCCGCTTATCCACGGGGAAGGGAACCTGCACCCTGCATCCGGGCAGAATGCGATAGTGAAGGGACAGAAGCGGCTCGTCTTCTTCGGAAACGCAAAATTCCAGATGGATTTCGATTTGGTGGTCGGCCTCCGCCTGCAGGGTCACGACGGCGGTCTCCTGTCGCTGCCAGCCCTCTGGCAGGGCGGAGGACAATAATAACTCGTGTTCTTCGGGGAGAAGGGTCGTTCCCTGCCGAACGCCCTTGCGTAGCGTGAGGTCCGAATTCCGCAAATACAGTTTCATAGCACAGGCTCCTTTGAAAGCTGCCGGGCTTTCCGTTTGTGAGGAACAAAGTTGCATCCATTATATACGGCGGCTTTTAGGAATGCAATGCCGCGGCGGGGACAAAAATAGCTGCTTTTGGACAGGAACGTTTTTTCCCAAAAACGGTATTTCAGGGCGCAAACTGCGCATTTACTTTGGACAAAAAGCGGTTTACCATGAGAAATATAAACGAGAAAGGATGAACCGTTCATGAAACACAGCGCCGCTCATCCGAGTCTGCAGGTGCGTCATAAGAGTCTGGGCCGCAGGATGCTGGATCACTGGCAAATTTATCTGCTGCTGCTTCCTGCCATCGTGTATTTCATCATCTTTTATTACTGGCCCATGGCGGGCCTGCAGATCGCCTTCCGGGATTACCGCGTTTCCAAGGGCATCTGGGGCAGCACGTGGGTGGGGCTGAAGTATTTTCAGAAGTTTTTCAATCATCCCCAGTGCTGGAAGATCATCCGCAATACGATGGTCCTTTCCCTTTATACGCTGGCGACGTTCCCGCTTTCCGTGATCATGGCGCTGCTCATCAACGAGCTGAGGGGCAAGCGCTTCCAGAAAACGGTACAGATGGTGACCTACGCGCCCCACTTTATCTCCACCGTAGTCATCTGCTCTATGATTACGCTGTTCATGAACCAGTCCACGGGCCTTATCAATAATGTGATCGAAATGCTCGGGGGCAATCGGGTGGACTTTCTGGGCACGGCCCAGTACTTTCCGCACATTTTCGTGTGGTCGGGCGTGTGGCAGGATCTGGGCTGGGGCACCATCATCTATCTGGCTACTCTGTCCAGCGTCAGCCCGGAGCTGCACGAAGCCGCTTACATGGACGGCGCGAATCGGATGCAGATCATCTGGCACGTGAACCTTCCCTGCATCCTGCCCACAGTGGTCATCATGCTCATCATGAGCTGCGGCCGCATTCTGTCCGTGGGATTCGAAAAGATCTACCTTCTGCAGAACTCCCTGAATCTGGACGTATCGCAGGTCATTTCCACCTACACTTACGAGCTGGGTCTGCTGGGCGGACAGTACAGCTACTCCACCGCCATCGGCCTGTTCAATACGGTGGTCAACGTGGTGATGCTGCTGATCGTCAATACCATCTGCAAGCGTCTCTCCGACGTGTCCCTGTGGTAAGAAAGGAAGGAGGACGTATATGAAACCCACGATCATTCGCCGTACCCGGGCGGACAAGCTTTTCGACACCCTGAATGTGATCCTGATGGCCATTGTGCTGGTCATCACGCTTTACCCCCTGTATTTTGTGCTGATCGCCTCCGTGTCCGACGCCTACGAGGTGGCCAAGGGCAATGTGTTTCTCTTGCCTAAGGGCTTCACGGCGGAGTCCTACCTGAATGTGTTTAAGGAAAACCGGGTGTGGCTGGGGTATCGCAACACCATCTTCTACACTCTGACGGGTACCTTTTTCAGCCTGATCCTGACCATCCCCAGCGCCTACGCCCTCAGCAAGAAAAGTCTGCCGGGGCGGCGGCTCATCAACGTGTTTTTCCTCATTCCCATGTACTTCAACGGCGGCCTGATCCCCACCTATCTGGTGATGAAGAAGATCGGCATGGTGAATACGTGGTATTCGCTGATCTTCATCGCGGCCTCCAGCGTGTACAACATGATCGTGACCCGGGCCTACTTCCAGTCCAATGTGCCGGAGGAACTGTACGAATCCGCCCGGATCGACGGGGCCAGCGAGCTGAAAACGTTCTTCCGTATCGCACTGCCGCTGGTCAAGCCCATTCTGGCGGTGATGATCCTGTTCTTCGCCGTGGCCCGGTGGAACGACTACTTCAACGCCCTGATCTACACCACCAAGAACGACTACCTGCCCCTGCAGATGGTGCTGCGCTCCATCCTGCTTAACAGCCAGACAGCCATGCAGAAGATCGATACCTCGGCCATGGATACCGAGGCCATCAAGAACGCCGCCCGGCTGGCCTATATGGCCGAGGCCATGAAGTACGCCCTGATCGTGGTTTCCTCCGCGCCGCTGCTGATCGCCTATCCCTTTGTGCAGAAGTACTTCGTCGCCGGCATGATGGTAGGCGCGGTGAAGGGCTGACCCTCGAAATAAGAGAAGGGACTCTTCTCTTAAAAATAAAAAATGGAAAAGGAGATATCCACCATGAAGAAACTGGTTTCTTTCCTCCTGACGCTGGTGCTGGTGCTCAGCTCCGTCAGCGCGCTGGCCGCTTACAACGACCACACCGACTATGTGGACTGGCCCATTGTCAAGGACGGCGAAAAACTGACCGTCAGCGTTGCGACCAAGCGCAGCGAACAGTACGGTAAGGATCCCGACCAGCAGTGGTTCTGGATCTGGTCCGAGACTTATTCCGGCATCGACTTTGAAGTGGATCAGATTCTGTCCACTGCCGTGGATGAGCGCAAGAGCCTGATGTTTGCTTCCGGGGATCTGCCCGATCTGCTTTTCGGCATCAATCTGGACACCTCCGAGCAGGTTCGCTACGGCATGGGCGAAGGCATGCTGCTGGATCTGACCCCCTACATCACCCCGGAGATCATGCCCAACCTGTGCAAGTGGATCGAAGCCTATCCCGAATCCATCGCCTACTGCACCACCCCCGACGGCAAGATCTACACCCTGCCCGGTTACTCTGACTTCTACATTCAGGGCGACGGCCCCAATGCCATGCAGTTCAACACGGAATGGCTGGAGGAAGCCGGTCTGGAAATGCCCAAGACGCTGGACGAATTCACCGCCATGCTGTACAAGTTCAAGGAACTGCATCCCGACGGTTATGCGCTGGGCTCCGGCGCGAAGAACGGCGAAAAGGCCGGCGACCGCGATCCCCGCAACTACATTCTGAACGCCTTCGGCTATTTGTGGCCGGATACCATGGTCAATTCCACCGGCGCTTATCCCGCCGTGCGGGAAGGCAAGGCCGTCATCCCCGCCTATGACGACACCTTCGTGGAATTTCTGAAGCTGATGAACCAGTACTACACCGACGGTCTCATGTCCAGCGACTTCTTCACCATCGACCAGACCACGGCTTTCGCCCAGCTGGCGGAGGACGCCGTGGGCACCTATGCCGGTCTGGCGTATCTGGCCCTGCCGGAGAAGGAAGACTTCACCAAGTGGGTGGATGCTTCTCCTCTGACCAGCCAGTGGAACGACACTGCCAAGGCGGGCGCACTGAACAAGTTCCGTTACGGCTACGTGTCCCTGAAGGCGGACGTGGAAGAAAGCAAGATCGTGCCTATCATGAAGTATCTGGACGCGTTCTACACCGACCTGCTGGGCATGTACCTGTGGTGCGGCCCCGCTGCCAACAGCTCCGACACCATGGGCCTGATCGGCGGCTACATGGTCACCGAGGATAACGCCTATGTGTGGCTGGATGCGGAAGGCAACAAGACCGACAGCCAGGCCTTCATGGAAGGAGACGCTGGCAACATGTCTCACGGCTTCGGCAATCGTTCTCATCCCCTGCAGAACAAGGAAGCCTTTGACGCGGGCGTGACCAACCGTCCCGAAATGCGCTCCTACTACTACAATAAGGACAACATCCTGCCCTACGCCTACGATCCCAACTTCGGCTCCGGCGCGCACCTGCTCAACGTCCGCAACAACGTGGAGCCCTACCGCACCGAGTCCTTCCCCATGATCGTGTACTACGATGAGGAGACCACGCTGGCCATCGACGAGCTGCATACCATTCTGGATCCCTACATCGAGTCCGAAGTGGCGAAGTTCATCACCGGCGCGCGCAGCACCGACGAGTTCCCCAAGTTCCAGGAAGAACTCAAGGGCATGGGCGTGGAGGAACTGCTGGGCTACTACACCACCGCTTATGAAAACTACCTGTCCGCTCAGAAATAAATATTGACAAACTCCGCCGCTTTTGGATAATCTGAAAGCGGCGGAGGAACGGTTCCCTGCACCTTCAGCCCGGATTCGGGCTGAAGGCTTTTGGGCGTTTTGGGGGACGTTTCTTTTTTCCATTTCTGATTTACTTTGCTTTTCACGGCCCATTTGCCGAAACTGGAAGGGAGAATCCTGATGCCGATCCGCAGCCGGGTGTTCAAACGATATGTGCTGTCCTATCTTTCGGTGGTGCTGGCCGTGTGCATGGCGCTGGGCCTTGCGCTGGTGCGAGTGGCTTCGGGCCAGCTCCGGCAGGCGGAGACGGAGGTCTATCAGGCCCGTCTGGCCCAGACTGCCGATTATATCGAGCGGCAGCTTTCGACAATGGAAGACATCCGGCTGGACGTGAAAACCCGGTTGCCGTTTCAGCCTTTTTATCTCAACCGGCAGAAGACCAATGAATTTGAATTGCTGGACGCTTTCTCCCGGTATGCCGGCTTTTCGCCGTGGATCGAGGAATATTACCTCTGGTATCAGGACGACGGCAAGGTGTTCGGCACCCGCAGCACCTATTCGGAGCATATCTTTTTTCAGCGGGTGATGAAAGGCATGCCGGCGGAACGAATGACGGAAGCGCTGCCGGAGGCCGGAAAAATGCTGTTCCAGGTGCCTGAGACCCGCTCGGACACGCTGATGATCGCCCTGCCGTTTTATTTCGGCACGGCACGGATCCCCACGGGCCGCTGTACGCTGATTTTTCTGGTCAAGCTGGCCCAGCTCCGGCAGACCATCTGGCAAATGACCGGCCAGCCCTCTGACAGCGGCTGTGCGCTGGAATAGGAAGGGCAGACGGTGCTGTCTACCCTGACGGCGGAACGCACCCTTTCCGGGCAGGGCACGAAGGAAAAGGCCCGGGTAGTGATCGAGGAACCCAGCATCGCCGGGCTGGAACGGCTGGGTTCGTTCGAACGGTTGATGATCTGGATCGTGGTGCTGGCGGTGCTGCTGGGCACGGCCATCGCCGTGTACGCGGCGTGGAGGAGCTATCAGCCTATCCGCAAGCTGTACGCCAAGTACGGCGGCAGCCAGAAGCCCAGCAACGAACTGCAGACGCTGGAAGAACTGCTGAGTAACTCCCTGAAACGAAACAGCTTTTCCCAAAAGCAGATCGAGGAACAGATGGAACAGCTGGACTTGCAGCAATCGTGGCTGAAGCAGCAGCTGGTGATGATGCTCATCACCGGCAACGACAGCCCGGTGGTCAAGGAATTGATCCAGAAAATGGGCTTCGAAATGAGTCACGCCCATTTTGCCCTGTGCTTCCTGTATCTGCAGGGCGACGAGGGCGACCGAACGGGACTGGTGCGCAGCATTGAGGATTTCTCCGACGAGGAATGCACCCTGTACGCGGCGGAATTGCAGGAAAACCGCGAGTATATCGTGCTGATGAACTTTCAGGAGGAAGAACAGTGCCGGGAGCTGCTGGAACTTTTGTCCGACAGTCTGGAAAGCCGGAATTTGTCGGTGCGGGTGCAGTGGAGCCGCACCTGCAGCCAGTTGAACGAGATCGCCTCCGCAGCCATTGAAACGCTGAACACGCCGCCGGTGGCGCTGGCGGTGGACAACGCCGAAGCCGAGGAAGAAGACGCGCTGGAGCAGATGGCGGCGCTGACGGAAAGCGGCAGCACGTCGCAGGCGCTGGCCCTGCTGGAGACCATGATCGCCCAGACGGAAAACCGCTATCCGTCCTATCTGATGCGCATTTATATGCTCAACCGTCTGGTGCAGCAGATGATGACGCTGGCCTCCCGGGAAGGCGTGACCCTTCCGCCCAAGTCTCCGGGGCAGGACCCGGACAGCGTGCGGGAAACGTTGGAACAGCTGGTGCGCGCCCTGTGCCGCAAAGGGGCGCAGCGTTCGTCTGCCGAGAAGCCCGAGGGCGGCAAGACCGCCGCTTATGTGCGGGAGCATTGTCTGGACGGGGACATCAGCCTGTCTTCCACGGCGGAGGCGCTGGGCATTTCCACCAAGCAGGTGTCCCGGCTGCTGCGCATGGAGGTGGACATGACTTTCAAGGAATATCTGCTGCATCTGCGGATGTCCGCCGCGCAGGATTTCCTTCGGGAGGAAGGCCTTTCCATTGCGGAGACTGCGGGCCGGGTAGGCTATTTCAACATTTCCCACTTCATCAAATGCTTCAAGGCCTATACCGGCATGACCCCCGGCGAATGGAAAAAGCTTTCGTCCGGGCGGACGATGGAATAAAGAAACGCCCTTTCTTCGGAAACGCTTTGCTCCGAAGAAAGGGCATTTTCGCGTGGTCATTCGATCTCGTTTACTCCTGCTGCAGCATCCATTCGATAAAAAGTCCGTAGCCCATGGTAGGGTCATTGACGAATACATGCGTCACAGCCCCTATGAGCCGACCGTCCTGCAGAATGGGACTGCCGGACATGCCCTGCACGATGCCGCCGGTCTTTTGCAGCAGACGCTCGTCCGTGACCCGCAGCACCATGCTGCGCTGGGCGGGGGAGGATTGGCGGGCCACTTCGACGATCTCAATGGCGTATTCCTGCATGGAGGCGCCGTCCACCGTGCAGAGAATGGAGGCGGGGCCGGTGTGGACGGCGTCCTTGCGGCCAATGGGGAGCCCATCCGGGTAGAGAGGATGGGCGGGCGCACTGTCCAGCCGGCCGTAAATGCCGAACTGGTTGTTCAGGCGGATATTGCCCAGCACCCGGTGCTCTCGGAGAAAACTGCCCTTCAATTCGCCCGGAACGCCGGCCTGCCCCTTGCGCACGTCCACCACATCCGCTTCCATCAATTCGCCCCGGGAAAGGGTCAAAATCTGCTGGGTATCCGCGTCGGTGATGGCGTGCCCCAACGCGCCGTAGCGCAGCGGGCCGTTTTCCTCGACTTGTCCGTAAAAGGAAAGCGTGCCGACCCCGGCAGTGGAATCCCGCACCCATGCGCCGATACGATAGCTGCCGGTGGCTCCGTCCTGCCGGGGTTCCAGCGTCAGACGAAGCTCGCCGCTGCCCCGGCGGATGGTGAGGGGCATGGCCCGGCTGCCGCCCTCGTTGACCAGCGCCGTCAGTTCCTCGATGCTGTGCAGGGGCTTGCCGTTGACCTGGGTGATCACGTCCCCGGCTTTCAGCCCTGCCAGCCGCGCCGGGCTGAAAGCGCCGGTCAGGTCGCTGGTGCCCACCACCAGTACACCCTCCGTCTGCAAGGCCACGCCCACGGCCTGCCCGCCCGGGTACAGGCGCAGATCGTCCCGAATCTCTACCGTGACCTGACGCAGGGGCAGAAGCCCCAGCAAACTGACGGTGGCCTTGGTCTCCGAGCCACCGTCCAGCGTGTCGCCGGTGGCGGAAAGCGCCTGCACGTCCGGCTCGTCCGCCGTCAGCCGCAGGGGAAAGGGAAGCTCCGCCGCCGTTTCCTGCCCGGAGGCAATGACCAGACGCTCCGGCAAATGCCGCAGCGCTTCCGCCTGGGGAGAATAAAAGCCCAGCAGCCAAAAGGCGCATAGCAGCCACCCCGTCAGCCGTTTTTTTCGTCCTGCTCTTTTGGGTTCTCTCATGGTTCAAACGCCTCTTTCCGCTTTGCATTGCACGAAAGCATTGTTTGCAGAAA
>ENA-UOJJ01005028-UOJJ01005028.1-human-gut-metagenome-genome-assembly--contig:-CS66-NODE-5028-length-11575-cov-9.167274_pt1 | contig 11575 bp, 10 predicted proteins | sample MGYA00242343_ERZ723890 | MGnify/ENA metagenome assembly ERZ723890 | reverse complement strand
ACCGAAAAATTATCGAAATGGATTAATAATTATTTTGCTATTAATTCAATATATATATGTGTGGGCAATATATTCCCAAGTGGATTCTGATGCTTATGTCATAACGTATATTGGATATAATTTAGCGAAAGGAAATTTGATTGATTTAGAAGGATTTTGGAAACAATATCTAGCGGTCTACACGAATAATATACCGGCAACTGCCATAATTACCGCGATATTTCGTATTTGGTTGCCGGATTCATTAGAACAGTCATGGTATATGCTAAGTGTTATTGCTGCTATATTATCTGATATCACATTGGTGTTTATTTATAAACTGGTAAAGATGACCTTAGGGAGAAAATATGCGCTTGTTGCGATGATGTTATCGATTGCACTGATAACAATGAGTGAGCCAGGTACAATTTTATATACAGATATCATGGCGCTGTGGACAACGCCAGCAGCTTTATATTCATTAATGCTATGCAGAAAAAAACAAATTCATTATATTGTATTAGCTAGTTTGACATTAGCGATAGGAGCATGGATTAAACCGCAAAGTTGGGTTATTACTATTGCCATTGGTATCACGCTTTTGCTAGAGTGGCTGCATGCGATTGAAGAAAATCAGAGAAGGCTATTAAGAAAACGAATGGCCTTGTTTATCAGCGCTTTTGGAGTAATATCATTGGGACTATCGATGATTACATATTCGGCAATTAATTTAATGGGAAAAGAATACGTGGAAGAGAATAAAATGCCTATGTTGCATTTTGTGGCTATGGGACTGAATCCACAAACTAACGGAGTATACAGCGAGGAGGATGTAATCGATTCTAAATCTCAGATAGGACAAGAGGCGAAGAAAAAATTAAACCGTGAAAAAATAGCTGATCGTCTAAATGAGTTGGGAGGAAAGGGATTTATAAAACATATAGACAAAAAATTAATTTATGGAGCTGGAAATGGTACATTTACAACAGGTCGTGAGTGGAGGGGAGTTTTGTTAAATAATTCTTTACAAGCGAAGAGAATTCAAAATTGGACCATTGTCCAGGAGAAGAACTTCGAACGTAATACAACTGTTTGGATTCAATGTGGGTATTTGTTGACTTTTTTTATGAGTATATATAGTAGTGTATATGGTTTGTTACGGAAACGAAAAGAACAAAATGCAGATGAATGGTTTCTAGCTAATATTTGCCGAATTGCTATGATAGGGACTGTTTTGATGCTGATATTGTTGGAAAGAAATTTAAGATATATGTATGCAACCTTACCATGTATGATTTTTTTAACTAGTTATAGCTGCAATAAAATAATGGAGAAAGCTGTGAAATTGAATAACAATGAATGAGAGAAAAATAATGAACTCAACCCTATACATCGTAATTCCTTGCTACAAAGAGCAGGAGGTTTTACATGAAACCGCAAGCCGTTTAAAGATCAAGATGGAGAGCCTGATTGCAGCAGGCAAAATCAGCCCTGAGAGCCGCGTCATGTTTGTCAACGACGGTTCTTCAGACAACACTTGGCCGATTATTTGCGAGCTGCATAAGTCTGATCCGCTGTTCTCCGGCATCAATCTGTCGCGCAACAGAGGCCACCAGAACGCGCTTTTAGCCGGCCTGATGACCGCCAAAGAACTTGCCGATATGGTTATTTCCATGGATGCGGATTTGCAGGATGACATTGATGCGGTTGACGCGATGGTGGACAAGTACCACGAAGGTTGCGATATTGTCTACGGTGTCCGGTCCTCCCGCGAGAAAGATACGTTCTTCAAGCGCTTTACCGCGGAAGGTTTCTATCGTGTGATGAGCTTTCTGGGTGCTGATACCGTGTTCAATCATGCTGATTACCGCTTGATGTCCAAGCGGGCGCTGGAGGGTCTGGCGCAGTTTAAGGAAGTCAACCTTTTCCTGCGCGGTATTGTACCAATGATCGGCTACAAGTCCGACGTTGTGACTTACGAACGCGGTGAGCGCTTTGCGGGCGAAAGCAAATATCCGCTCAAGAAAATGCTTGCTTTTGCGATGGAGGGCATTACGTCTCTGTCGACCAAGCCAATCCGCTTTATCGCTACGCTTGGCTTTGCAGTATTTGCCGTGAGCATTCTCATGCTGATCTACTTTATCGTTCGATGGGCGATCGGCGCTACCGTTCTTGGATGGGCCAGCGTGATCTGCTCTGTTTGGGCAATCGGCGGTCTGATCTTGCTGTCCATTGGTGTAATCGGCGAGTACATCGGCAAGATCTACCTGGAAACCAAGGCGCGCCCGCGCTTTATCATTCAGGATGTTCTGGATGATAAGTTTCACTCGTGAGGTTCGCCATGAAGTCAAAAATCATCAATAACACACTAATCAAATTTCTGGCGGTAGGCGTACTGAATACCATCATCGGCGCATGCACGATGTTCCTGCTGTACAACCTCGCGCATGCGTCGTACTGGCTGTCTTCGGCAGCAAATTATGTTGTCGGCGGTATCGTCAGCTTTTTCCTCAATAAATACTTTACGTTTGAAAGTAAAGAATGGTCATGGTCGCAGGTTTGGAAGTTCGTTCTGAATGTTACGATATGCTATATTCTGGGTTACGGTCTGGCAAAGCCGCTTGCATTGAAGGCGCTTGCCGGTCAGAGCGTCAAGGTGCAGGAGAATATCGCTATGCTGGTGGGTATGTGCCTGTATACCGGATTTAATTATCTGGGACAGAAGTTTTTCGCGTTTAAGAAGAAATAAAAGATAGGTAAAAGAAGATGAAAGGTCTAATCTTAGCCGCAGGCAAAGGCACGCGCCTTTACCCGATGACAAAACCGATGAGCAAGCCATTGCTTCCGGTTTACGACAAGCCCATGATTTACTACCCGCTTGCAATTCTCATGCAAGCGGGCATTTCCGATGTCATGGTAATCGTTCCGCCGAACGAGACGGAAACATTTCGCGCACTGCTCGGCGATGGAAGTCAGTTCGGCATTCATATCTGCTACGCAGAACAGCCGGTTGCGCGTGGTATCGCGGACGCACTTCTGATCGGTCGAAAGTTCGTGGGCGATGACTCGGTATGCCTTGTGCTGGGCGATAACATCTTCCACAGCGATACGCTACGTGAAGTGCTCTGTAAGGGCGCACAGCAGCAGAGCGGTGCAACGGTATTCGGCTACTGGGTCGAGAACCCACGCCCGTTCGGCGTGGTAGAGTTTGACGAGGATGGCCGCGCAATTTCGATTGAGGAGAAACCGCGTTATCCGAAAAGCAATTACATAATCCCCGGCATTTACTTCTACGATAACCAGGCAATGGAGATTGCGGCAAATCTCACGCCGTCGCAGCGCGGCGAGCTTGAAATCACGGACGTAAATCTGGAGTACTTACGCCGGGATCAGCTGCAGGTGCTCCCGCTCGAGCGGGACGTCGTGTGGCTGGATGCCGGTACAGCTGACAGCCTGATGGATGCAGGCCAGACTATTCGAACCATTCAAGCCGAGACCGGACGCTATGTTGGCTGCCTAGAAGAACTGGCGTTTAACCAGGGCTGGCTGACGGAAGAACAGGTGCACAAGGCTGGGCAGGAGCTCGGCATGACACTCTATGGACAGTACCTACAGTGCTTATAACGGAGGGCATAAAATGACAGTTTTGTTAGCAGGCGGCGCAGGCTATATCGGCTCACACACCGCCGTACAGCTTTTAATGAGAGGACATGACGTAGTAATCGCAGACGATTACAGCAACAGCTGTCCGGAGGTTATCAATCGTATCGAAGAAATCACCGGCAAGCAGGTTCGCGCCTACGAGACTGACGTGAAGGACAAAGTCAAAGTACAGCAGATTTTCGCAGAAAACGAGATTGACTGCGTGATTCACTTTGCTGGTCTGAAGGCAGTCGGTGAGTCGGTACAGCAGCCGCTGAAGTATTACCGCAACAACATTGACACCACACTGACGCTGCTCGAGTGCATGCAGGAGGCAGGCGTCAAGCAGTTTGTTTTCTCGTCCTCCGCGACGGTTTACGGCGAGGAGAATGCGATTCCGTACATCGAAACGATGAAGCGCGGCAGCTGCTCCAACCCGTATGGCTGGACCAAGGTCATGATGGAAGAAATTCTTGAGGACGCGGCAAAGGCTGACCCGGAACTGACTGTCGTTCTTCTGCGTTATTTCAATCCGATCGGCGCACATGAGTCCGGCCGTATCGGCGAGGATCCGCAGGGTATTCCGAACAATCTGATGCCGTATATCGCGCAGGTTGCCGTCGGCCGCCGCGATCATCTCACGATTTTCGGTAACGATTATCCGACGCCAGACGGCACCTGCCGCCGCGATTACATCCATGTGATGGACCTTGCGGACGGTCATGTAAAGGCAGTTGAGTACGCCGCGCAGCATAAGGGCGTTGAGGTGTTCAATCTTGGTACCGGCACGCCGTACAGCGTGCTCGAGATTGTGCACGCATTTGAGGAGGCGACCGGCGTAAAAATCAAGTACGAATTCGGCGCACGCCGTGCAGGCGACCTGCCGGAGTTCTGGGCGAACGCAGATAAGGCCGCCAAGGTGCTCGGCTGGAAGGCGGAGCGTGACCTGACGGCTATGTGCAGAGATACGTGGAGATGGCAGAGTGGAAATCCGGAAGGATACGAGCCTGTGAAACTTTTTCTGTAAAATAACCTAAGCAAGGTCCTTCTATGATAAAATAAATATCATTAGGAGGGGCTTTTACTATGGCAAGACAAAAGAAACCTGTACACAGAGTTGAAATGACTGAGGGAAAACGAAATATCATTCGCCAGCTTCTCGAAGAATACGATATCGAAACTGCGGAAGACTGTGAGGGGCTGCGGACAAAATCTTGGACCATATGGTTATCCTGCGGATAAATTCGGTGTCCGTATTCCTTTAGATTTTCTATATTCCAGAGGACTCATTCCGTCAAGAGAAAGCTTGATACGTTTCTCGCAATACCAATGCAGGTATTGATCTACTGCATTGATAAATTGATCGATAGAGTACCCCACCCAGGAAACATAATAAAACATCTCGTTTTTCAAACGTCCGAACACACCTTCACAGGCTGAATTGTCAGGTGAACAGCCTTTCTTCGACATTGATCTTATAAGCCCTGCTGTATTCATTCGTTCAATCCATCCCGGCCATCTATAGTGACAGCCACGATCTGAATGGATTATAGGATGCTCGTCTTCAGACAATTGTTCTATTGCGTTATCTAACATCGTGTTAACAAGTTCAGCATTCGGACTGGTACCAATAGTCCACGTAACAATGAGCCCATCATAGCAATCGATGACCGGCGAAAGATATACTTTACCTGCTGGAATTGAAAACTCGGTGATATCAGTAAGCCATTTCTCATTTGGCCTTTCCGCACTGAAATCACGTTGAATCAGATTGTCAACTTCAGGACTGATTTCTCCCTTATATGAACTATATTTTCTCTTATGCATGGTATATGGAACTATAAGATGCTCCTGCTGCATAATGCGTCGAACTATCTTCTCGGAAACGGTTATACCTGCATTTTTTAAGTGAGCATGAATTCGTCGATATCCATAGCTGCAATACGCTTCTGTAAACACGGTCTTGATTTTGTTGCGCAGCGCAAGGTATTTATCCTGTGCTTTGAGAACATTAGTCTGATAACAATAGCTGCTCTTTACTATCTTTATTTCTGAAAGCAGTATTTTCAAAGAGTATGTTCCTCCTAATTATCGGATGCTTCTTGTTCTTTTTCCTGTGAAAACTTCATATTTTTTCATTTGTCTCAGTACCTCAGTTGGATAGAGGGTTCGCCTCCTAAGCGAAACGCCGAGGGTTCAACTCCCTCCTGGGACACCATTTATACCGTTGCAAGCCGTTTTGGATGGTTTGCAGCGGTTTTTTGTTGCAGTTTCTATTTGCACCATAATGACTGCCCTCGACAGTTTTATGCACTGTATGCTGCATATTTGCTAATTGTACTCGAACGCTTTTTCGGAAATTTGCTAATGAAATTTGCAATTTGCTAATATGCTTTTCGGATCATCTTGCCGCCGCGTTACCTGCAATCAGGGCCGCAAGCGCACTTGCCAGCTCCGGTGATTTCTGCAGCTGCTCCACAAGACTTGCAATATCCGGTGCTGCAGGCTCAGATTTTGCCGATTCTTCCGGCGGACGAACATTACGAAGATCACGCGCGAAATAAAACGCTTTTTCAAATTTCTGCGCATTGACCTTTCTACCATCGTCCAGAATATGCGCATATACCTTGGTAATCATGTCGGTTTCGGAATGTCCCGTATCGCCTTGTGTCGCTTTCAGATCGCCGTGGTTCAGTTTCAGCTTATAGGTGGTACTCGAATGACGGAGCGAGTGAAAAACCACCTTCGGCAGCCCTGCGTCCTCACGGAGCTTTGCAAACTCTTTGAGGATGATCCGATCCTCGCAGGGCCGTCCATTGGGAAGTGCCACCACCAGATCGAAGTCCTGATACTCGTCACGGAGCAGTGCCCGCAACTCGTCTTGCGCGGATTTCCATTTCCGCAGGATGTAAGCCAGAGTCTTGGGCAGCCATACCTTGCGGATACTGGAATCAGTCTTTGGCTTTTTCAAGATGACTCTGGTGCTAGTGTTGGGAAATAAGGGTGTGAACACATGGTAGATGTCCTTTTGCCCCAACATCTCAATGGCCCGCTTGGAAGCCCGCGTCAGTTCCTTGTCGATGTAAACATAGGCGTTGTCGGCAGCAAGTTCTTCATCAGAGATATGGACGTTGCTCCATGTCAGCCCCAGAATCTCGCCCATACGCAACGAGCAGGCAAAAGAGAGGTTCATAGCCACATAGAGTTTGCTGTCCGTGCTCTCCTTGCAGATTTTGGCCAGGCCCCTGGTGGTATAGTTCCAGTCCTCCGGCAAGGACAGCATCATGGAGAGCAGCCCTTTGGATTTCAGCGACAGCCCTGCGTTGCGCAGGTGGTGGTTGGACATTACCGTATAGTCGCGGGTTTTCTCAATGCGAAATACCGCCATCATATCACCTCCTTTCGGTGGTCTAAAAAAGTGTCGATTTTCGGGGAAAAGGCAGCCTCTATGCCGCCCGGATGCCCCAGAGAGGAAAAACTATGAGCGGCGATTTTTTCTGATGATTGTGGTAGGGAAACCGTCAAATTTTTGACTCCTTTTGGGACAATGAAAACCAATTAGGCACAAAAAATGCCATAGGAACAAAACCTACGGCAAAACCACCATGTATAATTGGGAAAACATGAATATCTCATTGCTACAACCGGCAAAGGATGGTATAATATTTATAATTGTTGATTTACAGCGTCTTCATAAAAATTGACCCGCTTTTGAAATTCTTCCATAAGGATTTCTTCAGCAATTTTTTTATTTATTCCTTGGCAGTCCGTCTCCCGATAAAGTTGGAGGAAATAAGCAATTTCTTCTTTGTTTGTTAAACTCATAAGCAGCATACAGAATTGAAAGCTTTTCATAGATTTACTCCATTACAAATTTGCTATAAAATACACAGACTAAAATGAGGTTGGGATGTTTATGAAAAAAATTGGAATTATACACCTTTCTGACATCCATTTTTGCTCAGAAAACCAAAAGGTTATTTGCCATCAATTAAATAAATTGCTGAGTGATATTAATAAAATTTCTAGTGAAGAAAACATTTGTATTAATGCAATATGTTTTACCGGCGATTTAATTAACGCCGGCTCTAACAATGAAACGGATTTTGATTTGTTTTTTGAAAATTTTGCATTCCCTCTTTTGGAAAATACTGGTTTAGATTTGGAAAACATATTTTTTGTGCCAGGAAATCATGAAGTAGACACCAGCAAAATTGATGAGTATGCAGAAGCAGGAATTTGTTCAAAATTAATTGATAGCGAATCTATAGAGGCGTTCTTTAACAAACCTTCTCCCGCAGTTCTTGACAGAATAAATTATTTCCAAAGAATCTACGACTCATTCTGCGAGGCACCATTAATTTACAAAGATGAGTTCTGTAGGTGCTATAGAGTAGATATAAACAATGTTGTTTTTGGATTTGCTTGCCTAAACTCTGCGTGGCGTTCTTCTGGAAAAGGGGCAATAGAGCGCGGCAAGATGATTATTGGCGCAGTTCAAGTAAAAAATGCACTTGATGCTATTTCTGATGTCGATGTAAAAGTATGTTTAGTTCATCACCCATTAGATTGGTTAGTTGAATCTGATCAATTTGATGTTGAAAAAGCAATTTACAATTTTGATCTAATTTTTAATGGACATATACATACATTGGATTCAAAGCAAATTATTGCTTATCAAGGGCAATCTGTAATTAGTACATGTGGCAAATTTTTTCCTACAAAAGATTTTTATAATGGATATTCTATCGTTTCGATTGATCCAGAAACTCTGGAAGGCAAGATTTACTTAAGACAGTATTATTCAGGATCTCGCGAATGCTTCGATAAAAATTTGCAGTTGTATGATGATGGTTGTTTTGAATTTGTGCTTGGAAATCGCGATCCTTTGCTCATAAAGGCATTTGAGATATTACATGATATTCAACCTGGGTTTGTTGAGTATGCTACTGGTTTCTTTATATCAAATATTGCTGGCCATAAACATGTCAAATCGTTTGAAGATGCTTTTGTTATTCCAGTATTGGGAAGATTTTCTGAATACGAAAAAGAGTCTAATCATGAACTTGAAGATATAAAAAAATATAATCCTTCAGGTGCGTTTATCCCTTTTGATGACATAGTATCTCAACAAGATAAAAACCTTATTATTTTAGGAAGAAAAGAATACGGGAAGACTACTCTGCTGCACTACTTGATAAGCGAGTATTTTAAACATTATGCCGAGTTTGGAAAAATACCAGTTCTTATTAATTGCTCAGAAGATTTCAGCGGAAAATCTCCCATTGAAAAAAAGAGCCAGCACTTTTTTACTGATTTTGGAACTGAAGATTTGTCCATTAGTATTAAAGAAATAGAAGACCTTGCGCTAAAAGGGAAATTTGTTTTCTTTTTTGACAATTTTGAAACAGCTTCTGCTAAAGAACTTGAAAAAATCAAAAAATTTACAGAAGAATTCCCCCAAAATAGATTTATCTATTCTGCAATTGAAACTGTTGACTCTGAGGATATTAACCGTGCGATTGATTTTTTGGACCAGAAAATAACAAAAGTTTACATTCATTCGATGGGAAAACAACAAGTAAGGGCTCTTGCAAATAGTATTTTTTCATCTGATTTCCCAATGAATGAAAACATAATTGATAAAGCTTTGCTTTGCTTCAGAAATACAAATTTACCTAAAACTCCATTTGTAATTTCACTTGTTCTTTCTCTTTGCTCTAATGACAAAGATTTTGTTCCCTTAAATGAATCTACCGTAATGCAAAATTTTCTAGATGCATTACTTGATAAAAACTCAAGCGAATCAGCTAAAACATCAACATATGATCATATAATTAGGGAAGATTTCCTTTGCTATCTGGTGGGAGAAATGCATTGTACAGATACCTATGCTGTCACACAGCAAAAGTTTGAAGAAATTCTCTCGCGGTATCATCAAGAAAAAGGCTGGACAATTAAAGAGACAAAGTTTGACCGTTTGTTTTTTGAAAAAGGAATACTTTACCAGCACTCTGGCATTATAGCATTTCGATATTCTTGTATGGCACATTACTATTTAGCCAAGCTTGCTTTAAAATCGCCCGAAGTATTTAATCATATATTTACAGGTGATAACTATTTGTGTTATTACTTTGAAATTAATTATCTGACAGGATTAGAGCGTAATCGGCTAGATATCTTTGAGAAATTGTCAAAAGATTTCGAAGCAGCGTTAAAGCAATGCACTCCGTTTTTAAGTATACTCGATAGCTATGGAATTAAAACTAACTTTTCGCTTCCTCCGCAGGAACTAAAAAAATCGCTTTGCAAACGAATGCCATCCAGTCAAAGCGAGCAGCTTAGTGAACATCATTCTGATCTTCAAGTTGTTGATTCAAGCCATATAAAAAAAGAACCTCGAGATACAGAAGAAAATGACCCCAAAAAAAGATTGATAGCCATATTGTTAATCTATGCAACAGTTCTCAAAAATAGTGAGTTATATAGTCTTGAGATCAAAGAAAAAATGATGTGTAGCATCATTGATGGTTTTTGTACAGCCCTTGCTGTTCTTGTAAAAACTTTGAACGACAATTGGCCGGATATTATACAGAATATTCAAGAAGATTCAAATGATGAAGATACCGATACTGAAAAGCAGCAAAGAGTGCAAGATGCTGAACGCTTATTAAAAGACACTATAAAAATTTCACTACCCCTTGCTATTGAGAATGTAGCTTTTGAAAATGTAGGCTCCGCAAAATTAAAAAATATTCTGCTCAATATGATTAGCGATAGTAAATACACAAATACATTTCAGTGCTGTATATTAGTTTTTTTGTATTGTGATTTGCGAATTTCTGGTTGCTTGAGCGAGTTTTCTAAATTTGTTAATCAAACATCTTCAAAAGATTTATTAACAATTGCGCTTTTTAAAGCCGTATATTATTATCACACTCGATATTTCCCCCAATCTGAGGATAATACCTTGGTGAGTATTATTGCAGATATTAACTTAAAATTACGGAATACAGGAAAACTAGTAAAAAGCGACCTAATGAAGCAAATCGAAGAAAAGCGACCAACTGCCAAGGATATTTCCCCTATTTAAAAACTAGTACAAAGGCCTATTTTTCTAAGTAACTTTTATTTAGAGCCGCCACAGGTAATATAACTTATGGCGGCTCTAATCACTTATTCAGTTTCGTCGTCCAGCCCCTCCATAGCCAGCCAGTCCTCAAATGATTTCCTGGAAATGCGGATCGCATAACCAATGCGAATTGTTTTGAACTCTCCAGAGTTTACCAGCCGGTATGCAGTTGATTTTGCAATGCCAAGGATTGCTACAATATCATCCACGGTGTAGGTCCTGTTGCTCGGCAACTTCTTTTCCTGCGATGTACGCATAATTTTGCCTCCCATTTTTCGTGGGCATTTTGATTATGCCTATCTAATTTTCCTTGTGGCGAAGGGGCTTTCTGCCATCATCCGTGCTAAGAATTTGCTAATTTGACATTCTGAACAGGCCGTAACGAGGCGGCATTTTACGGATTTTTGTGCAGATTGACCAGTAACCACACAATATCATAGCGAATCAAAAATAATGGGAAGTTATGATGGGTATAGGTCCCGTCAAGATTTATGCGCAAAATTATTTGCAGGCTCCGGCTGAATGAAGTCAGCCGGCAATGAAGGCGTCGTCCAGCGCCGTCTCCAAGTGCTTCATGTTCATATATTTTTTGTTGCCCCACTGCGTGCCCGCTACATGGCGAAGCCGGGCGCAGACCAGCATCAGAGCAGAGTTGCCGTCAGGGAACGTCCCCACCACGCGGGTTCTGCGGCGGATCTCCCGATTCAGCCGCTCAATCACGTTGTTGGTACGGATGCGCGTCCAATGCTCGCTGGGAAAATCGCAGAAGGTCAGCGTCTCCTCAATGCCGTCCTCGACCTTCTTGGCGGCCTCCTTCAGCTT
>ENA-UOJJ01005018-UOJJ01005018.1-human-gut-metagenome-genome-assembly--contig:-CS66-NODE-5018-length-11591-cov-24.444088_pt1 | contig 11591 bp, 10 predicted proteins | sample MGYA00242343_ERZ723890 | MGnify/ENA metagenome assembly ERZ723890 | reverse complement strand
AAATATAACAGTTATTAAATCCCTTGGAATATATGAAATCTCAATTCCAGTTTGTTGGAGAGCAAATAGAACAATAACTCAGGATCTATAGTACTGTTAGAGCATTGAAAAAAGAGATTATTCATGATACAATATCCGAAAAATCGGAAATGGGAAAGCTGAGAAAAGGGTATTGCGCCATGAAAATATATGAGAAAATATTTGCAAGACTTGAAGAATTACATATGAGCCAGACGGAACTGTCCAGAAGAACAGGTATCGCAACCAGTACGATCAGTGACTGGCGAAAGAAACAAATCAATCCACAGGCGGATAAACTGGTGTCTATATGCAAGGCACTAGATATGACGCTTGTGGAATTGCTTTGTGTAGAAGAAAATGAAGAACAGACCGCAACCAACGATTATGTGTCAGAAGAAAATTATATGATTGAACTGTTTCGGCAATCTGATACACAGAGTAGACGAAGAATCATCAGTTACCTAGCACTTTTTGATGTTTGTAAACAAATCAACGATAGTAACCAGTCACAACAGAGGAATGTTTCGGTTGTTCAGGATATTGATGGGAATAGTATTGTGGTGATTAATGATATCCGGTTTAAAGGAAAACGTTCCATCGATTGGAAGGAAGTGAGGGCATATTTGAAAGAATATGTCGGCGATTTTTATAAGGTGGCGTCTACCGGTGATGTTATATATATCGGATCTGATCTGCCAAGTGAATATTCGGGATCAGTATATACCAAAAGGCTGAATGGAGCAGTTGCAAAGGCTAAAGCGAATGCAACACAGGGAATTCCTGAAATGATAGAAATTTCAACAGGCAGATATTTTAGAGAAAATAATAAGGGGAAACATAATTGGAATGCAAGGAATGGCTGGTATAGATATGATACTTATTTTGCATTACCGGTATATGGTGATAATGAAGATATTGAAAGATATAACGTATTTCATGCATCTTTGATAATAAGGCATGCAAATGATGGAAAAATGTATTTGTGTGATATTCTGGATATAAAAAAAGAAACGAGCACCCCGTTGGAGCCATAAGGCTTTACTTGGCACAAAACCCATTTCTTTTATGAATAGATAATATAATATGGTAGAAGAAATGTCAATCCGAATATTCGAAAATTAAGACGTTAAGATGGTGTTTATGTATAATATAAGTAGCATAATTGCAGCTTGCAATATATTGGCTTAGATTCTGCGTTGGTGTACGATGATTTTGGAGGTGGTCAAGAAGGATTTTTTCGGAAAAACAACAGTTGATTGGTAAAATAAAGGGTTAACGCAAGAAGAACTGGCAGAAAAATTATCTGTATCAAGGCAAGCTGTGGCAAAATGGGAATCGGGACAGGTATATCCCGAGATTACTAATTTTATTCAGATCAGCAATTTATTTAATGCGACAATAGATTATTTAGTGCTTGAGTTAAAAGATGGATTTGTTCTCTATCATGGAAGTTATTGTGAAGTAAAAGAGCCAGATCTAAAGAGATATTGACAGATTTTCTTTGTTCAAAGACAGGAAAAGCACGGTATGATGAAAAAACATTTTGGATAAATACAAGGTAAAAGTAAACCCCAGGGCAATCCGTGAATTAGACCAGATTTACGAATATATTGCAAATGAGAAATTGGCTTCTGAAAATGCCAAAGGACAGGCAGACAGAATTAAGAAGGGGAATGTCAAAGAAGCTTTGCGTTATCATACACGCACTGTAAACAGATAATTGCTTTACTTAATATGCAATTGTCATATATGATTTGGATGCGAGGAGGAAATTATTATGAATATTGGAAATCAGATATCGGCAATTCGAAAAGAACAGCAATTAACACAAGAGCAATTTAGGTCGTTATTTCATGTGACACGACAAACAGTTTCAAACTGGGAAAATGAAAAAAGTTATCCGGATTTACAAATGCTGATAGATATAAGCAATCAGTTTGAAATCTCTCTTGATACGCTGATAAAGGAGGATTCAAAGATGGTAAAGACAATAGATAAAGAAAGAGTATTGGGAAAAATAAAAAAAGAAAAATCAATCATTGATTTTTTTACGGGTGCAGGAACTGGAATTATTGTATCTTGCCTGCTTTCACCCGATTCCATACGCCGAACTGTAGTAATAATTATTGGACTTGTAATGATTGGAATTGGCTGGTATAAAAAAACAAGGTATGATAATAAAGTTTTCAGATATATGGAAGAATTCAAAGAAGATTCGTAACAGGGAAATAACTCGCCTGCCTGAAGCTTTTGAATCAGAACAACTACCCAATGAAATAACCTGAAAAATAAATTTTATTGGGTAGTTGTACAGATATTATGAACTGCATTATTTTAGCTGTGCTGATTTTTTCGATACAGAAGGAATAGCATAAACAAGAGGATTACTGGAAAAATAAGTCCGAATCCCATACCAATCTGAATATTATTTTCCGCATTCTGGGTGATATGACCAACAATTCCAGGGCCAATGCTGCCACCCAAATCTCCTGCCATGGCAAGAAGAGAGAACATAGCCGTTCCGCCTGTTGGAAAAGTTTTCGAGGAAATACTGATTGTTCCAGGCCACATGATTCCAACTGAAAATCCACATGCAATACAACCCAAAAGTCCGATAACAGGGCTGGATGACAAGGCTGCAAGAAGATAGCAGATAACACATAATATGCCTGACCCACTCATAAAATTCATTAAATTTAACTGTTCGCCATACTTCCCAAAAATCATACGGCTGATTCCCATTGTTACCGCAAACATACAGGGTCCTGCTAAATCCCCCAGTGTTTTTGACAATCCCAGTGCTGATTCTGCATAAGCAGAAGCCCATTGAGCCATTGAGAGTTCAGAAGCTCCGGAACAGATCATCAGGCATATTGCAACCCAGAAAAATGGTTGGGAAAACAGATTCTTAATTCCCATTCCGGAACCATTGTCAACCAGAGGTTCAATCGGACAGATTAAGAAGTTATAGGCATTAACTGCAGGAATGATTGCCCATATTACGGCTAGCCATTTCCAGTTGTCTATTCCAAATATCAGGAAAAATAAACTGGAAATTAAAATTGTTCCAACAGCTCCCCAGCAGTAAAACGAATGAAGCAGGCTCATAGTCGCTTCTTTGTTTTCAAAGGGGCAGGCTTCGATAATAGGGCTGCAAAGTACCTCTATTAAACCGCTTCCGATGGCATAAACAATAACACTGCATATAATTCCAATAAAAGGATCGGATAACAAATCAGGTAAAAATGCCAGCCCAAGCAGGCCCAATGCAGAAAATATTTCTGATGCAACAATGCACACACGATATCCGATATGATCGACAAATTTGGCGCAGAACAGGTCAACCAGAAGCTGTGTAAAAAAGAAGAAAGTGGATATCAGAGCAATGTTACCGAGCGAAATATGGTAATCACTGTGAAATTTCAAAAAAAGGAGCGGTGTGAAGTTTGCCGCAATAGCCTGTGTGATAAATCCCATATAACAGGCGAGTTTTGTCTTATGGTAGTCTGTTTTTTTTACAACATTCATTTGTTATTTTCCTCTCCGGATATTTTTAACAGTTTTATGTTCGATAGAAAGCTGCTTGATTTGATTATATAGCAAATATCAGATATATACATTGAATTAAATTGTAGAAATACTGTATAATATCGTAAAAAGGAAAGAATGTGATATGAAAATGGATTATAACAAAACTTATAATAAAATACTTACAGACGAAGAGTTTATGGAAATCAAACAGCATGGAAGCAGTGATTATCCATTTCAGTATTATTATGATAATCTGGAATTGTTTGATTTTCATTGTATTGAATGGCACTGGCACAGAGAATTTGAGTTTTTATATGTTGAGTCCGGACAAATTATATGCGGGATAGGGGAAAAACAGATTATATTGTCAGAAGGAGAAGCAATTTTTATTAATTCTAAAATATTGCACCGTTTTTACGCATCATCAGGTGGTATCATTCCTAACTTTGTATGTATGCCGGAATTTATTGCACCGGAGAACAGTCTGATTTATAAAAAATATATCTTACCAGTCATTTCATCGAATATATCTTTCCAGCGTTTTCAGATTGATGAGCCATGGCAGGCCAGGATTATACAAACTATGATAAAAATAATGGAAATGCAGGAGAATGAAAAAATAAGAGAACTTGCTACTTTGGCATTGATGCAGGATTTATGGCTGACTTTTTATGAAAATGTAAAGTTATCTGGTAAAGAAGATGTGCAGACAGTTGATGAAGCTGCACAGAAAAGAGTACAGTTAATCATGCAATATATACATGAAAACTATAGTCATAATTTGTCTTTGGACGAAATTGCTTCACATATCGGAATCAGCAAAAGTACTGCACTTAATTTGTTTCACCGTTTTTTACATACTACACCCGTTAGTTATCTGATAGGATATCGACTTCAGGCAGCCTCCTGGTTATTGAAAAATACGAATAAAAAAGTAAAAACAATTGCTTATGAAAGCGGATTTCATAACGTTGATTATTTTTGCAGATTGTTTAAAAAGCATTATCATTTAACACCATCAGAATATCGTTGCATATGCTTAAAAAGAGTATAATCCGCATAACTTCCTGGATAGCTTTGCTGTGGAGCCGCTGACAGGTGAAGTCTTTCGAATGCCGCATGAGACAGAATTAGGAGATACCCATACGATACTATTGCAAAAAAGAAGTAAGCACGCTATAATATGACCAAGAAAACAAAAGTCACTGTAACGGTGCAGGAAGTTATTTGAATAAGCCGAAAGGCCGCAGAAATGCGGCTTTTTCCAAATATGGGAGTTAGCTAATGCTAACCTGGATGTGTACACTTTGGTTAGATATATCTAACTTGAAAAGGGATGACGGCAATGCGGGAACACAAGAATTTGCGGGACAGAAATGCAGTTATATATGACCTTTTATGCGAAAAGACAGGGATGTATACGAAAAAGTATGACTGTTTTGCATGAATGTACGCCGAAGCTGTCCTTTATCAGAAAGGAGTTGTCTTTATGAAATACAAAATCGAAAAAAATACTGTGCAGGAGACGCTGGTTCTCCCACTGTATTCCCGAAAGCTGTGCTCGGAATTGTACCCAAACCTCTATCAGGACGAGACGGCGGTTCATCTGATCGACCAGATCGACTACGACTTTTCAGAGGCAGAGAAAAATTCCCGCAGCCTGATGCAGCGGTTTGGTGCGCTGGAGGTGGCCATGCGGCAGTGCGATCTTGCATGGGAGGTGCAGGCATACCTGAAAACTCACCCCTGCGCAGCAGTGGTTAATCTGGGCTGCGGGCTGGACAATACCGGCCGAGCCTGTGACAACGGCAGCTGCAAAATCTACAATCTGGATTTTCCGGATGTTATAGCTGTACGGAATAAACTGCTTCCAGCCGGGGAACGGGAACAAAATATTCCCTGCGACCTGAAAGATCCTGCATGGTTTGACAGGATCGATGCCACCGGCGGGGCGGTGTTCTTTGCTTCCGGGGTGTTTTATTACTTTTTGACTCAGCAGGTCCGGAAACTGGTACAGTCCATGGCGGATGCTTTTCCCGGCAGCGTGCTGGTCTTTGATGCAGCCAACCGGACGGCGGTGAAGATGATCGCAAAAACATGGCTCAAGACTGCTAAGATCAAGGATGTAGGGGCATATTTCGCTGTTTCGGATGCGAAAAGAGAGCTTTCCCAATGGGACAGCCGTCTGCAGGTGTCCAGCCGGGGCTATATGCTGGGTTACAGTGACCTGAAAGATCCTTCTGTCAGCGGCTTTTTCCGCTTCCTCGCCAAGGTCGGCGACGGAATGATGAAGATGCAGATCGTGAAGATTGGATTTGAAGGAAAAGATAGGGTAGAATATGAAAAAGTATGACCTGCGTTATATGTGATTGGAGGGACAAAAAGTGAACTATTTCGGAATGCCTTTCGGCATGTGGACTCTGTTGGCAAAATCGTTTCGCACTCAGCTTACCAAAATATTCGGCTACAATGATGAAAGCGCCAGGGACATAACCCACAAGGCAAAAGCAAAATATAAAGAGATCATCTCCGAACTGCCCGAATTTGAAAAAGGTGACCGCTTCAAAATGAATCTTGTCAATTGTGCAATGATCGGGGCGTTCATCCTTTCCATGCCACAGCGCCCGGAGATGGGCAGCCTGACAGATTACTACGCAAAATCCATGATGACAACGCCCATGCGGTGGTTTTGCCGTAAGAGCGGAAAAAGCAAGTTTACTGCAAAGGATATTGCTGCAATGAAAGCTACCGCTGCCCTGAAGGCAGCTGACCGCAACCCCTACTCGTGGAACATGGAGTTTTACGAATATCTTGATGGCAGTGGCTACGAGGGACGCTTTACCCAATGCGGCATCTGTGTATTGATGAAAGAGCTGGGGCTGTATGACCTGACTCCTGCCCTGTGCCATCTGGATTATACCATGAGTGAGGCAGGAGGTGTGACGGATTTTGTGCGGCAGTATACCATTGCCTCCGGCGGCCCATACTGTGACTGTGGGTACAAAAAGAAAAGTTTCTGAAATGACACCTATGTGACCAATGCGAAATGCAGCATTGTGGAACAATTAGGGGGTGTGGTATACTTTAAGCATAACTCTGCAGCCGTAAATGAATTGGTCATGGGGAGGCGGCAGAGGAGATCAGGACAGAAGCGAAGAATACAGGCAAAGGAGTCTGAGCAATGGATGGGAAATCAATGGTTGTGACAGAGGAAAAGCATCTTATACCATTGGATAAGGTTAACGGATATGACGTAAGACCCGGGTTTTATGGAATTAACGGAGCAACGGCGCTAAGAGAGGGTGTGAATTTTACGGTGTGCTCTCTGGAAGCAACAGCGGTGGAGCTCCTTTTGTATCATAGAGGAGAAAAGGAACCCTATGCAGTTTTACCGTTTCCGAAGCATTACCGGATCGGTGGTGTCTATTCCATGATCGTTTTTGGACTGGATATTTATGATTTTGAGTATGCTTACCGGGTGGATGGTCCCTATACTCCGGAAAAGGGTCTTATTTATGACAAAACACAGCCACTTCTGGATCCCTATGCAAGAGCAGTTACCGGACAGAGCGTATGGGGAGAACAGCCTAATCAGGATCATGGGTACCGGGCCAGAGTAGTGGTCAATGATTTTGACTGGGGGGATCATGTGGATCCGGTCAGACCGATTCAGGATCTGATTATCTATGAGCTTCATGTCCGGGGATTTACGAAGGATGCCTCTTCAGGGGTTGAACATCCGGGAACCTTTGCGGGGATCCGGGAAAAAATTCCATACCTTAAGGATCTGGGAATCACCGCAGTGGAGCTTATGCCGATATTTGAGTTTGATGAGACGATGGGAAGGCGTGAGGTTAACGGCCGGATGCTTCTGGATTACTGGGGATATAATCCGGTTAGCTTTTTTGCACCGAACACCAGCTATACTGCACAAAAAGAATTTAACCGGGAAGGTGATGAACTGAAGGGGCTGATTCGGGAGCTGAATGCCAATGGCATTGAAGTGATTCTTGATGTGGTTTTTAACCATACTGCAGAAGGAAATGAAAAGGGACCCTTCTTTTCGTTTAAGGGCTTCGATAACCGGGTTTATTACATGCTTACCCCGGAGGGGTTGTATTATAATTTCAGTGGGTGCGGCAACACGCTGAACTGCAATCATCCGGTTGTGCAGCAGATGATTCTGGAATGCTTAAGGTACTGGACGATAGAATACCATGTAGACGGCTTCCGGTTTGATCTGGCCAGTATTCTGGGACGGAATGAAGACGGTTCACCCATGAATCAGCCACCGCTGTTAAAAAATCTGGCAGGAGATCCGGTTCTGCGTAATGTAAAGCTTATCGCAGAGGCATGGGATGCCGGTGGCCTTTATCAGGTGGGCAGTTTTCCGGCCTTTACCCGCTGGGCAGAGTGGAACGGAAAGTACAGGGACGATATGAGAAGCTTTTTAAAAGGAGATTACTGGTTTGCAGCTGCTGCGGCAAACCGGTTGACCGGATCTATGGATTTGTATACGGGTCAGTATAAGGGCTATGATTCTTCTATTAATTTTATTACCTGTCATGACGGCTTTTCACTTTGGGATCTTTATTCCTATAACGGAAAACACAACGAGGACAATGGCTGGAACAATTCTGATGGGCATGATGATAACCGGAGCTGGAACTGTGGAGAAGAGGGAGAAACATCGGATCCGGAAATACAAAAGCTTCGTCTCAGAATGATGAAAAATGCATGTCTGGCTCTGATGTGCAGCCGGGGAACGCCTATGTTTCTTGCCGGGGATGAATTTGGAGATACCCGTTTTGGAAATAATAATCCCTATTGTCAGGATAACGGAATTTCCTGGCTGGACTGGAATCGTCTTAAGACGAACCGGGAGCTTTACCGGTTTTTCAAAAAGATGATCCGGTTTCGAAAGGAGCACCCGGCAATCCGGAGTGACCAGGCACCATCAGAGACTGGGTTTCCGACAGTAAGTGTCCATACAGACAAACCTTTTGAGCATGAAATCAATTCTGACACAAAGGCTCTTGCGGTCTGTTATGCAGGAAAGACCGGTCAGGGAGAGGATCTGGTATATGTGGCGCTGAATGTCTACTGGGAGGAGCAGAGGTTCGAATTGCCGAAGCTTCCGGAAGCCTATGAATGGAGATGTTTTGCAGATACGTCACTGGATGGAACAGGAGAAGAAAACGGGAATGTACCTATTACGGAGTATTGGCTTCAGCCAAGAACTACAGCAGTATTTGTGGGGATCAGGAAGATCTGAGCAGAGTGCCAAGGAATATAAAATTTGGAGGAGCAGGAAGGAGTATGATACATGACACTTGAAGAAACGATTCAGAGAATCAATGAATTGTACCATAAATCCCAGAAGGAGGGGCTTTCTGAGGAGGAGAAGCAGGAACAGAAGCAGCTTCGTCAGATCTATATTGACAGCGTGAAGAACAATCTGCGCGGTCAGCTGGAAAATATGGAAATCGAGCGTCCGGACGGTACGATCGAGAAGGTCACCAAGAAACTCCGGGATAGTAAAAGAGCAAACGAATAATCTGAATATGAGCTATAGAATTAAGTTTTAGAATTAAGTCATACAATTAAGTTATAGGATTAAGCAATAGAATTAAGTTATAGAATCAAGTTATAGGGATTAAGCTATAGATTCTATATGAGGGAATGGATAAAATCAGAAAACTCATATTAAAATCCCACAGAAACTTCCTTATTACAGGAAAGATCTGTGGGATTTCTATTGCTTTTGAATTGCTGTGAATTTGTTTATAAAACCTTAAAGGTATCTGTAAGCGTAACTATTCAGTGCAGGTCGAAGCATTTACTGCAAAGACCTAAGAAAATGATTCAGTAATGCAAAATCCCATCGGCGAAGCCGATTTGGAATGGATTTTGCATCGTAACTGTGAAGGTACTGAACAGTTACCTGTAAGCAACTTATTTCGCCTGCTCAAGAGCAAGAGTTACGGTTGTGATATCACAAACCTCGGTCGGTCCGTAGTACTGGATTGCACCGGGATATTTGAAGCAGGTATCAACAGACCACTCTTCACGGTGAGCTTCGAAGTACTTGAACGGTGCACCGTCAAGTTCAACAAGAGCTTTTTTGATAACCGGCTTGTCTTCGCCATGTCTTCTCTCGATGTTCATCATCTTGGTGATCGGCATACCACCTGCAACCCATTCACTTGCAGGTGCAGAAAGGTTGGAAACCTTGGATAAGTAGCCATTGTAACCATACTGGATGAGCATGAATGCATTGTATCCTAAGGAGTAGCAGTAGTCGGAATCAAAGTTGGAAGGGAAAGCACATCTTCCTTCATAACCTAAGAAGTGATGAAGGGCACTGAACTTACCATTGTAGGTTCCGGCTGCCTTTCTTGCGGCTAATTTATCTTTAACAAGAGCGGAGAATAACTTCTCGGATTCGATCAGGGAAACCTGAACATTTCCGTGAGGATCTCTTTCAAGGAATAACTGCTGCTGGATTGCCTGAGGAAGGATTGCGAATACTTCCATGGATTCTTTGGTTAAACCTTTCTCGATGAAAGCATACTTTTCTTCCCAGGTAGGAAGTGCGTTGAAGGCATCGGCCTTGCTTCCGGCAAGAAGCTCGTTGATTTCCTGAATTAATACGGAGAATTCCGGTACGAATTCAACAACACCTTCCGGGATGATTGCAACACCGAAGTTCATTCCCTTAGCAGCTCTTGCAGCTACGGAGTCAGCAATGTAATCAGCGATTGCGGAAAGGGACATCTTCTTTTCTGCAACCTCTTCGGAGATCAGACAGATGTTCGGCTGGGTTTCCAGAGCACACTCTAAGGCAACGTGGGAAGCGGAACGTCCCATAACCTTAACAAAGTGCCAGTACTTCTTAGCGGAGTTTGCGTCTCTTTCGATGTTACCGATGATTTCGCTGTAAGTCTTGGTTGCGGTATCGAAACCGAAGGAGCATTCGATATCTTCATTCTTTAAGTCGCCGTCGATGGTCTTCGGGCATCCGATTACCTGAACGCCGGTGTTGTGTGCTGCAAAGTACTCTGCGAGAACAGCAGCGTTTGTATTGGAATCATCACCACCGATGATAACGATAGCGGTAATGCCATGCTTCTTGCAAACCTCAGCAGCAATTGCAAACTGCTCGTTGGTTTCAAGCTTGGTTCTGCCGGATCCGATGATATCAAAGCCACCGGTGTTACGGAACTGGTTGATGTATTCGTCAGTCATAACGATGTAATCATCTTCGATCAGTCCGCTCGGACCACCCTTAAATCCGTAAAGCTCGTTCTCCTTGTTGGTTGCCTTTAATGCATCATATAAACCACAGACAACATTGTGTCCACCGGGAGCCTGTCCGCCGGAAAGGATAACGCCGACGATCTGCTTCTTCATATCTGAAGTGTTCTGACCCTTTTCGAAAGTAATTTCCTTCTTACCATAGGTATTCGGGAAAAGTGCCTTGATCTTCTCCTGATCAGCAACACTCTGTGTTTCCTCGCCTTCCTTTACGCAGATATCTGCAATGCCGTGTCTGAGCATGCCCGGAAGTTTGGGAGCATACTCATATCTGGCTTTCTGTAATGGTGAAATGTTCATGTTACGTCTCTCCTTTATTATTCTTGGTAACTGTTTGACACGATGTTCATTGGATCGTGCAAAGTTCCTTCTTTTTGCATACAGTATAATTCTAATATATTTTAGAAATAAAGTAAACCGTTGTGTTGAAAATATTACGAAAGTAAAAGTCCAAAATAAAGAGATCGTATCGTGAAGAAAGCAAGCTGGCATGCAGAAAATGGACATAATGGAAGAAATCAAGAAGAAAAAGTCCAAAATAAAGAGATCGTATCGTGAAGAAGGCAAGCTGGCATGAAGAAAATGGACATAATGGAAGAAATCAAGAAGAAAAAGTCCAAAATAAAGAGATCGTATCGTGAAGAAGGCAAGCTGGCATGAAGAAAATGGACATAATGGAAGAAATCAAGAAGAAAAAGTCCAAAATAAAGAGATCGTATCGT
>ENA-UOJJ01005016-UOJJ01005016.1-human-gut-metagenome-genome-assembly--contig:-CS66-NODE-5016-length-11599-cov-8.336452_pt1 | contig 11599 bp, 8 predicted proteins | sample MGYA00242343_ERZ723890 | MGnify/ENA metagenome assembly ERZ723890 | reverse complement strand
CCCTTGTGTGCTGCAAGCTGCTGTGCGCCGTGGCCGCGCCCCATGTGTATGAGGCCGTCACCGCCACATTCACCTGCGCCGGGAAAGAGTTTACCGCCAAGGGAAAGACCGTCCTGACGCCGGGATGGAGAGAGATTGACCGGCGCTTTAAGGCTTCTTTCAAGACCGACGCCGACGAGGACGCGCCGGAGCTGGCGCGGGAACTGCCGGAGATCACCGAGGGCCAGACCTTTGACAAGGTGGAGGCTTCTATCACCGAGCATTTCACCACGCCGCCCAAGCCCTACACCGAGGACACGCTTCTGTCGGCTATGGAACGGGCCGGGGCCGAGGATATGCCGGAGGACGCCGAGCGGCAGGGATTGGGAACCCCGGCCACTCGCGCTTCCATTCTGGAAAAGCTGGTGCAGATGGGATTTGTGGAACGGAAAGGCAAGCAGCTTCTTCCCACCAAGGACGGCCACAACCTTGCCTGTGTCCTGCCGGATGTGCTGACCTCTTCCCAGCTCACCGCCGAATGGGAAACCAAGCTGACGGCCATTGCCAAGGGCGAGGCTGACCCGGACGGCTTCATGGCTGGCATTGAGGAAATGACGCGCGGCCTGATTTCCGGCTATTCGCAGATCAGCGAGGACGCGCAGAAATTGTTTCAGGCCGAGCGCGTGGCTATCGGCAAGTGTCCCCGCTGCGGCGAAGCTGTCTACGAGGGCAAGAAGAACTATTACTGCGGAAACCGGGCCTGCCAGTTTGTCATGTGGAAGAATGACCGATTTTTTGAGGAACGGGGCAAGGCGTTCACGCCGAAAATCGCCGCTGCGCTGCTCAAAGACGGAAAGGCAAAGGTAAAGGGCCTGCGCTCCATGAAAACCGGGAAAACCTACGACGGGACGGTACTTCTGGCTGATACCGGCGGGAAATACGTCAACTATCGTATTGAACGGAGGGACAAAAACTAAAAAACAGCAAGCATAGGAAGTGTAGCCACACTTCCGGCAAATCTCTGACCCGGCCACCCCTGCCGGGCCGGGGATTTTGCTTGTTGGGGCATATCCCCAAACCCCTGTTTCTGTTCAAAAAGTTTACAATTCAGCTATTTTTATAAGTAATAAGCATGGTATAATAAAACTGGTAGCAAATTAGATATTGGTAGAACAGCCTATTATATTGGCGACACCACCCGACAGGAAATCTACTTTAAGAAAGTTTTAAGCATTTCCTAAACACATTCAAAGATTTTTATGGTAATATTGGGATAGTAAATGGAACGGAGGATGAGTATATGAAAAAAGCTCTGTCAATATTTTGTGCTATATGCCTGATACTCTCCATGTCAGGTTGCGTTTCTTCAAACAGCCATGACGAAAATAAAGAGGAAACAAAAGAAGCTATCAGCGAAACGTCCACAAACGATGAAAGCCAAACCGACAATACAACTTCCAAGCAAGAGAGTGAACGCACAGAAACAACAGTAGAATTGGATTTGGCTGCCGAAGATACAGAAATCTATTATCTCAATTTAGCCAACGATGCAAACGCAATCTTACGATACACTTATAGTACAGATGATAAAGAAGGCGCAATTTTAGGGTATTATAATAATTCCGACACTACGCCTACCACAATAGAATTATTGCCTGCAACAGAGGAAGCCTATAATGCTATTTGGAGTGAAGAAAGCGTAGAACTCAAAGCGGGAGAAAACACCTTTTATCTTACTGGAGATGAAATACATTGCAAAATGATTTTACAGATAGATGGTATTTCTGACGATAGTATTATTTATGCTGGTACAGTCAAAGAATAATAAATGTATCGGGCCAATCTAATCCGAACTTTCAAAACTGAATAACCGCCGCCCACCGGCGGCACGACCCAGCAGGAAATCTTTGAAAGGTTTCCTGCTTTTCTTATGCCATTTTTCAGAAAGGAGGGCTGCCGATGGCAAGTCTTAGGGACATGGTATCAGAGTATCAAGACGACCTGCGAAACGGCATTGCATGGCTGGCGTTCTGGCGCGAGGGCCGGAGCTGGCAGGCGGAGGCGTTTCACCTTGATCTGGACGACACCCTTTATCCAGAGGACAGGGCGCGGCTTGCAGAGATACAGGCCGCCAACCCACAGGCCGTTGTGGTAAACGGCTACTATTCCGGCTATCTGGGCGAGGAAATGAACGTGGCGGAGCTGGCTGCCGGAGTACACCACCACTACGACAACGGCCTGAACAACATTTCCCCATTCATAGAGGCCCACAGCGACGAGCTGCCGCCGGATGTGTTGGAGGCAGCGCGGGAGAAAGCCCATGCTGCCGGACTGCCGTTTTATGAGCGCCCCTACCGTGGGGACGACATCGACCCGTACACCTATGACGGCCACATGAGCATTGAGGACTATGAGTTGATGCAGAAATTGATGGAGCAAGACCGAGAAAGGAATGAACCCATGAGCGAAGTATTTTCTATCCTGCTTCACAACCGCCAGCGTTATGAGCAAGGCAAAGAGGGCCTTTGGCTTTCTTTGCCGACCACAACCGAAAAGCTACAAGAAGCCCTGCGGGAAATCGGCATCAGCGCCGACAATCCGCAGGACTTTTTCTTGTACGACTATCGAAGCCCGCAGGAGCATCCTGTCAAGCTGCCCCGCGATCTGGTGCTGTCCGCCGACGTGGACGAACTGAACTTCCTTGCTGCAAGACTGGAAAAGCTGGACGCCGCCGAGCTTGCGGAGCTGAACGCCGCCCTGACAAGCCCGCAGAGCGACTTCCACAGCATCGGACAGATCATCGACTACCCCGACAACGTGGACTACTATGTGCATCTGCCGGATGTCACCGGCACGGGCCAGTTGGGTGACTACTACCTGAACCGTTCCGGCATGGTGGATATGCCGGAGGAATGGAAAGCGGGGATCTTCCTGCCCCGCTTTGGCCTGCATATTGCCAACGCCGAGCATGGCGTTTTCACTGATTACGGCTATCTGGTGAAAAGCGGCGACGAATGGCAGCGTGTCTATGAGGGACAGCCAGTGCCGGAGGAATACCGGGTGATGGCCTATCCCCAGCCGGAGGCCGACCGGGAAGCCTTTCGCACCGAACCGGCGGCCCCCGCCGCTGTTCTGCCGGAGGCAGGCCCGATTATCATAAAAGGCATGACTAAAGACGAATACATGAAAGAGATCACCGACAGGCTGGAAGCCGGGGTGCGGGGTGTTCTGGACAGTGAGAATTACAAAGCCTACCTCACCTCAATGTCCAAGTTCCACACATACAGTTTCCGAAATACCATGCTGATTTTCCTGCAAAAGCCGGACGCTTCTCTGGTAGCTGGTTTAGGGAAATGGCAATCGGAATTTGAACGCACCCGAAAACAGGGCGAAGCCGGGCTGAAAATCATAGCCCCTAAATTCTACACAGTCAAAAAGCGCGTTCCCAAGAAAGACCCTGACACCGGCGAACCCATCAAGGACAAAAACGGCAAGCCGGTGATGGAGGAACAGGAAATCACGGTGCCGGACTATCGTGTGGTATCAGTGTATGACGTAAGCCAGACCGAGGGCAAGGAGCTTCCAAAGACCCATGTGGATATGCTGTCCGGCGACGTGGAGCAGTTTCAGGATTTGCAGGCGGCTTTGGAAAAATCGTCCCCCTATGCCATATCCATTGAGCCGGTTTTGGACGGAGCCAAGGGCCGCTGCCTCTATCTGGAACAGCGGATCACCGTCAATGCGGGCATGAGCGAATTGCAGACCCTAAAGACTGCCATCCATGAAGTCGCCCACGCCCGCCTGTATGAAAAAAACAGCCATCTTGCGGAGGATAAACAGCCAGACAAGGCCACCCGCGAGGTGCAGGCCGAGAGCGTAGCCTATGCGGTATGCCAGTATTGGGGGCTGGACACGTCCGATTATTCCTTTGGGTATATCGCAAATTGGAGTTCCGGCAGGGATTTGAAAGAATTGCAGGCGTCCCTTGAAACGATCCGGGCCGCTGCCAATGACCTTATCAATGAAATGGAAGTCCACCTGTTAGAGCTTCAGCAGGAACGGCAGGCCCAGCAGGAACACGCTGCCCCGGAACAGGCCAGCGATATTTCCGAACCCCGGCAGGAGCCGCAGGCATGGAATGGGATTGACGGCCTTTTGAATGAAAAGCCGTTGATGCCGGAGGCGTCCCCTACGGAACGGGCCGCCGCGCTGGTGGCGCTGGCCGAAAAGGACGGCCCGCGTTTGGGCGACGGAGAACGCCGCCTGATTATGGAATATGCCGAGGCCGTGGACGACACCAATAAGGTGATCGAGCTTATCAACCGTCTGTGCGAAAAGGGCTTTGAACTGCAACACGGCTACATGGACGACTTTATGAAAAGCCAGATGGAAAGTGAAATTGCCGTTGCAAGGGCGGAACAGACCATAGCCAACGACCCGGCAGCGGAGCCGATTGTCACGATTATTTGGAGCGAAAGCCCACACTTAAAAGACGGCCAGCAAATGCCGCTGCATGAAGCCGAAGCCGTTTTCGGGGCGCTGGACAGTTCCAAACGGCTGGAACGGGAACAGCCCGACCATGCGGGGAGCTGGTACGACAAGACCAAGTTCCGCATTGACTTCTCGTTTCAGGGGCAGCCGGACAACTACGAGGGGCGGCAGGATTTTGGCGACGGGGACGGTTCCCTGATCGAGCATATCCGGGGCTATCACGAATACTACGCACAGGATGAAAGCTGGAAAAACCATGTGCTGAAACATGAGGGGCCGGAGGCATGGGAGGCGGACAAGGCCCAGCGGGATATGCTTCTGACTGAATTTGTCCCCTATATGGAGCTGCATTGTAACCTGTCCCGGCTGGAACAGGAGGCGCAAACCCGGCTGGCGTCCGGCGAAACCCTGACGCCGGAGGAAACAGCCTACTATGGGGCGCTGGAAAACTACGCCAAGGAGTGCCGCCCGCTTCTCAATCAGGGCCAGTATCAGTTGCCGGAGCCGCCGAAACTTTCTGACTTCGACCAGAGCTTGCAGGACTACAAGGAGCAGGTACAGGCCGAGATCGCGCAGGAAGCCGCTGACGCCGGTATGACCGTGGAGGAATACGCGGCGGCTGGCTATGAGGCCCCGGCAGCACCAGAGCCGGAGCCTGCCCCGGAGCAACCGCAGGAAGCCCAAAAACCGCCACAACAGGAAGCCCCGGAGCCGCCGACAAAGGAGCCTGCGGCGTCCAACTACTATTATTCCATCAATGAGGGCGCGGCCCGCCGCGCCAAGGAGATGAACAGCTATTCCGACTACAAGCCCGGCAGCGCCACGGCGGAGTACCGGCATTATGTGGATAATGCCTTTGAAATCGCGCAGGCACAGAAAAAGCGCGTTGATCCCATGTACCATGAGAAAATCGACAGCCTGCTTGACACCTACGCCCGGAAACTGGCCGCCAACATGAACCACAGCTATGCCATTGACGCCCGTGTTCCCTCAATCCTGATTGCCGGTGGTTCCAATTTCCCGGTACGCCAGAAAGAAAAGCAAAACGCGGCCCGCGACAGCAATATGCAGGAATGGCAGTACATCCAAGGGCTGCTTAATAAAATCCGCAGTACCGGCATGGGCGGCATCCGGCAGGACGACCCGCAGGCCATCCCCAAGCTGGAAAAGAAGCTGGCCGGTCTGGAAAAGGCACAGGAAACCATGAAAGCCGTGAACGCTTACTACCGCAAACACGGCACGCTGGACGGCTGCCCGCACCTTTCCCCTGAAAATCTTGAAAAGCTGAAAGCGGCTATGGTGTCCGGCTGGCATTATGAAAAGAAACCCTTTCAGAGCTGGGAGCTGTCTAACAACAACGCGGAAATCCGCCGCATCCGGCAGCGGATCGACAGCCTGACCCGCGCCAGAGAAACCGTCTATGTGGGCTGGGAGTTTGAGGGCGGCCATGTGGAGGCCAACCGGGAACAGAGCCGTTTGCAGGTGTTCTTTGAAGATAAGCCGGACGCTGACGCCCGCCAACAGCTAAAAGAACACGGCTTCCGATGGGCGCCAAGCGTCGGGGCATGGCAGCGGCTTTTGAATGGGAACGCCTATTACGCCGCCGACCGCATTTCAAGTATTCAGCCCCTTACCGGCGAGAAGCCCACGGAGCTGCAACGCAGCAGCATCCGGCAGCAGCAGGCGCAGATGGCACAGGCCCAAGCCGAGCCGGAGGAATGTGTCTACCGGGTACACGCCGCCACCCGCAGCGACAGCCCGGAAAACCTGTATTTGCTGCAAGCCTATGTCCCGCAGTCGGATGGCACCGTAAAAATCGGGGCGGTTCTTTATGCCGGGATGGAGGAAAAATGCCGGGAATTGCTGGATCAGCTCAACACCGGGGAGCTAACGCAGGAAGCCGTCAAGGAGCTGTACGCCAAGGAACAGGAGCAGCCACAGGAAGCGGCCCCCGAACAGGAGGCAGCACCAGAGCCGGAACAGGAAATCACGCCGGAGCCTGAAACGGCGCAGGATGATGTGGCCGCCGCCGAGCCGCAGGAAAAGTCCGCCGACAAACCCCTGACCGACTTGCAGAAAAAGGCGGTGGAAATCGCTGACCGCTACAAAGACCTGCCCCTGCAAGGCAAGATTGATATAATCGCGCAGGCGTTTGGCTGCAAGACCGGCGAAATCCGCACGTCCCCATGTACCGGCAAATGGCGCGGCACCAGTGATATGTCCATCCACTTTGACAACGGAGCGTCCCTGTTTATCGGCAACCACCTGACGCCAAAGGCCAAAACCGTAAAGGTACAGACGGAATGTGTCAACAGTGCATTGGTGCATTTTAACCCGGAGATCGTGCAGGCCACCAAGGAAGCCGCCCTGCCTGTTCTGTTGCAGCGGGAGGCCAAGGACAACGAGATCGCCGCCCAAAAGGGCCTAAAGCCCTACACGCTGCTGAATGTGGAGTTTAACGACGGGGCCGACGAGCAGACCGGCGGCTATATCGGCTGGTACTATGTGACGCTGGCCGTGGACGGAAAAATCTGCACCCATTTGGAAACGGGATTGAGCCATGATATAGCAGACGGCAAGGTGAGCGACACCCCCACGCGGGCAGACTACTTCACAGCGGGGGCCTTGAAAGAAACCGATGTGGACTATGTGTTTAACAACGTGGGCTTTTCCTCTGCGTCCACCCTCTATGCGCTGCCGCTGCGGGAGGATGTACGGGAACGGGCGGAACAAACGCTGGCCCAGCGCAGCGCCGACCAGCCGGAACGGGACACCTTTTCCATCTATCAAGTGCCTGCTGGCCCAGAGGGGCGCGACTTCCGCTATCGGCCTTATGAGGAATTGCAGGCCGCAGGGCTGACCGTGGACAGGAAAAACTATGAACTTATCTACACGGCCCCTCTGGACGGCAAGACCACGTTGGAGGATATTTACCGCACGTTCAACGCCGACGACCGGCCCGCCGGTTTCCGGGGACACAGCCTGTCCGTTTCGGACGTTGTTGTGGTAAATCGTGGCGGCAAGGGGGAAGCCCATTACTGTGACAGCATCGGGTTTACCCCTGTGCCGGAGTTTATGCAAGAAAGCTCCATCAAGACCGCTGAAATGTCCACCGAGCAAAATTACAACATGATTGACGGCACCCTGAACAATGCCCCGTCGATGGGGGAACTGGAAGCCAGAGCAAAGGCCGGGGAACAGATTTCCCTTTTCGATGTGGCCGAGGCAGCCAAGGCGGAGGCACAAAAGCCAAAGCAGCCCCGCCCGGCATCCAAGACCGCCCAGCGCCAGAAAAAGCCGTCCATCCGGGCGCAGCTCAAAGCCGCCAAGGAGGAACAGGCCAAAAAGCCGCCGCAGCGGGAAAAATCAAAGGAATTGGAGGTGTAGGCCGTGAACAGATTTGAAAATGTGGATGTGCTGGCCGCGCTGGAACAGCTTATGCGCCAGAACACCGCCTTTTACCGCAACGATTTTAAAATTGACAAAGAAATCATCCGGCAGGCCACCGCCAGCGACAGGGCCGAGGACAAAACGCTGCTGTGGATGTCCCGCCCGTCCGGGACGCACTGTTTCCGGGAGCGCGACGTTTTCCTGCAAGATACCCGGCAGCACAACACATGGCGTTTTTATGGGGAGCAGACCCGCGACCGTATTCTGGCCTACGCCGTGGAGCTGACCGGCAAGGTGGGCGGAAAGATACGGGGCAATCTCTATGAACTGGACTATCCCCAGCATTTCCAGCACGTCGCAGCCGAGGCGGTACAGGCCGACACTATCATCCTGCACTATGAAAAGGGCGACCGGGAACAGCCCGCCAGCCTGTATTTTGACGGACGGCCTGACCCCAAGCTGGGGGCGTTCCTGCGGTATGAGGCAAAGCCCAATGAGCCGGAAAACCTGCGGGAAGTGCTGCGTAAGGAGCAGAAAGGCCGGGAGCAGCTTGACCCCGGCGACTTCAAAGCCCACGTCACGACGCTGCATGACCGCCTGATCCGGGACGAGGCCCAGCGTATTGTTGCGGAAATGAAAGGTCTTTCTACCCCCAACAGCCCCAACAAGACGCATTTCATGGTGGAACTGTCCCCCTATTTTACGCAAATCGCGTCCAGCAAGGACACTGACCGCCTCTTTTCCATGCTGCCTTATAAATCGCTGGTGTTTACCGGCATCAAGGACAGACATGGGATATATGCCATGATAAGCAAAGACGAGAAACGGGACAAGGAAGTGCGGCGGCCCCGCGCTTCTATCCGAAAGCAGCTATCCGAAAGTAAGCAGGCCCAAGCCCCGAAAAAGGCCCCGGCCCGCACCAAGAAAAACGAATTGGAGGTATGACAATGCAGTTTAATGTGGAAGAAGAAAACCTGATCTGTCTGTATCACAATGCCGACCGGCGCAGGACGATGGCGAAGCTCCATGCCGCGCTGCCGGATATGGACGGGGAAATGGCGGCGTTGGCCCGTCAGACCCTTGCCAAGCTGGACACCATGACCGACGCCGACTTTGAGGCGCGGAAGTTCCATTTCACAGACGAGTAAATAAATCATAACGAAGCGCCGGGCGCGGGGGCTGTATGGCCTCTGCGTCCGGCGCTGTTTTTTTGCCTTTATGCCTGCTCCATCGGGAAATTCGGCAGGGCTTCCAACAGTTTCATAATCAAGTGCTGTTTCATATCCTCGTCCACGGCCAGCTCGTCGATCATAGGGGCATAGTGTTCAATCACCTTTTCCGTAGCCCACTTCTCGCCTGCGACGGCGGCCTTGATCGTGGCGCTGTCCAGCAACATTTCCTGTTCGGCCATTCTGTCCACTCCTGTCTTTTTTATGCTTGTATCAGCATAACACAGAACCGGCAGAAATACCAGCGGCGGAAGTGTTTTCCTACGCATTTAGAAGCCCTCTCTGGCGGGGACTGGAAAATCTGTCCTGACTGCCCGCCAACCATGCCGGAAAAGCCTTGATTTTCATGGGCTTTTATTCCCCTAAATGCGTAGACAGGAGGTATCTTTTCCGCTGCCGTTCGGCCTCTTTCTTCCGGCGCACCCGCGCCGCGCAATCCGGGCAGTATTTAGCCCGGTTGGACTTCGGTGTGAACACGGCCCCACACTCGACGCAGCGTTTCACCTCGTCCCGGCTCTTGCTGATCTCGGCGCACAGGGCCGCGTCCAGCGGGAGGACGGCGGCCCGAAACCACCGGCACAGCAGCGAATAGGAAATGCTCTGGACGCACACACATTCCTCTCCATCGTCCAAAAGCAGGCAGTTCCCGTCACAGTAATTGCAGCACTCATGCGTCAGCTTCCGGGCCTTGCGGTACTGCCGGTAATTCATTCTCGGTATGCTCATAGCTCTTGTGTCCTTTCTTGATGGGGCGTCACCCGCAAAATGCTGTCCACATTCTGCTTGATGATGCCGTAGTCGGCCAGTTCCTTTTTCACTTCGCCGTACTTCTGGTACAGCCGTTCCTTTTCCTCGTCCAGCTTTCGGTATTCGGCTTTCAGGGCGGCCAGATTGGGGAGCTTTGTCACGCCTGCGTCCCTGATGGCCTTTGCCGCTGCCTCATACAAGATAAGCTGGCTTTCATGTTCGCGCCGGTACACGGCCTTGTCTTTGGCCTTTTTGTATTCCAGCGCCACAGGCCGGGTCTGCCGGTAGGTGGATATATTCTTTATCAGCACCGCCATATCGGACAGGCGGCGTTCCACCGCTTTCAGCGCAGCGGCGGCTTCGTCGTTTGCCGCACTGATTTCGGCCACCTTGCTTTCCAGCGCCGCATAGTCGTCTATGCCGTGTTCGGTCAGGAAATTCAGCGTCCGGGCGGCCTGCTTCAAGTTGTGGACTTTCGCCCACTTTGCATAGCCCGCGCTCTGCTGGGCCTTGATGCTGTTCTCCAAATCAATCCGCAAAGTGATTTCCTTTGTGGCGTTCCGTTTCGGGCCTCTGTCCACGGCCAGCCCCTTGATCCGGCGGGTGATGGCTTCCTCGGTGTAGTTCTCACCCAAGGTCTTACAGCGGGTGAAGCGTTCCTGACCGGGAGCGCGGAAAGAAACGAATTTGCCCGGTTTGATTTCATAGCCCTGCGCCTGCATGAGCCGCAGGAAGTCGTCAAAGTCTTTGGCCTGCGGGATGGCGGCGTCGATGGCAATTTTCAGTTTGGCTTTCCAGCTCTTTCCCTTGCGCTGGGCGTCCCATTCGGCGTAGGACTTCCCCTTGTCCTTGCCCGGCTTCACCACGGACAGGCCGTTTTCCCTGCACAGCCGGTCACTGGTTCGCCGGATGTAGGCGTAGCTGCGCCGGTTGGAAATGTACTTGCGCTGCTGTACCATATCCACGGCACAAAAAATGATGTGGTTATGCAGATGGCCCTTGTCTATGTGGGTAGTCAGCACATAGGGGTATTTGCCTTGCAGCACTTCGTCGGCAAGCTGCCGCCCGATCTCGTGGGCCTGCTCCGGCGTGGTTTCGCCCGGCTCAAAGGCTTGTATCAGGTGGTGGGCCAGATTGTTGCCTTTCTTGAACGCCTGATCTAACAGCATTTGAAATTCAATGTCCGCCGTTTCGTAGGAACAGCCAAAGGACGATACCAGCATTTTATCGTCCGTCTTGTCCGGGTTTTCGATGTAGTCAAGGGCCGCTTTCAGATTTACCTTGATAGGATGGATCTTTGTAATTGCCATATCTGTGCCAGCGCCCCCTTGATGTCCTCAACGTCCTGCGCGTACACAGCCCCGGTACTGTTGATACGCCGCGCAATCTGATTGACGTTGACGCCGATTTTTTGCAGCTCCGCAGTCTGCGCCCGGATGTCGCTGGTGTCCATGTGGATGATATACCCGTCAATCAGCATTTTCCGGGCATAGGCCGAGAAATTCTTTGTGCCGAGCTGGGCCATTTTCTGCTGGATGATGGCCCGTTCTTCCGGCGTCACCGGGACGCGCAGCACGATTTGACGCTTTCGGTTTGCCATTGCGTTTCACGCTCCTTTCCGGCAAAGGGGTTTGGGGCTTTCCCCAACAAGCAAAACGGACGGCCCGCAGGGGCGGGACGGTGCGTTTTTCGGAAGTGTGGCTACACTTCCTATGCTTGCTGTCTTTGTTCTTCTTCCCCTAAAAAGCGTTCTGACCCCAAGG
>ENA-UOJJ01005013-UOJJ01005013.1-human-gut-metagenome-genome-assembly--contig:-CS66-NODE-5013-length-11603-cov-4.552217_pt1 | contig 11603 bp, 9 predicted proteins | sample MGYA00242343_ERZ723890 | MGnify/ENA metagenome assembly ERZ723890 | reverse complement strand
TGATATTCTGTTATACTTACAGGAGAATCGAGAAATATATGGTATACGATTCCGGAGGAAAAATAACTATGCTAGGAATTATCTATTGTCTGTTGGCAATACTGGTTGGAAAAGAAGTCGCAGGCATGTTTTTTGTACCTGTAAACAGGAAGAAACGAGGCAGGATCAGGACCAACCAGATCTGGATCCTTGCCAGCGGTGCATTTGGAGTAGGAATTCTGATGTTTGGATGGATCACTTATATGCTGTCTTGGGCGGCAAGTGCGGCCGGGGCAGAGAAGCCTCTTTTTTATGGTGATGTAGTCGTGATCGCGGGGTCACTGATCTTTCTGATCTTTTTGTACACGATGAGATATCGCAGGGAGGGCACGGTGCTGTCGAAATATGAGCATCATCTTATCAGTGACAGGAAGCGTTTTCGGGTTGAGCTGATCCTGCTTGTGATCCTTGCGGTGTTCAGCACCTGGATCATGTTTTACGTATTTTACATAAAGGACGGAGTCATGTATTCCGGCTATACCGTTTATGGGGATTATGCGCCGCATACTGCGATGATGAGATCATTTTCGCTGGGAAATAACTTCCCGACGCAGTATCCGCACTTTGGAGGACAGGATGTCAAGTATCACTTTATGTTCCAGTTCCTTGTAGGAAATCTTGAATTTCTCGGACTTCGGCTGGATCTTGCCTACAATATCGTCAGTATTCTGGCATTGCAGGGATTTCTGATGATGCTTTATAATCTGGCACTTCGGATCACCAGAAGCCTTGGCGCAGCTGTGATGACGATCATTTTCTTCTTCTTCAGGAGTGCGCTTACGTTCTTTCATTTTGTGATCGAGCACCTTATGACGGGCGATCTTGTGGAGACTTTCAAAACGAACATGAACTTTATCGGCTATACTCCGAATGAAAACTGGGGACTCTGGAATTTCAATGTTTATCTGAACCAGAGACATCTGGCATTCGGGCTTCTGATCGTTACATTGGCATTATGGATGTTCCTGGACTGGGTAGAAGCCGGCTGCAAGCATGAAGAAAAAGGCTGGCACTGGCTTGTGGGCAGAGTGGTAAGCAAGGACGCATGGAAGAGCAGAAATCTTGAAAATGCACTTTTTGTCGGCATGATGCTGGGGCTGACATCCTTCTGGAACGGAGCGGCAGTCATCGGCGGACTTCTGATCCTGTTTGGATTTGCAGCATTTTCTGATGGCAAGCTGGATTATCTTGTGACGGCCATAGCTGCGGTCGTTTTTGCGGAGCTTCAGGCGAAGATATTTATCTGGGGAGATGCCGTGAGCACTTCTTTTTACTGGGGATTTCTCTCAGAGAATAAGTCACTTCCGGGAGTGCTGTGGTTCCTTCTGCAGATGAGCGGGATCTTTTTCCTTGGTGCACTGGTGCTTCTGTATTTCCTCAAAGACCGTAAACAGAGAGTGATCCTGATCAGTTTCCTGTTTCCTCTGATTTTTGCTTTCTGTGTCTCCCTGACACCGGATATTGCGGTAAATCAGAAATATATCATGATCTCCTATGCATTTGTGGCAATGTTCTGGGGATGGGCGGTCGCGAAGCTGTTTGAGAGAGGCATTGGACGAAGAATAGCGGCAGTGGTGCTCACCATCTGTCTGACGATCACAGGAATCTATGATTTTGTGGTCATTGTCCGGGATAATGGACCGGGACGGAGAGTGACGGTAAATATGAACAGTGCCCTGACAGACTGGCTTGCGGAGAACCTTACCAGCAAAGACCTTGTCCTGACACCGGAATACAGTATGAATGAAGTGACGATGTCAGGTATCATGATGTACATGGGATGGCCCTATTATGCATGGTCAGCGGGATATGACACCTACAGCCGTGCAGATATTGCGAAGCAGATCTACAGCTCAACGGATTAAAATACTGTGAAAAACCTTGTAAAGCAGGAAAAAATCACCTATATTTTATTCGAAGATGGCATGCAGTTTGAAGAGATGGAATGCAGAGAAGACGTCATTGCAAAAGCATTTCCACTGGCATACCGATCAGAGGATGGGAGAATAAGAATTTATGAAACCTCAAATGATTAAAAAAACAATAATAAGAGTCATACCGGCAGCACTTCTTGTGGCGCTGTCAGCGTTCCTTCTCAGGGGAGATGTGTGGACATTCTGGACATGGTATCTCCTGGCAGCAGTGCTTGGAGTTGTGGGGATGGCAGTTACAGGACGGCTGTTCCGCGGATTTGCAGATAAGGGATGGATGTTTTCCAAGGTCGTTTCCATTACGATCACAGGATTCCTGACCTGGTTTCTGGTATCCATCAAGCTACTGAAATTTACGACAGTTACCTGTGTGGGGATTACTGTAGTATTTGGCATCGTATGTATCCTTCTGTACGAAAAACAGCGAAAAGCAGGATATGACTGCCTGCCGATCGACAATCTGGATCTTGCCTATATAGAAGAAATTTTGTTTTTTGCAGTCTTTCTGATGTGGACTTATCTGGCAGGTTTTCATCCGGCGGCACATGGAACAGAGAAGTTCATGGACTATGGATTCATGGAAGCCATGATGCGGAGCAAGACACTTCCGGCAACAGACATCTGGTATTCCCAGGGCAAGATAAACTATTACTACGGCGGTCAGTATTTTGCCGTATTCCTGACGAAACTTTCCGGAACACAGGTGGAACTTACGTATAACCTGATGCGTACCTTTGTGGCAGCGTTTGCCTTTGTGCTTCCATTTTCACTGGTGCGTCAGATGACCGTCGATATGCAGGGCAAAAAAGTTTACGGATGGAAGAAGAGACTTCCGTCCATCACAGGATTTATTGCAGGACTGGCAGTTTCCATTGCAGGAAGCATGCATTATGTTGTCTATGCACAGATCATTCCGCTGATCCAGAAATTAAAGGGGCAGGAAGTAGACAGTTACTGGTTCCCGGATGCAACCCGTTATATCGGATTCAACCCGGATGTACCGGATAAGACCATTCATGAATTCCCGTGCTACTCCTTTGTGCTGGGTGATCTTCATGCACATGTGGTAAATATCATGTTTGTCCTGCTTCTTCTGGGACTTCTGTACGCGTGGATGCAGAAAGTACGGAATACGACTCCGTCTGTGGAGAAACTGGGAGCAAAGAAATTCTGGATGCAGCAGCTTCTGATGCCGCATATCCTGGCAGCAGCAATGCTTCTTGGTATGTTCCACTGGACAAACTACTGGGATTTTGTTATCTATTATGTGGTGACAGGCGGAACGGTACTGTTTATGAATATCATCTGCCTGAAAGGTGATATCAAACGTATCATCGCAGTGACAGCGGCACAGGCAGTAGAGATTTTCGCCGTTGCGACCGTGATCATCCTTCCTTTTACCTTACAGTTTACGACAATGGTGCAGGGCGTGAGACTGGCACAGAACCATTCCCTTCCGCATCAGCTTCTGATCCTGTGGGGACTTCCGACGATCCTGACACTTGTGTTTGTGATCTCCCTGATCGTAGGAAAACTTAAGAGATTAAATCACAAATCTCTGTACCGCCTGATGAAAGCGATCCGAACACCGGATCTTTTTGCAGTGATCATGGGACTGTGCGCGATCGGACTTGTGGCGATCCCGGAACTGGTTTATGTCCGTGATATCTATGAGAACGGAAATGCCCGTGCAAATACCATGTTCAAGCTGACTTATCAGGCATACATCATGTTTGGAATGACGATGGTGTATGTGATCTTCCGACAGCTGTTTGTAAACCGCAGGAAGATCCTCAAGGCGGTCGGTGTGATCGGACTTGCCCTTCTTCTGTGGACCTGCGGATATTTTGGTAAGAGCGTAGATTCCTGGTTCGGACAGGTGCTGGATCCGTCCCAGTACAAAGGACTGAATGCGACAGCGTTCCTGGAAACAGACTATGCAGAGGATGTCGGTGCGATCAGGTGGCTTAAAGAAAACATCGAGGGTTCCCCGGTAGTACTGGAGGCAAATGGCGACAGTTATTCCGAATACGAACGAGTTTCTGCGATGACCGGTCTTCCCACTGTTATGGGCTGGTATGTGCATGAATGGCTGTGGAGAAATGACGTAGCGGATCTGAATGCCAAAGCAGACGAGATCGAGACGATCTACACTTCAACAAATGCCGCCGAAGTTCAGATGCTGGTTGAGAAGTATGATATTTCCTATATCTTTGTAGGATCCTGCGAGAGAGAAAAATATGCAGATCTTAATAATGAAGTTCTGCAGAGTCTGGGAGAGATCGTATATCAGGATCCGGATTATGAGACCTATATTGTAAAAATTGAGTAATTGTTCAGGGAATATCCCATCAGGTGTTTTGCCGTAACTGTTCACAGGTAGTATCCCGCGAGGTGTTTTGCCATGAATAATGGCAAAATCCTGAGTTGTACATTTTACAAAAATCTACTATAATAGAACACATGAGGAAATCGCAATACGATCCGGGAGGCGATGTTATGAGCAGATTGAATAATCTTTACAAAAAAATGATCGAATATTACAGAGGGAATCCACAGCAGATCCAGCATCTTACGAAGGTGCACAGCTTTGCGAAGCTGATTGGCGAGGAGGAGCATCTGGACGAGAGGACCCTGTACATTCTGGAGGCTGCGGCCTATGTTCATGATATCGGAATCCGTCCTGCGATGGAGAAGTATGGCAGGGACAACGGACCTCTTCAGGAGCAGGAGGGTCCGGCTGAGGCAGAGAAGATGATGAAGCTTCTTGGTTTTGAGCCGGAGGTGATCGAGAGGGTATCTTATCTCGTGGGACACCATCATACATACACAAACATTGATGGAATTGATTACCAGATCCTTGTGGAGGCTGATTTCCTGGTAAATTATTTTGAGAATGGCATGGAGACGGAGACAATCCAGAAGAGCGTAAAGAAAATCTTCCAGACGGAGTCCGGTAAGCATATCGCGGCAGAGATGTTTTTCCCGGAGGAATTTCAGATGTCTGATACCTGGGCACAGGATGGCCTGCAGGAACTGGATGATTTTATTGAGGCTCAGGGGATCTACATTCGCCAGTAAAGCTGATCGGAGACGGCAGCAAATAAAGTAACTGTTCATGGACAGGTTGTTATGACCAGTTACGAAACAGAATGAGAGGTTATACAGAAATGAAAGCGGAAGTTGTGGCAATGGATGCAGAGCATCTGAATATGGAAGCCATACAAAAAGCAGGAAAGATATTAAGGGAGGGCGGTCTTGTCGCTTTCCCGACGGAGACAGTCTACGGACTTGGAGGAAACGCCCTGGATCCGAAAGCATCTATGAAGATCTATGCGGCAAAGGGAAGACCTTCTGACAATCCGCTGATCGTGCATATCGCAGATATCAAAGATCTGGCAAAGATCACGACAGAGATCCCGGAGGGCGCACGTATCCTTGCAGAGAAGTACTGGCCGGGACCGCTGACCATGATCCTGCCGAAGGCAGACAGCGTGCCAAAGGAGACGACGGGTGGACTTGACAGTGTGGCAGTACGTTTTCCGAGTGACCGTATCGCACAGGAACTGATCAAAGCTGCCGGCGGATTTGTAGCAGCACCAAGTGCGAATACATCAGGCAGACCGAGTCCTACGATGGCAGAGCATGTCGAGGAGGACTTAGGCGATGCGATCGAGATGATCATTGATGGCGGGCAGGTCGGTATTGGTCTGGAATCTACGATCGTTGATTTTACAGAGGATGTACCGGTAGTCTTAAGACCTGGTTATATTTCACTTGAGATGCTTAAGGACACCCTGGGGGATGTCCGCATGGACAGAGGACTTCTGATCACAGACAGCAGTGTACATCCGAAGGCACCTGGAATGAAATACCGTCATTACGCGCCGAAGGCGGACCTGTCGATCGTGGAGGGACCACAGGATGAGGTGATCGCCTGTATCAACCGTCTGACCCATGAGGCAGTGGAGAACGGACTGAAGGCAGGGATCATTGCAACAGACGAGACAAAGGATCAGTACTCTGATGGACTGGTCTTAAGTATAGGCAGCAGAGAAGAAGAGGAGACGATCGCGCATCATCTTTATGAGGTGCTGAGAGACTTTGATGAGGCACAGGTGAATGTGATCTATTCAGAGGCTTTTTATACACCGAGGATGGGACAGGCGATCATGAACCGTCTTCTCAAGGCAGCTGGACATAAAATCATCAAAACGCAGGAGGAAAAATAATGATAGCATTAGGATGTGACCACGGCGGTTACGAACTGAAACAGGAGATCATCAAATATCTGGAGGAGCATAATCTGGAATATACAGATTTCGGCTGTGACAGCCTGGAATCTACAGATTATCCGATCTATGCGAAGCGTGTGGCAATCGCTGTTCAGAGCGGAGACTGTGACAAGGGGATCCTTATCTGTGGAACAGGAATCGGCATTTCCATTACTGCAAACAAATTCAAAGGGATCCGCGCAGCGCTGTGTTCAGACTGCTTCAGCGCAGAGGCAACAAGACTTCACAACAATGCAAATATCCTTGCAATGGGTGGAAGAGTTGTAGGACCTGGACTTGCAGTCAAGATCGTAGATACGTTCCTGAATACTCCGTTCTCAGGAGACGAGCGCCATATCCGCAGGATCAAGATGATGGAAGAAGATACAGACATCGCGGACGTAAATCCGGAAGTATAAAAATAATATAGACGAAACTATTGCCGGCTTTCTGGAATATCAGGAAGCCGGCAAGTTTACAGGGAGGTTTTTACGGCAATGTACAATCAGAAAAGAAACGACTATATTTCCTGGGATGAGTATTTTATGGGAGTGGCAATGCTTTCCGGAATGCGTTCCAAGGATCCGAATTCCCAGGTCGGAGCGTGTATCGTAAGTGAGGACAACAAGATCCTTTCCATGGGATATAACGGCTTCCCGAAAGGCTGTTCCGACGATGAATTTCCATGGGCGAGAGAGGGGGATCCGCTGGATACGAAATATCTGTACGTTACGCACAGTGAACTGAATGCGATCCTGAATTACAGAGGCGGAAGCCTGGAGGGAGCGAAACTTTATGTTTCTCTTTTCCCATGTAATGAATGTGCCAAGGCGATCATCCAGTCAGGCATCAAGACAATCGTTTACGACTGTGACAAGTACAAGAATACCCCATCTGTGATCGCATCCAAGAGGATGCTGGATGCAGCGGGCGTGCGCTATTACAAATATAAACGTACAGGCAGGGAGATCCAGCTGACTGTCTGAGGTAACGTCCGGACAATAAGAAAATCCCTCTTGACACGATCAGATATTTCGAATATTATAAATATCAAATATGCAGAAGTTTTTCTGGCATAAGATAACGGCGATGAAGAGAATAGTACATGAGGAGCAATCTCAGAGAGGAATCCATATGGTGTGAGGATTCTGTGCGCGAATCGTGGAACCGGCCTCGGAGCTCTGTACAAGTGAAGTGCAGCGTAGATCCAGCGTTAAGGGAGTTTGAGAGAGCAATTTTTTTCTGGCATACAGGAGTTGCTAATTAGGGTGGTACCGCCGAAGTCCTTCGGTCCCTTTACCGGGATCAGAGGACTTTTTTTATACACAGAAGCCTCTGATCTGATATAAAATCATTTACAGAAAAGGAGAAAATCATGGCAAAGAAATTAGTAGAAGCTATCACTTCCATGGAAGAAGATTTCGCACAGTGGTATACTGACGTTGTAAAAAAAGCAGAACTGTGCGGTTACACAAGCGTAAAAGGATGCATGGCGATCAAACCGGCAGGTTACGCGATCTGGGAAAACATCCAGCACGAACTTGACCGCAGATTCAAAGAGACAGGTGTACAGAACGTATACATGCCGATGTTCATTCCGGAATCTCTTCTTCAGAAAGAGAAAGACCACGTAGAAGGTTTTGCACCAGAAGTAGCATGGGTAACACACGGAGGCCTGAACGAACTTCAGGAGCGTCTCTGCGTACGTCCGACTTCTGAGACTCTGTTCTGTGATTTCTATCAGAAAGACATCCAGTCCCACAGAGATCTGCCGAAGGTATACAACCAGTGGTGTTCTGTAGTCCGCTGGGAGAAGACAACACGTCCGTTCCTTCGTTCCAGAGAGTTCTTATGGCAGGAAGGCCATACTGCACACGCAACAGCAGAGGAAGCTCAGGAGAGAACGATCCAGATGCTGAACCTGTACGCTGATTTCTGCGAAGAAGTTCTGGCTATCCCGGTCATCAAAGGACAGAAGACAGACAAAGAAAAATTCGCAGGTGCAGTAGCTACCTACACAATTGAGTCCCTGATGCATGACGGTAAAGCACTTCAGTCCGGTACAAGCCACAACTTCGGTGACGGATTCGCCAGAGCATTCGGAATCCAGTACACAGATAAAGACAACACACTGAAATACGTACACCAGACATCCTGGGGTATGACAACACGTATGATCGGTGCGATCATCATGGTTCACGGCGACAACAGCGGACTTGTCCTGCCTCCGAGAATCGCTCCGACTCAGGCAGTCATCATTCCGATCCAGCAGCGCAAAGAAGGCGTTCTTGAGAAAGCAGATGAACTGTTTGCAGCACTCAAGGCAGCTGGCATCCGTGCCAAAGTAGACGACACCGACAGAAGCCCGGGATTCAAATTTGCAGAGCAGGAAATGAGAGGAATTCCGGTTCGTATCGAATGTGGACCGAAGGATATCGAGAACGGACAGGCTGTTATCTGCCGCCGTGATACAAGAGAAAAATATGTCGTTTCCTTTGAAGAACTTGCTTCCAAAGTTCAGGAAGTTCTTGATCTTATGCAGAAGGAAATGCTGGAGCGCGCACGTGCACACCGCGATGCTCATACTTATGTTGCAACAAACTACGAAGAATTCAAAGATACTATCAACAACAAACCGGGATTTGTCAAAGCTATGTGGTGTGGAAACCGCGAGTGCGAGGACAAGATCAAAGAAGATGTTCAGGCAACATCCAGATGCATGCCATTTGAGCAGGAGCATCTGAGCGATGTCTGCGTATGCTGCGGAAAACCGGCTAAGAAGATGGTTTACTGGGGAAGAGCATACTAATATGAAATTAACGATTCCATCCAATGCAGAAAAGATACTGCAGGTTTTAAATGAAAATGGTCATGAAGCATATGTGGTCGGAGGCTGTGTTCGGGATTCTATCCTGGACCGGAATCCGAATGACTGGGATATCACAACTTCAGCTTCTCCGTATCAGGTCAAGGAATTATTTCCGCGCACGATAGATACAGGACTTCAGCATGGAACTGTCACAGTAATGATGGACAAAGAAGGCTATGAGGTAACGACTTACCGTGTGGACGGCGAATACGAAGACGGCCGTCATCCGAAGCAGGTGACGTTTACTTCAAGTCTGGAGGAGGATCTGAAGCGCAGAGATTTTACGATCAATGCCATGGCATACCATCCGAAGGAAGGACTTGTCGATCTTTTTCACGGGATGGATGATATGAGGAACAAGATCATCCGCTGTGTGGGCGATCCGCTGGAGCGTTTTCATGAGGATGCACTGCGTATCATGAGAGCGGTGCGTTTTTCGGCACAGCTTGGTTTTGAGATCGAGGCAGAGACGAAGGCGGGGATCAGCAGACTGACTCCGAATCTTCGGAATGTCAGTGCGGAGAGGATCCAGGCAGAGCTTGTGAAGCTTCTTGTCTCGCCGCATCCGGATTACCTCCGGGTGGCGTATGAAACTGGAATTAAGAGGGAATTTCTGCCGGAATATGATCTCTGCATGGAGACGGAACACCCCGTATCACTGCTTTACCGTTGGCGAGCATATCCTGCACAGCCTTCTTTATGTAGAGGCGGACAAGGTACTGCGTCTGACAATGCTGCTTCATGATATTGCGAAACCGGTTATGAAGACCACAGACGAAAACGGACGGGATCATTTCAAAATGCATGCAGTAAAGGGCGAGGAGATGTCGAAGCAGATCCTTCGCCGTCTGAAATTTGACAATGATACGATCGCACAGGTTTCCCGCCTGATCCGCTATCATGACGACAGACCGGAAGGACAGATGAAAGCTGTAAGAAGGGCTGTGAACAGGATCGGAGAGGATCTTTTTCCATTATATCTCGAAGTCCAGAAGGCAGATATGCTGGCACAGAGCGACTACCGCCGCGATGAAAAGATTGCCCGGCAGGAGAGCGTAAAAGCCTGCTATGAGGAAATGCACAGGGAGAATCAGTGTGTTTCCCTCAAGACACTGGCAGTGACCGGAAGAGATCTGATCCAGGCAGGATACAAGCCAGGACCGGAACTTGGCGAGATCCTGAACCGGCTTCTGGAGCACGTTCTGGATGTTCCGGAGGATAATACAAAAGAAAAATTAATGTCACTCATCTGACATATCTGAGGCTGTTGCGGCTGCATATGAGACAGTACCGCAGCAGTCTTTTTTTGCATTTCTGCATGACGGGGTACATAAGATAGAAGGTACAAAAACAAGAGGGGGATTTTAATTTGTATGATTATGGACTCAGTACGCTGGAACAGTACAGCCTGACTGTGCTCTCCACAGCCCGCACGCGGGGTGCGCTTCTCTGCCGCTGCGAGGAGGGGCTTTTTATCCTGAAAGAATTCAAGGGGACGGAGAAGAAGCTTGGGAAACAGCAGGAACTTCTCGAGGGGCTTTCAGATGCCGGCTGTCGGGTTGACCGTTATCTTCCAAATAAAGAAGGAAATCTGGTCAGCAGGGACCGGGACAATATCCCATACACACTGCAGTTCTGGTATGAGGGAAGGGAGTGCGATACCAGATCGGAGGAGGATATCCTGCGGAGCGTGCGGACTCTGGCACAGATGCATAAATATATGAAACTTCCTCTGGTCCAGGATTATATGGAACCTTCACTGGAAGATATCTATCAGAGACATAATCAGGAACTGCGAAAGATCCGTAAGTTTATCCGCAAAAAAGGAGCGTCCTGTCAGTTCGAGAAACTGTATCTGGCGACGGTGGAGGATTATCTGGAAAAAGGTGACATGGCGCTGGGACTTCTGCGAGATTCTGCCTATTCGAAACTTCGACAGGATGTGACAGAAAACGGCTGGATCTGCCACGGGGAATATAACCAGCATAATGTCCTTATGATCAGGAAAGAGACGGCAGTCACCAGCTTTGAGCACTGGGGCTTTGATATGCAGATGGCTGATCTGTACCGTTTTATGCGAAAGATCCTTGAGAAATATAACTGGGATGTGCGGCTTGGAATGAAAATGCTCAGTGCCTACCACAAGGAAAAAAGTATCTCGGAGGATGAATGGCAGAATATCCGTATCCGCTTTCTTTATCCGGAAAAATACTGGAAACTGGCAAACTATTATTATTCCCACAACAAAGCCTGGATCTCAGAAAAAAACACGCAGAAGTTAAAGAAGCTGACAGGGCAGAAAGAAGCCTGGCAAAACTTTGGAACAAAATGTCTCGAAAATTATCCTTTTTGATTGTTTTTTATCAGGAACAAGGTTAAAAATTGGTAAATTTGACTGTAACTGTACGGTTTTCTCTTCCTTTTTTACGCAAAGGGGTGTATAATATAAAGCACCAATGGTCTTGCGAAAAGACTCGAAAATACTATCAA
>ENA-UOJJ01005012-UOJJ01005012.1-human-gut-metagenome-genome-assembly--contig:-CS66-NODE-5012-length-11610-cov-80.569191_pt1 | contig 11610 bp, 8 predicted proteins | sample MGYA00242343_ERZ723890 | MGnify/ENA metagenome assembly ERZ723890 | reverse complement strand
GGCGGCGTGGTGATCGGCATCAGCGACCAGTTCCACATCCCGGTGCGCTACATCGGGATCGGGGAAGGCATCGACCAGCTCCGCATTTTCGACCGCAGGGAGTTCGTGAACGCCCTGTTCGGCCACGAAACGAAATAAAGCGCCCCCACGCCTATGAAACCAATCCTCTGGGGCTTATTGCTCGCACTGGGATGCAGCCTTCCGGGAAAAGCCCAGCAACCGGCCGTGGCAGACAGTTGCCGCATGCAGGCCGATGAACAGGCCGGCACATCCGCCATGGCAGCACCGACAGCCGACGACCCCTTCGCGCAGGATTCGGTATGGCAGGAAGCGACGGCCGGCGAAGGACTCGATTTCATGGTTTTCGGCCGCCATGCACGCGACGACAGGTATTACGGGCAACTCGCCGAACGCTTCGAGAAGGCCGACACGACACTTTTCGGTTCCGACTTCCTCGTGCTTTATTACGGGTACGCCTACCGTGACGAATACGACGGGGGCTACGGCCGGGATCCGTGGAACGAAGCGACCAAGGAAAAGCGCTATGCGGAGGCATACGACGCATTGAATTCCGCCCTGAAGAAAGCCCCGGCAACGCCCCACGCGCTGTCGGATGCTTTGTGGATCGCCCGGGAACTCGGACGGCCCGACGAAGAGGTGCAACGGCTCGAATGGAGGCTTTATGCCCTGCTGACTTGGATAAGCCTGCTCGGGGACGGGAGCGAACAGTATCCGGCGGTCGTGGTCAACGTCCGTGACGAATATACCCTCATGTACGATTACATGGGCGTCCGGCAAGTTCTGGGGCAGCAACTCATCCGCAAAGACGACGGCATCCCGTACGACAAGATCGACATAGAACCGCTGGACACACCCGACTCCAAAATCTCGGAGGTATGGTTCGATGTCAGCTACCCGTTCACCATGCTGGCGTCCCCCGGACATTGGGCGAAAAAACTCACGGGCGAAACACTCACAAAGGACACCGCCCCAGAAAACGAACCCGGCGTCCCGTCCCCGGGAGAATAGCCGGGAACGGGATAGCAACCGCCCGCGATTCCGCCGGGATCACGGACAACATACAGTAACAATATAAGTATCAGGCGACAGGCTCCGAAATCGGAGCCTGTCGCCTTTTTTGTGTCCGGTTCATCCGGATCACCCGTACGCGGAAGTCAATTATACGCAATCTGAGGATTCAAATACGCAAACCACGCCCAGCAAGAATTTCGATATACATAATTTTGAATATCAAATTTCCACATATTACAAATCGACGACAAACACCCGCGATTATTTAAATTATTTTAATAAATCAAGCCAACCTATTCGGTGCAAACCGAGCCTCTATACCAATAATACTAATATTAACCTTAACTCTATGAAAATGAATTTGACTACTTCGGAGAAGAACAGGGGCATCGTCCGCTTTCTTCTGATGAGTATGCTGCTGTGCCTACTCATTCATCCGGCCCAAGCGCAAGACCGCGTCACGGTTACAGGGCGTCTGACCGACACCAGCCATGCACCGCTCATCGGCGCTTCGGTCATAGAACAAGGGACGACCAACGGCGTTACGACCGATACGGAAGGTAACTACCAGATCTCCGTAAGCGGCAACGCGACCCTCGGCTTCTCGTTCATCGGCTACAAACCCCAGAGCGTCGCAGTCCTGAACCGCACCGTGATCGACGTCACGCTGGAGGAGGATGCCACGATGATCGGCGAAGTCGTAGCCATCGGTTACGGTTCGCAGCGCAAGGAAGACCTCTCGATGGCCGTGACGACCGTCAAGCTCGACGAAGCGGCCAAAAGCCGCGCCTCGAACCTGGCGACCATCCTCCAGGGCCGTATGCCGGGCGTCACCGTACAGCAGACCGGCGACCCGATGAAACCCGCCTCGTTCACCATCCGCGGCCGCGGATCGAAAGGCAACGACGACGACCCGACCTCGGGCGACGGCGTACTTGTCGTCGTGGACGGCGTGCCCAACGCCCCCTACATGATGGAGGACGTCGAGACGATCACCGTGCTCAAGGATGCCGCCTCGGCTGCAATCTACGGCGCATCGGTAGGTTCGAGCGGCGTCATCCTCATCACGACGAAGAAGGCCCAGAGCGGCAAACTCCGCGTAGACGTGAATGTCTCGCTCGGCTTCGAGAAGGTGACCAACCTGCCGAAGATGCTCACGGCGGAACAGTACAACCAAGTGTGGGCAAAAACCGTGGAGAAGAACCCCGGCAGCCAGCTTCCCAGCGCCTCCAACCCGGAGGTATACCCCTGGGGCAACGTAACCCGCACCGACTGGCTGGATGAGATTTTCCAGACCGGTTTCACGCAGCACTACGCCGCAACGATCTCGGGCGGCAGCGAGAAGGTACAGTCCATCTTCTCGGTATCCTACGACAAGAAGGACGGCGTGCTGCTCAACACCTACAGCGAGAGTTTCAACGGCAAATTGCAGACCGACTTCAAACTCACCAACTGGCTCAAGATTTCGGAGCGTGCGTCATTCGTGGTATCCAACGGGCAGGGCAACGTGGACACCAGCCACCAGGGCCCGATCATGGGTGCCATATGGTACCCGCGCGCGGCTTCGGTCTACGAGATGAACGAGGACGGGACATACGCCCGCGACGAGAAGGGCAACCGCTATTATGGCGGTACGAGCCCCGAGTGGGCGGACGTGAACGGCACGCCGATGCTCTACAACCCGGTGGCATACCTCGAAAGGATGCACCGCAAATACCCCGAGCATAAGATCTTCTCGACGACCTCGATCGAAATCAAGCCGATCTCGTCGCTGACGATCAAGTCCGACTTCACGGTCGACCTGCGCAACAAGGAGTCCGACGAGTTCTACCCCACCATGACGGAGAAAGGCCTGCGGCGCGACATCAACTACCGCGAACAGTTCTTCGACCGGGACAACCACTGGCTCTCGGAGACGATCGCGACCTACGCACAGGTATTCGGCCGGCACCACATCAGCGCGATGGCGGGCTTCACGGCCGATTTCAAGAGGCTGCACAGCCGGGAAGTCTATTCGAGAGGGTATCCCGACAACGATATCAACAGTTCGATTTGGGATCAGGCCAACGACTGGACTTCGAACACGCCCAAGGAGAGCAAATACGAACAGACCATGGTGTCGTTCCTGGCCCGCCTGGGTTATTCGTTCGACGACCGTTATTTCCTGGTGGGCAGCGTGCGCCGCGACGCATCCTCGAAACTGCCCACGAGCAAGAACTACGACTGGTTCCCCTCGGTATCGGGATCGTGGAAACTCTCGTCCGAAAAATTCTTCCAGAATGCAGGCCTCGACAAGGTTTTCGACCTGGTCAAGTTCCGCGCAGGCTGGGGCCGTATCGGTAATGTCGACCTCTATCCGAACAATGTGGCAACCGTTGAGCTCCTGAACTACCAATACCCGATCATCTTCGGCCAGAACCTCGACCAGCTGCTCCAGGGAACCTACCTCAACACGATTCCCAATTATTCCGCTCGCTGGGAAACCACCGAGCAGACCAGCGCGGGCCTCGACCTGACGATGTTCAAGAACAAACTGAACATCAGCGTGGATTACTACCACAAGGTAACCAAAGACCTGATCGACTACATTCCCACGCCCGAGCAGATCGGTGTGGCGGATCCTCCCATGGGCAATATGGGCAACGTACTGAACAAAGGCTGGGAGTTCTCGGTGAACTACAACGGCAGTGCGGCACAGGGCAAGCTGACCTACAACGTCTGGGGCAACTTCTCGACGAACAAGGGTTACGTACGCGAATACGGGGTACGCCAGGGCGCCGTGATGCACACCTCGCCCAACCTGAACAGCAACCCGATCCTCTTCTCCGATGCAGGGCAACCCTGGTATTCGTTCATGGTCTACCGCACGGCAGGCATCTTCCGTTCGCAGGACGAAATCAACAAGTACATCTACAAGAACCCCGAAACCGGCGAGGCGAAACTGCTGATGCCCGACGCGAAGGTCGGCGACCTGATCTTCATCGACACCAACAACGACGGCGTGATCAACGACGACGACAAGACCTTCGCAGGTTCCTACACCCCCAAGAACACCTTCTCGTTCGGAGGCTCGCTCAACTGGAAAGGCTTCGACTTCAGCTTCTTCTTCCAGGGCGTGACCGGCAACAAGGTCTACAACGGCCTCAAGCAGATGGCCATGAACGGCCGCAACGACTACGGCAACCTCATTTCCGACGTATTCAACAGCTGGGACTTCGACCCCCAAGGCAGCAAATACCCCCGCCTGGGCCTGGTTACGGGCAGCGATACGAACGGCAATTACAGCAAATTCTCCGACATATTCCTCGAAGACGGCGACTACCTGCGCCTGAAGAACATCACGCTGGGTTACACGCTGCCCAAGAGCGTCAGCCGCTTCGTCGGGATGGAGAACGGTTCGCTGCGCGTCTACATGAGCGTCGACAACGTATGCACGATCACCGGTTATTCGGGCGTCGATCCCGAGGTCGGCAACTACGGTATCGACCGCGGTGTTTACCCCGTATCGCGTTTCTTCAATTTCGGTGTGAACATTAATTTCTAACCAACACAAACTACAATAGCGATGAAAAAGATATTGATAATAGCCAGCCTCGCCCTCTGCTGTTCCCTCTTAGCGAGCTGCGAAGACTTCCTCGACACCAAGAAATACGGAGCCAAGACGGACTGGGAGACCCAGGAAGACGTAGAGAAAGCACTCGTCGCCCTCTTCTCCTTCAACACGAACGACGCCGAGGGCGTCACGGGCCGCGGCATCACGTGGTTCGAATGCTGCAGCGACGACATGACCGTAGGCCGCCCCCAGGGCGAAGCCGAAGACATCCGCAACTTCCGCATGTCGCCCAGCAACGGCCGCGACGTGAAGAACAACTGGAAGATCATGTACGAGGTCAACGCCAAGGCCAACAACATCATCAAGGTCGTCCCGACGATGAACCTCGACAACGCGTTCAAGACCAAAGCCACCGGCACCGCCTATTTCTTCCGCGGGTTCGCCATGCTGTGGCTCTCGCCCTACTACGGTGACAACGGCCCCAACGGCGGCATTCCGATCATCCTCGACACGACGGAGCCCGCAGCCATGGACAGCCCGCGCCCGGCCTCCGTATTGCAGAACTACGACCAGATCATCAGCGACCTGCGCGAAGCCGGCGAACGCCTGCCCCTCTTCTCGCAGCTCGCACCCCAAGAGTACGGCATGCCCCACAAGGCCGCAGCCTGGGCCTTCGCCGCACGCGCAGCCCTCTATGCAGCCCAGTTCGACGCCAAATACTACGACACGGTCATCGAAATGTGCGACAAGGTGATGGGACTTACCGGCGCCGACAAGCGCGAGCTGTTCGACGACGGCACGGACAAGGCCTTCGCAAACCTCTGGCGCAAGCAGCAGAATTTCGGCAGCGAATATATCTTCTCGCTGCTGGGCAGCGCGGTCGACGGCCCGAAATTCCACGGCATGTCCTTCCAGAACGGCGGCTGGGGTTTGTATAACCACTGGGGTTATTTCCAGCCCACCCTTTCCCTGTGGAACGCATTCGAATCGGGCGACACCCGCCGCGACGCGACGATCATCTACCCCGGGCAGACGATCCGCTTCATGGGCCGGGACATCGTATTCGGCAGCAGTTCCTATTCGATCTCCTCGGATACGGGCATGTCGTTCCGCAAATTCCTCTCCCCGTGGGAAGAGGCCGACTGCAAAGGCAAGGAGGTGAATTCCAACGGCGACAACGCCAGCAACACGCTCGGCACCTGCCTCATCCGCTTCGCTGACGTCCTGCTGATGAAAGCCGAGGCGCTGATCTGGAAGAACGGCGAAGGCGACGCCGAAGCCAAACAGCTGCTCAACCGCATCCGCAAACGCGCCCGTCTCCCGGAGAACAGCCCGGCGACCAAAGCCGAGCTCAAGAACCAGCGCCGCTGCGAACTGGCGTTCGAGTTCATGCCGAGCCGCCACCTGGACATGGTTCGCTGGGGCGACGCCAAGGAGGCCTATGCCAAACCCACGCAGCGCGTGAACTCGCACTGGGATTACGACCTGCAGCAGGTGGTCATCGACGCGCCGAGCAACTACGACAACGGGCGTACGTTCGACCCCGTCATCAACCAGGTGTTCCCGATCCCCGTAACGGCATTCAACGGCACGGTGAACCTGACCCAGAACCAAGGTTATTAGTAAACAACCAAGATCATTACCGAATATGAAACTGTTAAAACATATCATCCGCGCAGGTGCCTTATGCGGCCTGCTCCTTACGACGGCTGCGGCCGAGGCGCAAACCGTGCAACTGAAAGTGATGGAATGGAACGTGTTGTCGTTCGAAATGACGGACAAGTCCAACCAGATCGACTTCATCGTCGACGAGTACGTCGACCTGATCAAGGCCCAGAATCCCGACATCGTCTGCATCAACGAGCTCGAGACCGGCACCAGCCGCATGGGCAAGGAGAAGCTGACCGAACTGGCGTCCCGCCTGGGCATGTACCCCTATTTCATCATGTCCTATCCCAAGGACGTGGGATTCTACGGCAACGGCATCCTCTCGAAATACCCGATCCTCAACTCGTTCTCTGCGCAGTTCACCTACAGGCATGCCAACGGCGACGGCAACTACCAGTGGAACACGGGCACGAACTACAACCGCTACGGCTACGACCAGCGCAGCATAGGCTATGTCGACATCCTCGTCCCGACCTCCGACTCCGACGGACAGATCGTACGCATCGCCTGCGCACACTACGACCATGGCCCCAACGCCGCGCGTACGTTGCAGTCCAACGAAACCGTAACCTACCTGGGACTGGACGACCCCGAGTACCCGACGCTGCTGCTCGGCGACCTGAACACCAGTGCGAGCAGCCTGCCGGCTCTCACCGAGCGTGGCGACCACATCGGCGTGTCGTGGGTAGACCATATCTTCGGATTCCCCAAAGGAAGATGGACGAGCAACGATTTCAAATCTCTTCCCTGCCCCAGTGCCAGCGGTACGGCGTCGCTCTCCGACCACAATCCGATCACGGCAACCATGGTGCTCAAATAACCGCCTGTCGAACCCTAAAATGTCGAAAACATGAAAAATGTAAATAAATATCTCGCAGCACTGCTCGCGCTCGCCATGGCAGCCCCGGTATTCACCGGTTGTTCGGACGATTACGAGTATTCGCTCAGTTCGGTGGTCGCAAAGCCGTCCGACAAGTTCAACGCCAGGATCCAGTTCGTCAGCCGCCTGGGCGACGGGGCACTGATTACGGGTGATGCCGACTACACGGCACTCAACAACTACATGGTCAACACGCTCAAAAGCCGCGAAGAGGCATGGCTCACGGTCTTCGACCGTTCGGACAACGCCAACCTGGACAAGGTGATGCAGATCTCGATCAACACCTACCGCTGGACGGCCTTCGCCTTCAACGGGCTGACCGACAGGACGACCTACAAGGGCAGTACGCTTTTCTTCAACCAGCCGACCCGCTCGGTCAGGGCCACGGCCTGCGGCAAAGGCTGCTACGTCACGGGCTTCTCCCCGCTGATGGAAGGTACGCGCACCGACAAGGATGAAAACGGCACCGTGACCGGCACCGTAGACATCGCCTACGACATCAATTTCCGCACGGTACGCTTCGAAACGAACGAGCAGATCAACGCCTTCGGCGGTGAAAACGGCGTCATGAACACGCTCAAGCGCGAAAATATGAACATGCTGATGATCGGCACGGTCAAGAACGACCTGCTCGGGGCGCTCGAATCGGCAGTACAGAACACGGACGGTTCGTTCAAGGTCTACAACGTCGCGTCCGGAAGCGCATATACGATCTTCATGCTCGCCGAAGAACGCTTCTGGGGCTTTACGGACGTTTCCTCGGCTTCGGTCGGGAACGGCATCGAGGCCTACACGATAAACGTCATGTGGTAAGGGTTGGTTTAATTTAGTTGGAAGGAGGATGCGGCTTCAGGGCCGCATCCTCTTTTTATGCACGGGGAACCGCCGCGGCAGGCGGCGAATCCGGGATTATTTCGTACTTTTGCAGCGGAAACCAGATACGGAATGAAAAAGATCAACGTCATAACGCTCGGTTGTTCGAAGAACACGGTCGACAGCGAGCACCTGATGGCACGGCTCGCGGCGGCAGGCTACGAAGTCCTTTTCGATAGCGACCGCACGGACGCCAAGGTCGTGGTCATCAACACCTGCGGATTCATCGGCGACGCCAAACAGGAGTCTGTCGACATGATCCTGCGCGCGGCGGCCGCGAAAAACGCCGGCAAGATCGAGCGGCTGTTCGTCATCGGCTGCCTCTCGGAACGCTATGCCGACTCCCTGCGCGCCGAACTCCCCGAAGTGGACGGGTTCTTCGGCGCCCGCACATGGGACGGCATCGCCCGGGCGCTGGGAGCCGCCGAAGACCCGGCCCTGGCCACTGAGCGGCACCTCTCGACGCCCAGGCACTATGCCTACCTGAAAATCTCGGAGGGTTGCAACTGGAAATGCGGCTACTGCGCCATCCCGCTCATCCGCGGCGGGCACGTTTCCGTGCCGATGGAGGAACTGGAGGAGGAGGCGCGCAAACTCGCGGCCCGAGGCGTGAAGGAACTGATCGTCATCGCGCAGGACACGACCTACTACGGGCTCGACCTCTACGGGAAGCGCCGCCTGGCCGAACTGCTGCGCCGCCTGTGCCGCATCGACGGCATCGAGTGGATACGCCTCCACTACGCCTATCCCACGGCATTCCCCGACGAGGTGATCGAAGCCATGGCTTCCGAGCCCAAGATCTGCAAATACCTCGACATCCCGTTCCAGCACATCTCCGACGCACAGCTCTCGGCCATGCACCGCCGCCACACCAAGGCCGAAGCCTATGCGCTGGTCGAAAAATTGCGGGGGGCGATCCCCGACCTGGCGCTGCGCACGACGCTGCTGGTCGGCTATCCCGGTGAAACGGAAGCGGATTTCACGGAACTGGAACAGTTCGTACGCGACGTACGGTTCGAACGCCTCGGGGTCTTCGCCTATTCCGAGGAGGAGGGCACCTACTCGGCACGCGAACTGGCGGACGACGTCCCGGAGGAGGTCAAACAGCAGCGCGTGGAACGCATCATGACGCTCCAGAACGACATCGCCCGCGAAAACAACCTGCGCCGCGTAGGCCGCACGGAACGGGTTCTGATCGATTCGCGGCAGGGCGACTACTATGTCGGACGGACGCAATACGACTCGCCCGAGGTCGACCAGGAAATCCTGATCCCGGCTGCGGAACGGCGTCTTCTGCGGGGGCATTTCTACGAAATACGGATCGACGGCGCCGCCGATTACGACCTTTACGGAAAGGCCGTCGGGAAATAAAATTTGTTTTTTAGCGTTCCTTTTCATACCTTTGAAATGTAAATCGGACTTTACCCGAGACCCAATGGCCGAAAAAAGCGTGATAACGAATATCGAAGCCCGTATCCGGCAGCTCATCGACGACCACAAAAGGTTGTCGGAATCGTGTGCGGAACTGACGGCGCAGCGCGACAACCTGAAAGCCGAAAACAGGACTTTGCAGGAGCGCATCCGCGAACTCGACGGCGAATTGTCACGTATGCAACTGACGGAGGGACTGGCGGGTGAAAGCCGCAACCGGGAGAAAGCGCGGGCGCGCGTCAACCGTCTTATGCGGGAGGTTGACAAATGCATCGCACTGCTCGGAAGGCCCGAATAACGGGAAGGGACGGCGAACCGGCAGTAACGCCGCAACCAGCACCCGGGCCGCAGATGAATAAGAGGCAGCAAGATAAACGAAACAAAAACGACATGGCACAACAGGCGATAACCCTCAAGATAGCCGGGAAAAGCTATTCGCTCAACATCGAAAGCGAAAAGGAGGAGGTATACCGTCTTGCCGAACGGGAGGTGAACAACTACCTCGCGGCGATAAAACAGAACAACTTCAAGAACTGGACGGATCAGGACTACCTGTCGATGGCCGCACTGAAATTCGCCATTGCAAACGTCGACATGCGGCAAAGCCGCGAACTGGGCGACGAAGACCTGAAACATCTGGGGCGGCTCGGGGAAGAGATTGACGCCTATCTCAACACCCTGCAACGGTGAGTGAGGGCCAGGCACGGGATTTGCCCGGGCAAACCGTAAAAAACGAGGTTCTTTAACATACGAAGGAAAAATCTACCCGCATAGATTCCTTACAGCTTTGCGAAACTGAACACTTTTTAAATTGGGGCAACTCAAGGCGCTTCAAAATCAGGCCTTGACCCTTCGGGGTGTATGCTACGGCGTACCGTTGGAAGATTGCGATTGTCGGAGCCCCCACACATGACTTATCTGCAGATTCGTCAAACAAGACTAAGGAATCCTATGCGGTTTTTTTATGCACTACAACAAACCCTATAATAACAAATTCAAAACAGCAACAAAAACATGTATACCACCATTTTGGTTGCCTGCATCTCTGCCGTGGCCGCCGTCGGAATCTACGCGGTCGTCACGAACCTCGTAGCCAAGACCTCGATCCGCAAGCGGCGCGAAGCCGCCCTGAAAGAGGCCGAGGCCGAAGGGGAGATGATTAAAAAGGAGAAAATCCTCCAGGCAAAAGAGAAGTTCATACAGCTGAAAAGCGAATACGACCGCCAGGTCAACGAGCGCAACCAGAAGATCGCCCAGAGCGAACAGCGCGCCAAACAGATCGAGGGCAACCTGCAGAACCAGCAGCGCGAGCTGGAGAACAAACTCAGCGAGAACGAGCGCCTGAAGGAGCAGATGCAGAACCAGCTGCAAATCCTCGAGCACAAGAAGGAGGAAGTCGATCAGATGATGCGCGAGCAGAACATGCGGCTGGAACAAATCTCGGGCATGAGCTCGGAGGATGCCAAGAACATCCTCATCGAGAACATGAAGGCCGAGGCCAAGACCGAGGCTGCTTCCTATGTGAACGAAACCATCGAGGAAGCGAAGATGACCGCCACGAAGGAGGCCAAGCGGATTATCGTGGCTTCGATCCAGCGCGTGGCCACGGAGACGGCCATCGAGAACGCCGTGACGGTTTTCAACATCGAAAGCGATGAGGTCAAAGGCCGCATCATCGGCCGCGAGGGCCGCAACATCCGGGCACTGGAGGCAGCGACCGGCATCGAGATCATCGTAGACGACACCCCCGAAGCCATCATCCTCAGCGGGTTCGACCCTGTCCGCCGCGAGATCGCCCGCCTGGCGCTGCACCAGCTGGTGACCGACGGCCGCATCCACCCGGCACGTATCGAGGAGGTCGTAGCCAAAGTACAGAAACAGATCGAAGAGGAGATCGTCGAAGTCGGGAAACGCACCACGATCGACCTCGGCATCCACGGGCTGCACCCCGAGCTGATCCGCATGATCGGCAAAATGAAATACCGTTCGTCCTACGGCCAGAACCTCCTGCAGCACGCCCGTGAAACGGCCAACCTCGCGGGTATCATGGCCGCCGAGCTGGGGCTGAACCCCAAGACGGCACGCCGCGCAGGCCTGCTCCACGACATCGGCAAGGTACCCGACGACGAACCGGAACTGCCGCACGCAATCATCGGCATGAAACTCGCCGAGA
>ENA-UOJJ01005008-UOJJ01005008.1-human-gut-metagenome-genome-assembly--contig:-CS66-NODE-5008-length-11616-cov-8.458870_pt1 | contig 11616 bp, 8 predicted proteins | sample MGYA00242343_ERZ723890 | MGnify/ENA metagenome assembly ERZ723890 | reverse complement strand
GCAAGGCCGCAAAGGTCAAGGAAAAGGTCTGATCTCCATCGTCCAGAAACCGCCGGTCCCCATGTGGGAACCGGCGGTTTTTCCTGTTTTTTATGCGGATGTGCTGGGCCTGCGGCATTCGTCTGTAATCTCGGACTTCAGCGCGCGCAGCGCGGGCTGCTCCACATCACGCGGGTAGGGAAGGGCAGACAGATCAAATTCGCGGATGGTGCTGTCCGGGTGCATGACGACGATTTTTTGCCCGAGGAGCAGCGCCTCTTCCAACTGGTGCGTGACAAGGACGATGGTGCGCGGAAGCTTTTTCTGGATGGCGAGCAGCTGCGATTGCAGTTCGCCGCGCGTCAGAAAATCCAGCGAGGCAAACGGTTCGTCCATCAAAAGCAGCTGCGCCTGACTGGCCAGCACCCGCGCAAGACCAAGCCGCTGCTTCATGCCCGTGGAAAGTTCTGGCGGGGTGAGGTCGGCGTAGTCCTGTAGGCCGACAAGCCGAACAAAATCAGCGGCCTTTTCATACCGTTCCTCCGGCGTCTTTCCTACGCCGCAGGCCATGGCAACATTTCGCTGCACGTTTGTCCATGTGATGACATATGGGTCCGGGCTCAGAAGCGCGCTGTGCCAGCCCTGCGGCATGTCGATCTGTCCCGCGTCCGGCTGCTCCTTCCCGGCCAGCAGCTTTAATAGCGTACTCTTGCCGCAGCCGCTGCGGCCAACGATGACCGTAAGCTGCCCGATAGGGAAGCGCACGGAAAGATCGCGCAGGACCTGCCGCGTGCGGCTCTGGCGCGTCTGACCAGTGATGACGATTTCGCTTGAATAAGATGTATAGGATTTTTCTACATGCTGCAGCGCGACTGCGTCCATAAAAATGTCTCCGTTCGATTGAGATTCACTGCTGAGCCCCGCAAGGCTGAGGCGCCTGCGGCGGGATCGGTGTCAACTCAGATATTCCTGTTCCAGATCGCGGACCATCTGCACATAGCGCGTCTTGCAGCGCTCATTGCGGCCGGCCAGCAGGTCCTCATAACACGGGGCCAGATACTCCTCGCGGATGCGGGCGTAGGTCGTATGGCGGTCTGAGCAGGTGTTGATGCACGTCACGATGCCCGGCGCGATATTATAGTACTCGTGGATGAGCGCTTCGCCGTCCGGCTGCGACGCAAGATAGCCGTCGCGGAAGGCGCGGAAGGCAGTGAGTTCCGCACAGTTGTCCGGCTTGCCGAGTTCCTGACAGACGGCGGTCGTGATGAAGCACAGACCGAGGAACTTTTTGCGGAAGCCGCCGGAAATAGAGTCGTAGTCGCCCAAATAGAACGGGGATTTCGGATACCGCTCAACCCACTTTTTCTGCAGCAGTGTCACAAATTCCTCGCTGACCGGCAGCTGAAGCTTGCGCACCATCGGCACGAAGAAGATTGCCAGAATGATCTTTTCATCATCCATGTCGGTTTTCTTCTCCCAGCCTGCGGAAAGTTCGTCCAGCATCGCCTCGGCCGCCTGGTCAAGCAGTTCTGTCTGCCGCTCGGGGGTTATTCCGTTGTTCAGTTCCTGAATGACCGGCGCGCAGCCGGTTTCATATGTTTCAAAGGCCTCAAAAAACGCGTCGCGCAGGATCTTCTTCTGATAGCCGCGGAAGTTCTTCACGCACCAGCCCAGCCGCGCCACGGCGCGGTCATAGCTTGCAGCACAGTCTTCATCCGAACGCTGCGCCGCAGCCGCCTGTGTAAGAAGCTGCCGCTTCGTCAGACGCTCGCCGCAGTACATACACGAGAAACTCTCCAGTTCTGCCGGGATCTGCAGCGCATGCCCGCAATTCGGGCACAGGCCGGTCGTCATTTCTTCCATTAAAGGCACCTGCTTTCCTTGTATTGCGTTTATTTTTTCACATTTTCGTGCTTCTGTCAAGCCCTTGTGGGCTGACACGGACACGCCGCGTAAAAAGCCTCCCCTTGCCATGCGCTGCATGGTAAGGGGAGGCGGCACTTGTGTAAGCAAATGACGGATGGAATATGCTGCATATTTCAGAGTGCTTCCATTATGCAAATGGGGATCTCCGGTGCTGACGCTTCTGTTACGGCAGCACCAGTACATATGCCGCTTCTTTTTCCGGCAGATCTGAGAATACGTCGTCGGGGGAATAGACCGCCGCGCGATATTCGTCCAGAATCGTCTGCGCCAGCTGGCCTGTTACACGGTACAGCCGGGCACCGTTTTGCTTCGCTTCATATGCAGTCGGTTCCAATTCGGACGGAACGCCTCTGTCCCACACCAGCAGCACGTCCAGCCCAGTCTCGGCAGAGAGCGTCGCGGCCTGCTGCGCGGCGGCTTCGTCCGGCGCTTCTGCACCGGTTTGCGTGAAGATCTGCTCGACTGCCGGGCCGATATTGACCGAAATCACATCGGTTTGTTCAAACCCGGGCAGCGCGATCAATCCCGCCCGGCCAGCCAGCAGAACAAGCGCGGCTGCCGCCGCGATTGCTGCAGCGGGAACCCACGCGCGGCACGGCTTCTTCTGCTCCTGCCGAATCGCCTGCATCACGCCGTCGTGCAGCGCCGCAGGCGGCTCCAGTTCGCCATCCTGCAGCAGCGCGTCCAACTCGTGCAGCTGCCGCCATGTTTCCCGGCAGTCCGGGCAGGCGTCCAGATGGGTCCGCAGTGCTGCCGATTCCGATTCTGTCAGCGCCTCGTCCAACTCCCGGTTCATAAGTTCCAGCGCGTTTTCACAGTTCATGGCTCGCCCACCTCCTGTTTATTCCGAATGTTTAGACGTACCGGTTTCAAAAAAGTTCCCGGCGTCCAATCTTTTTTTCAGCTGGAGCCGCGCCCGCGCCAGCCGCGACTTGACTGTCCCGACTGGAAGATCCATGATCTGCGCAATCTGCTCATACGGCAGCTGCTGCACCACGCGAAGTTCCAGAATCTCACGGAAATCGACTGGCAGTGCGTTCATGGCGGCCCGGATGGCCTCTTGTTTTTCGTTGAAGATCACGCGTTCTTCCGGCAGCGGTTCAGGGTCCGGAACCGACAGTTCCTTTCCCTCGTCCTCGTCGTCGGAAAATGTGAGCGAAACGTGCTGCTGCCGCTTCTGTTTGCGCAAAAAGTCAATGCAGACATTCTGCGTAAGCCGGTAGAGCCAAGTGGAAAATGCCGCGTCAAACTGATATTGCGCCAGCGTTCGCCACAGCTTCAGAAACACCTCCTGCGACAGATCAAGCGCGTCCTCGGCATTTCCCGCCATGCGGTAACAGATATTATAGACCGGTTTCTGATGCAGCAGCATCAGCTGTTCAAATGCAGCCGCGTCCTGCGCGGCCGCTCTGCGGATCAGGCTGTCATCCTGCAAGGGCTTCACCTCAAATCTCTCTTTATCCCGCTTGCGATTTGTTCGATTTCCTCCATGGAGGAGATCGCCGAAATTTTTTCTTTATAATAGCCGCTGTGCGCCACGCCGCGCAGGTACCACGCGAAATGCTTCCGCGCCTCCAGACAGGCGATATACTCGCCCTTGTCCTGCGCCGCAAGACGGAACTGCCGCAGGGCCGTATCGACCCGGTCACATAGAGGCGGCGTTTCCGGCACGGCCTCGCCGCGCAGCGCGGCCTGCGCCTGTTCGAACACCCAAGGGTCGCCGAACGTCGTCCGGCCCAGCATGAGCAGATCCGCTCCCGTGCGCGCCTTGCACTTCACCGCGTCCTCCGCCGTAAAAATATCGCCGTTGGCGATCACGGGGATCTTCACGGCCTCCTTGACCGCGCGGATGCAGTCCCAGTCGGCAACGCCGGAATAGAGCATGGTCTTCGTCCTGCCGTGGACGGCGATCGCCGACGCGCCCGCCTGCTCGAGCATTGCGGCCAGCTCCGGCGCGTTGCATGAGCTCTTGTCCCAACCCTTGCGCATCTTGACCGTGACCGGCACCGGCACGGCTTTCACAACGGCCTCGACGATCCGCGCAGCCTTTTCCGGGTCCTTCATCAGCGCGCTCCCGTCGCCGTTGTTCGCGATCTTCGGCATGGGGCAGCCCATGTTGATATCGATAAAATCCGCGCCCGACGCCTCCAGCGCCAGCGCCGCGCCGTCCGCCATGACGGACGGGTCATTGCCGAAGATCTGCGCGCCGCAGACGCCGAGCGGCGTTTTGTGCAGCAGACTTCTGCTCTTTTTATCCTGATAGATCAGCGCACGGGACGAGACCATTTCCGTCACCGTCACCGCCGCGCCCAATTCCGCGCAGATCGTGCGGAACGCCAGATCCGTTACCCCCGCCATCGGCGCAAGCACCAGATCGCCCGTGATTTCCAAATTTCCCAGTTTCATGCTTACGGTTCCAAGGTATCGTCCTGATCGATCCAGTCCTGTACCGAAACGACCGTGAATTCTGTCTCTGTGTTGCGGATAACCACGCGCCGCAGTCCTGCGTTGATGATCATGCGCCTGCACATGGAGCAGGAGGTTGCATCGGACAAGATCGCCCCTGTCTTCGCGTCGTGGCCGACGAGATAAATGTCCCCTCCGATGCACTCGTTGCGGGAAGCGGAGATAATGGCGTTTGCCTCGGCATGGACGCTGCGGCAGAGTTCATACCGCTCCCCGCGCGGCACACGCATCTGTTCGCGCACGCAGTAGCCGAGGTCGGAGCAGTTTTTCCGCCCGCGCGGTGCGCCGTTATACCCGGTTGCGACAATCTCGTCGTTGCGGACGATGATCGCGCCGTATTGCCGGCGCAGACACGTCGAACGTTCGAGCACCGTCTCGGCAATGTCCAGATAATAGTTTTCCTTTACGATCCGTTCCATGGCGCGCTCCTCCGCAAACTCTGATTTCAGATTAGTATATCATACTCTTTTTTACAGAGCAACTGAAATCCTTGCTCTTATCCGCGATTTATGGTATACTGTGTAAGAATCTTAAGAAGAAAGGCGGCGAGGGAATGAAGCTGCGCAGATGGGTCTGCTTTCTGCTGTGTCTTGTGCTGACTGTATGCCTGTGCACGCCTGCGCTTGCCGATGGCGAATTGTTCTTCGTCGCCGTCAACGACACCATCCCCCTGACGCTGAGTGTGTTCCCGACCTACTCCGGCGGCACGCTCTATGTGCCCTATCAGGTCTTCGACAGCCAGCCGTGCGGCGTTACGCCGTCATACAATCAGACCAAGCAGACCTATGTTTTGCTCAGCCGCACCCGCCAGATGATCTTCGACCTTGCTGCCGGAACCGTCAGCGACGAAAGCGGCAGCGTCTCGACCGCAAACGTGCTGTACCGCGGCGGTATTCTCTACCTGCCGCTCACGTTCTGCGCCTCACATTTCGGCCTCAAGACCACGATGCTGGAATCCGCAGGCGGCTATCAGATCCTGCGCTTTACCGATGGCAGCGAGGTCTATGACGATTCCCTGTTTGTCGAGAAGGCTGAAAATCTGATTGCCTACCGCGTCCGGCAGAGCCAGAGCGGCTCACAGCCCCAGGAAAAGCCCACCGACCGCCCCAACAACGGCGCGCAGGGGACGCAGGAGCAGCCCGCAACCGAGAAAAAGCCCGCGACTGTCTATCTTGCTTTCACCGGCAGCGAAACCATGCGCGACAGCATGGCAGCGCTGGAAACTTACAATCTGCATGGAACATTTTTCTTGACAGAAGCGGAGATCCGCTCCGACCCGTCGCTGATTTTTGAACTGCTCGCCGCAGGTCACGCGCTGGGTGTCACCGCCGGGGAGGATGAAGAAGATATCTCTGCCGCGCTTGCGCGCGCAAACGACGCGCTCTGCGCCCTCACCTGCCAGAAAACGCTCCTCGCGCTCCTATCCGCCAATGCAGAGGCTCCCGACGGCTACTGCGCCTTCTACGCGCCGGATTCCCCGGTTTCCGCAGCGGATGCCGCCGCTTCCGAAACAGCGCATCTGCTCGTCTGCTCTGAAAACGCCGAAGCGGATCTTTACACTCTGTTTTCCGCCAAGGCCCACGTTCTCCAACTGCTCGAAACGACTGACCGTACATGACTCCCACACATTCGCACAGATTTTTTTCGGATTTCCGAAAAAAACACTTGCAATTTCCGAAAAGATCTGATAGAATAACTCCGCCGATGGGGGTATAGCTCAGCTGGGAGAGCGCATGACTGGCAGTCATGAGGTCAGCGGTTCGATCCCGCTTATCTCCACCAAATGATTAAGGCTGGAAATCGAATGATTTCCAGTCTTTTTCTTTGCTTTTGCGAATTTTTATCATCGAAACAGGCATTCTGCCCAGTGTGTTGATTTTCTGCATTTTTTGAAAAACCCGCACCAAAACCCACACGGGGCAAAAAACAGCGCAGCAAAATCATTGTTCTCCTGCGCTGTTTCTGCATCTGTGGTTAAGAGAAATTTCCGAGGTTGTGCGCAATGTTCGCAAGCTTTTCAAGCGTCAGCGCATGGGCCTCCTGCGGGGAAACCTTCATGCCGTTGATGGTGCAGTTGATCTGCTTTGCAATCATCGTGCCGATGTTATGGCTGTCATAAGAGGCGTTGTGGACTTCGTTCGCACTCGTACCGTTGCTTGCCATCATCCATCTGATCTGGTCCATGTTCTGGCCGAAGGTCTTGTCCTCAATGGGTTTCAACAGCCGCTTTCTGAGCAGCGCCGTTACATCCGGTGGGGTAATTCCTTCGTCCTGCATCGTGGCCTTGATTCCGCCCATACCGCGAAGGATTCCGCCTTGGTCGTAGACCTTGTATGCGATGCCATACTTGTCTGTGATGGATGTTGTTCCGTCCTCGTTTTTCACCCAATGGGAACCATCGCCACCGTCCAGTTTCTCACCGGCGAGTGCATTGTTCAGGAAATACAGGCCGTTCGCGCTGGAAATCTTGTAGTCTTCGCCCTTTCCGTCCAATCGCTTTGCAAAGACGGTGCCACTGTATTTGGGGCCAGAAGCCGAGCCACCGGTAGAATCTTCTGTTCCACCAGAACCGCCGTTCGGGTATACCGTGTAGGTAACGCCGTCCTTATCAACGATTGTGACCGTTCCGTCCTCGTTCTTCGTCCATGTGGAGCCATCGCCGCCTGTCATTGTAGAACCGGCAGGCTTATTGTTGATGAAATCCAAGCCCTTATCGCTGCCGATTTCGTACTTATCGCCATTCTTGGAGATACCGTACATTTTCTTGGCAGTGTCGTTTACGGCAGCGGAAAGCTGCGACACATCGAATCCGAACTGTTTGAAAAGCTCTGCGTTTTCCTGAATGATCTGACGGAGTTCCGGCGTTGCGTTTTTCCAGATATCCTGCAAGATCTCGCCAATGCCGCGTGTCTTCTCCTTGATGGATTTCAAAAAATCTTTGTAGGCCGTTTCCAGATCGTCATACCGCTCGTTGATCGTTTTCTTCTGCGCTTCCAGTTCGGCCAGTGCGGCCTCATAAGCCATGTTCGCCTTGAAGTCCTCAAGGTCTTTCTTGGCCTCGTCCAAGGCTTCCTGTGCGCTGTCAACCTCCTTCTGGTCAGCCACCCACTCCCATTGACCGGTACGGGCATTAAATTGCCGGACGGTCCGCTCGTTCTGCGCGTTAGCAAGCTTGGCCTGTGCCTGTTGGACTGCGAGAATTTTTTCCTCTAGCGTAAGCTGCTCGTCGCGAGTTTCCTTCTCCTGTTTAAGCGACTCGATCTGTTTGTCGATTTCGTCCAGTTCATTTTGTCGCTGCTCAGAAAGGTCGGAAAGCTTGTCCGCCATAACGTCTTGCAGTTCGTTCAGCAGATCATCTGTGCTTTTCAGAGTGCCATTGATTTTTTCCTGCCACTCCCACCATTCAGCAGAGAGCGCGTTGATGTCTGCTTGACTGCCGCCGATGGACCGCAGATACTGCGCCTGCGCATGGAGCGCCTGCTGGATTTGCCGCATTTTGTCCTTCTGCGAATCCTCGCTGGCATTCTGCTTTTCCAGCAAAGTCAGCTCGGATTTCAGCAACTCGACCTTCTGCTTGTGCGCTTCAAGATTTGCATCGGTGGAGCTGCCGCCAACATCGGTTGAAGTTCCGGTATAGTCGGAGGTGTACTTTGAAAGCTCCTCCATCTGCCTCTTGTACTCTTCCTGCTGTTTTTTATAGTACTCAGAGGACTTCTTCAGCAGGTATTGAGAAGACCACTGTGCATAGTCTTCCGCGTCCTTCTTCCAGTTCTTCCCCGTCTGCTGATTGAAAAGCCAGCGCATATTGAATTCCTGATTCTCAGCCGACCATGTGTTGGAGGTCATACCGGGAATCAGGCCGATCATCTGTTGAATCTGTTGAGACGTAATAATTGCCGAGGAACCGACGGTCTGAATCTGCGCGATCAGGTTATTGTAGTTTGCCGTCGCAGCCGCATTTTGCAGTTCCAGCTCTTTTTTCGCCAGATCTGCAAGGGCCGTATTTGTGGTGAGCGCCTTTTTCGCGTGCTCGGTCAATTTTCCGTTTGCGTCGAACAGGGACTTCGTAAGTTTTGCAGCGGCGGTATTTGCGTCATAGGTTGCGACCTCGACATCTCCAAGCGCGCCAGTCATATCGTCTGCGCTGCCGGCGGCCCCATCCTCTGCATTTTTAAGCTTCCATGTACCGTCCGCCGCTTTTTCGCAGGCACTCCGATATTCCCACGTTCCGTCTGCAAGCTGTACAAAGCCCTGCGCAAGTCTGGTGTTTGCGCTGTCGATATATCCGAGTTCATCAGCCAGTTTTGCGGATTCCTCAACCGTCAGCCCGGTATTATTTGCAATGAATTGAATCGCGTCTCCGGCGGACAGTGATGAAACTTCAATTTCCTGCGCAGCCGCGGCGAGGCGCAGATAAGCGTCTGCCTGCTCGTCGCTCACTTCCTTTGTCTGAATCATGTTTTGCAGGTCGGCAAGATACTGCTGGGCATTTTTCTTCTGTGCATCCGTCAGCTTGTCGTAAGACGAAGCCCATTCATCCACCTTTGTAAACGCTTCATCGGTACTTTCCACTACAGCGCTGCTCTGGATTCCGAAGGTTCCCAGCATGGAAAGCATTTTCTCCAAAGCCTGAGATTCCGTCAAGCCTTCAAGCTTGCCCCAGTCGAAATTCGGGATCGTCTTTGCAATCGCGTTGGCTGCGGCGAGTTCTGAATTGTAATTTGCCCGCGCGGCAGATACCGTTTCATTTGAAATTGCCGCACCGCTGATTTTGGAAGTATAGTATTTCTTTCCTGTATCATCATAGTTTTCTATGACCGAGTTATTCCCTGAATATCCGGTAATATGACCGGCTCCATACAGCTTTTTTCCCGTATGCTTTGCAATTTCTTCAAGGGTATCCAGATAAGCCTCCGCGATTTCCTTGTTGTTGGAAAGCTGTGCATACTCGTCCTGCCACTGCCCCGTTCTGTCCGCAGGTTCGACCTGTTCAAGTGCCCGAAGCTTATCCGTATATTCCTCCAGCGCTTCCTTCGTTTTCTGGATCGCCGACCGGTTTTCCTCCCAGTCCTGATTGAGTTTATCAATCGACGGATGTGCTGCGGCATAGGCCTTCTGAGCCGCCTGAACCGCGACGACGATGCCGGTAATGGCCGCGCCGATCCCAAGCAGCCACGGACTGAGCGAACCGAGCTGGAGCACGGAGCCGACCTGCTGAAAGCTTTTGACAGCCGCTGCAATGGCGAATACACCGGTTTCAGCAGCAGCAAGCGTCAGGATTATATGGCCGAGGTCCGTGTCCAGCAGCTCCACCAGTTCGGTCACAGTCTCAAGCCCGCCCTTCACAGATTCTGTCTCGATCATGTGGTTGACAAGCTCCGTCCACTTGTTGTCAAGGATATTCGCTTTACTCTGCCATGAATCGAGCATGGTGCCGATCTCGCGGTCGGCGCTTCCGGCAGAAGTTGTCACCTTGTCCAGCATTTCAAGGTACATATCGTAATGCTGAATCAACGCGTCGAGCTGATTTGTGCGGAGCTTGCCGCCGAGATCAGATTCGAACTGTGCAAGCTCGGCCTGCGTCAGAACGCCCTCTTTGTATGCCTTTGCAAGACCCGCGACGGCCTCCATGGGATTTACAATGCTGCCTGTAGCCTGCGCCGCTTTCATGGCGTCTTCCGAATACGTCCAGAGGATCTGGCTCAGACTCTCGATCTCATCCTTTGTCCATGTGATGCCGTCTTCCAGTTCGGTTTCGGTATCGCCCATGATATTCAGGATCAGTGCACGCATGGCGCGGGCCGCCATAGAACCGGATTCCTGCGTTGCGGCTGTGATCGTGCCGAGTGCCGCCGTCAGCTGCTCTGCGGTCATGTTTGCCATCGATGCAACGTTCGCGACGAGCGGGAAGCCCTCGGCGATTTTCTGAATCTCGGTCGCATATTCGTTCTCGATTGTATTAGCCGCGTCCAGCACCTTCGACAGCGCCGCAACATTGCCCTCCAGTTTGAACGCTGCATCGGCAGACAACAGGAATTTATTTGCAGTATCGGCATTCACATCTCCGACAAGCTGCGTTTTTGTCGCAAGTTCCGCCATGTCCTCCGACATTTCTTTATAACCGGCTTTGGAGAATGAACCGACGCTGCTTAGATAGTCTGTAACCGAGACGCCGTATTTGGATGCTACGTCATAGCCGTGTTCTCCGATCTTCGACATCTGCGCATCGGTATTGTTTGTGACCTTCTGAATGGCCGTCAGTTCGGTATCAACATCCTTCATGGTTTCCAGCGCAGCCTTCAATTCCTGCACAAGCGCGTTCACAGCATCCCGTGTAAGCTGCCAGACCGTAAGCTGTGGGAACAACCGCCCGAAGGAATCAACCAGACCGTCGCTCTGCGTCACGGCCTGTTCGGTCGCGTCTGCCGCATCTGATGCCGCGCCTGCATACTCCCGTGCACCCCGCGCAGCATCTGTCCAGTCCACGTCGATCACAGGCCCCTGCGCTGCCGTTGGGCCGTGTGACGTTCCCTGACCAAACACCTCGTAATCGCCCGCCTCCAGCATGGGGACGCTCTGCCCGGCCGCACTGGAAGCACGGATTCGCTGCATCTGCGCATACAGATCGATCAACTGCCGAATCTGGCCTGCGCGGTCTTCCAACGCGCTGTTTCCGGCGGTCAGCCGCGCAAGAAACTGTGCGTCAGCGTCCGATTCCTGTCTCTGCGCATCTGCCATCTGTGAAACCGCCTGCGCAGCGGTCCCCGCCGCAGAAGCCTGTTCTTCCGTCGCAGCCGTTGTTTGCCTGCGGACAGCCAGCGCCTGCATTTCTGCCGAAGCAGCCTGATTGACCTGCGAAATATACTGCAAAAGCGCCTGCACCGCCGCCTGTGCAGAATTGCCCATGCCAGAAAAGGCCGCTGCATTCTGCCCAAGCTGCGCGTCAAGTTCCTGCAAGCCGGTGCGCATCTGCTGAACGGCATCAGAAAGCTGCTCCAGCGCTGCCGCGCCCGCCGTGTCTACCTTTACAGAAATCTTCTGATTTTTCAGGCTGTTTATGTCCGCAATAAGCTTATCAAGCTGTGCACGCAGAACCTCTACCTGAATCTGTACTGTGTTTTCATTATTTGCCATTCTTATATTACTCCTTCACCTTGAATCCGCTTTCCGTCAGAGACTTTGCCAGCGCATCCCGCACAAGCCCGGTTCCGATTGCAAGTTCCTGCGCTTTCTGATGGAACGGGC
>ENA-UOJJ01004995-UOJJ01004995.1-human-gut-metagenome-genome-assembly--contig:-CS66-NODE-4995-length-11651-cov-11.803639_pt1 | contig 11651 bp, 7 predicted proteins | sample MGYA00242343_ERZ723890 | MGnify/ENA metagenome assembly ERZ723890 | reverse complement strand
CCACGGGCCACGGAATATCGGGCAGCCAGGGCAGCATGCGGGCAGAGTAGTCAACACTCTGCAGCAGCATGGCGGAGAAGCAGGCGGCCAGGCCGACCTGGCGGCCTGCGGACAGGTCGGTGCCCTTGGTAATCAAGCAGCCGGAAACGCCGCAGGCGATGATGAAACGCGGGGCAACGTTCAGCAGCAGGTTTTTGCCGTTGGTAACAGTAAAGAAGTTCTGGGTCGTAGAACCCACAAACAACGCCAGCAGAACGATCAAAATGATGATCGCGTTATTGGACAAGAACTTTTTCAAGTCGAATTTTTTCTCCATTTTCGGATCTCCTCCTTATTCAAACTGGGTAGCCAGCGTCATAATGTTCTCCTGGTTCGCCTTATCACCGTCGATAAAGCCGGTGCAGCGGCCATCGCACATGACCATGATGCGGTCAGACATGCCGATCAGCTCGCTCATTTCGGAGGAGATCATGATGATGCTCTTGCCCTGTTTGGCCATCTCGGCGATGATGCAGTAAATTTCATACTTTGCACCGACGTCGATACCGCGGGTCGGCTCGTCCATGATGAAAACATCGGGGTCGTTGGCCAGCCAGCGGGCAATCAGCACCTTCTGCTGGTTACCGCCGGACAGCGATTGAATCTGCGTTTTGGAGGACGGCGTCTTGATGGACAGCTTGGCGACATTATCCTGCACGAGCTTTTCGATTTTGTTGTCGTCCAGCATGATGCCGCCGATCAGATACTTATTCAGCGATGCAATGGAGACGTTATCCGCAATGGAAAGCACGCCCAGGATGCCGGTAGCGCGGCGGTCCTCGGTCAGCATGGCGATGCCGTTTTTAATGGCATCCTGCGGCTGATTGATGACCAGCTCCTTGCCTTTGTAAGTAATGGTACCGGAAGTGTGGGCACGCAGGCCGAACAGACCTTCCATCAGCTCGGTACGCTGAGCACCGACCAGACCGGCGACGCCCAGGATCTCGCCCTTGCGGACGTTGAAGTTGACGTGACGGAAGCTCTTGGGATTGATGGAGGTGAAGTCCTTGACTTCAAAGACGACCTCGCCAGGGATGTTCTCACGTGGCGGGTAGAGGTTGGAAAGCTCACGACCGACCATTTTGGTAATGATCATATCGGTGGTCAGTTCCTTGGCTTCCCAGGTGCCGATGTACTGACCGTCACGCATGATGGTAACTTCATCGCTGATGCGAAGAATTTCGTCCATCTTATGGCTGATATAGACGATAGAAACGCCCTTGGCACGCAGCTCATCGACGATGGTGAACAGCGCTTCGACCTCGGCTGCGGTCAGCGAGGAGGTGGGCTCGTCCAGGATCAGCACCTTGCAGTCAGCAGAGACGGCCTTGGCGATTTCGACCAGCTGCATCTGGGAAACACTCAGCGTGCCCAGCTTGGCGTGCGGGTCGTAGTTCAGGTGGACTTCCTTTAAAACCTTGGCCGCATCGGCGTACATTTTGTCGTGGTCGATGACGGTGACAGGTCCGAACTTCTTGGTGGGATAGCGCCCGACGTAGATATTCTCGCCGATGGAGCGCTCCGGGATAGGCTGCAGTTCCTGGTGCACCATTGCAATGCCGCGGTTCAGTGCATCCAGAGGTCCCTTGATCTGAACCTCCTGCCCCTCATAAATAACCTTGCCTTCGTCCATGTGGTAGATACCGAACATACACTTCATCAAGGTGGATTTGCCGGCGCCGTTCTCGCCCATCAGCGCATGGACGGTACCGGGCTTTAACTTCAACTGTGCGTGATTCAGTGCCTTGACGCCGGGGAACGCCTTGACGACATCACGCATTTCCAAACGGTATTCTGACAATTCGCTGGCCCCCTTTAACCTTTAAATCTTTTGTAACCATTTTCTGATAAAAAAGGGGTGCGTGCGCCTGTGCACACGCACCCCGGATTCCGGTTTTAAGTAAGCTGATTACTGGAAATCCTTGACGTTGTCAGGAGTGACCTTGACGTAGTCAACGTAGACACTCTGCTCACCAGCAGCGAAGGTCTTGCCGCCCAGCAGCTCTTCCATGCACTCAACAGCCTGGGTAGCCTGGCCGTTGGCATCGTTCAGAACGGTACCGGTCATGTTGCCGTTAGCAACTTCGTTCTTGGCAGCGTCCAGAGCGTCAACACCAACGAGGTAGATGTCCTTGTTGACGGTGCGGCCGGCAGACTGGATAGCCTGCAGAGCGCCGATAGCCATATCGTCGTTGTTGCAGAAGACAACTTCGATCTGATCGCCGTACTTAGCGAGGTCGTTCTGGCAGATTTCCTGGCCCTTGTTGCGGTCCCAGTCACCACGCTGCAGGTCGAGCTGCTCGACCTCAACGCCGGCATCGGTCAGAGCCTTGACGGAGTACTCGGTACGCAGCTGAGCATCGATATTCTCGGGGTCGCCCTGAATCATGATGTAGGAAACCTTGCCGTCGCCGTTGATGTCGCCCTTGTTCTCAGTGTCGAGGATCAGCTCGCCCTGGAAGGTGCCGGACTGAGCAGCGTCGCAGCCAACGTAAACCAGCTTGTCGTAAGCGGACATCTGATCGGCGGTGGGCTCACGGTTGATCAGGACGGTGGGAACATCGGCACCCTTGACGGTGGAGATGATCTGGTCGGCAGCGGAGGTCATAACGGGGTTGATGATCAGTGCGTCAACGCCCTGGGTGATGAAGGTGTTGATCTGCTCGTTCTGCTTGGCCTGGTCGTTGTTGCCATCGACGATGGTAACTTCGTAACCCTTGCCTTCCAGAATCTCCTGCAGAGCATTACGGTAGGTGGTCATGAAAGCGTCATCGAACTTGTAGATGCAGACGCCGACCTTGCCGCCCTGAGTGGTCTCGGTAACGCTCTCGGCAGCGCTCTCGGCAGCGGAGGTAGCGGCCTCAGAAGTAGCCTCAGAGGAAGCGGGGGCGCTGGATGCGGAAGAACCGCAAGCGGCCAGAGAAACGGCCATGGTGCCTGCAACAGCGAGTGCGAGTAACTTTTTCATAATTGTTTTCTCCTTCTTTTTGCAGTGGATTTTTGTGGGTTGCCTGTAGAGGAGGCAGACCCTGTTGACAGTTATTATGTTACCCGATAGTGAAAGAAAAAACAAGGTGAAATTTCACCGATAAAGATGCAGATTTTTCACCTTATTGGACGGTTTCTACATTTGTAGACAATGCGTTTTGTGCAAGATGCACAGCAAAAGTGACGAAAAAGTTATTGCTGTAATAAAATTGAAGAAAAAATATCCCGCAGAAACCTGCGGGATAGGATGAATTTATACGGTTATTCAAACGGGAAAACGGCTTTTTGGCCGTCGAGGGCGAAAATGTTACTGCGGTCAATGATGCGGGTGGCGGTTTCGGTCTCGCGGGTTACGTCGCTCCCCTGCCCGGCCAGCAGCTTGTAGGCATTCTCGACGCTGAAATAGCCCATGCCGTAGGTGTTCTGCACCACCATGGCGTCTACTGCGCCGGTGTGCAGGGCATCCACTGTGGTGATGTTGGAGTCGAAGGCAACCATCCAGAGGTCATCCGCGCGGTTTGAATCGGAGACAGCCTGGGCCGCGCCAACGCTGACGGCCTCGTTAAAGGAGATCAGCACGTTGATCTCAGGATGGCGGGCCAGCATGGTCAGGGTTTCGGCGCGGGCGCTTTCCGGGGTGGCCACGCTGTAGACGGTGGCGGCAACCTCGGCACGGCCGCTGGCGGTAAGAGTGTCGATAACGCCCTCCTCCCGCTCCTGTGCATTGGGGCTGTTGACGTTGTAGTTGACCAGGCCGACGTGCAGCGGACCTTCGACGTTTTTTAGCGCTGACTTGGCGGCCATCTGCCCGGCACCGTAGTTAGCGGCCCCGACATAGCCAGACACTTGGCTGGAGGTGAGCGCCGAATCCACCTCGACGTTGCGCACGCCTTTGTCGGCGGCGGCATCGATGGCGGCGGCATTCTGCTGGTAGTCTGACGCCGAGAAGATGATGGCCTGGGCACCCTCCTCGACGGCCTTTTCAATCAGGTCGTTCTGGGAGGAATAGTCCTCCTCGCTCTCGGAGCCGGTGATGGTCAGATCCATGTTGTACTCAGTGGCGGCGGCCTCGGCCCCGGCAAAGACCGCACTCCAGAACTCGGTGCTGGTGGATTTGGCAATCATGGCGACATGGTAGCGGGTCGTGGTGGGCGCGGGGGTGGGCGAAGCCGCACAGCCTGCCAGAAGCAGGGCCGACAGACAGGCGGCAAGCGTTTTAACGTGTTTTATCATAATCGCCCTCCCGGTCGGCTGGGACCTGCGGCATGCGGATGGTGACGGTGGTACCCTCATCGGGCACACTGTCGATGGAAAGCCCGTAGCTGGGGCCAAAATAGATGCGCAGACGGTCGTTGACGTTTTTGATGCCGATGCCGGTGCGGTCGCTGGGTTCGTTTTGCAGCAGTGCGGCTACCTGCTTCGGTGCCATGCCGATGCCGTCATCGCTGACTTTCAGCAGCACATCGCCGCCGTCAGGGCAGACGGTGATCTCAATGTGGCCGTCCTCGACCATCAGGTCCAGACCATGAACGATGGCGTTTTCGATGATGGGCTGCAGGGTGATCTTGTTGCAGAGGTACTGCGTGCAGCTTTCATCCACTGTGAAATGGTAGGTAAACTGGTTTTTGTAGCGGTATTTTTGAATTTGCAGGTAGGCCTCGGCGTGCTGCAACTCTTTCTCAATCGGAATCAGCTCGTGTCCGCGGCTGATGCTGATGCGGAACAGCCGCGCCAGGGCATGCACCATCTGGACGGCGTCAGCGTTTTTGCCGCGCTCGCACATCCAGGCGATGGAATCCAGCGTGTTGTAGAGAAAATGCGGGTTGATCTGCGCCTGCAGGGCTTTCAGCTCGGTTTTGCGCAGGGCGACTTCCTCCTCGCGCACGGCGGTCATCAACCGCTGGATGCGGCCCACCATGTGGTGGAACGAATCGGACAGCTCCTCGACCTCGCGGGTGCCGGCGATAGCATTGAACACAAAGCCGTCGGCGTTCTGCTCAAAGGCTTCCATGGCATTTTCCAGTTGCTGCAGGGGGCGGCTGAGGCTGCGGGACAGCACATAGGCGACCACGAAGGCGGCCACCAAAATCAGCGCGGAGGCGAGGAGGACGACACGGGTCATCTGCCAGAAGCTTTCGTTGACGGTCTCGTCAATGTAGCTGACACCGACCACGCGCCAGGTGCTGCCCGGTACCTTTTGGGTGGTATAAATAACGGTATCCTCCACATAGGTGCCGTCGCCCAGGCAGGCCAGGCGGCCGGCTTCCTCTTTTTTTAGCCCGGCATACAAAAGCTGCTGCTGGGGGTGGTAGACCATGTTGCCGCGTTCGTCCATCAAATAGCAGTAGCCGTGCTGGCCGATGCCCACGTTATTGATGGTGGCGGCCAGGGCCGAGAAGCGGATGTCCATCGAAATCCATTGCCGTGGCGAATTCTCCGGCATGCGGCGCACGACGCTGACGACCCAGGGGTAGTAGCCCTCGAAAATAGTCTCGACATGGGGGATGCTGACGTAACCGCGGCCGCGACGCTTAGCCGTAACCAGGTCGAAGGAACTGTTGCGCAGGATGTTCTGGCGTGGGGTGTGGTCCTTGGCCCAGCAATCCTGCAAAACGCCGTCGGCATCGTAGGTGGTCACGGCGACGACCTCACTGCGGGTGGTCTGCAGGGCGGCGAGGAAGGCGTCCCGTTCATCGGGTGATTCGTCCATCGAGTCCATGACGAGGTTCATGACCTCGTCAATGGTGTTGGCATAGTCGCCCACAGTGCCCACTACCTGGCTGACGGCCTGTGCGCTGCTGGTACGGGCGCTCTCAACGATAGAACTGCGATAGCTGCGCAGGAAAGTGACAGTGGATAGAATCAGCGTGACCGCAGCGATGGCCACCACCAGGGAGGCTATCAGCGGGGCGGTGCGCGGTGCGTGGCGGGGCTTCATGCCTGGGCTCCCGCGGTACGGCTGCGGCGCAGGGCAACCGGCGAGGTGCCGCTGTACTTTTTAAAGCAATAGCTGAAATAATGCTGGTCGCTGTAGCCGCAGCGGCGGGCAATCTCCTGAATCTGCAGGTCGGTGGTCAGCAGCAATTGCTGGGCGGTCTCCATGCGGCGGCGCACCAGAATGTTGATGAAGGTCTCCCCTGCCGTTTTCTTGATGCAGGCGCTCAGGTGGTTGGGGCTGACGTCCAGCATGGCGCTTAAGGATGCCAGCGAGAGGTCCTCGTCAGAGTAATGCTGCTCGATGATCTCCAGCGCGCGCTCACACAAGCTGCCGCCCTTGCGCACATCGGGGGTGAAGCTGACGCCGCCCTCGGTCTCTTTTGCGGCGGCCAGGGCCTCCATGGACTGGCGGTATCCGGCGTTCAACTCGCAGAAGCGGGCAGCGGCGCGGCTGACACCGACAACGCAATGCTGCCCCAGGGCACGTTCGGTCAGCTGGCAGATCTCGTCGGCCAGAATGTGCAGGTACTCGTCGAAATCCGAAGGGTTTCCGAACAGCACAGCCACCACATGGCCGTTGCAGAAAAACGCATAGTGGCGCAGATATTTGTTGGCCAGCTGGTCCACCATCCGGACGAAACCGGCGGCGTTCTCGCTATTGTCGTCAGGTTGGGCGGTCAACACCACCAGCTGGCTGCGGTCATCGGTGCCGCGCAGCAGGCCGCAGGCGGCAGCCGAGGTGCGCAGGGCGGCTTCGACGGCGTCGGAGGTATTATCGCAGTGTTCCAGCACCAGCGGGATCAGGAAGGACGCGCGGTCCTCCTGCACGATGCCGCTGCGGCGCAGGCTGGCATACTGGTGGTCGATGCGCTCATGGATGGATTTCAGCTCGGCGGCCAGGCCGTCCATGGTGAGAGGCTTGAGCATGTAGCTGATGATGTTGTACTGGATGGCCTGCTTGGCGTACTCGAAATCATCGTAGCCGCTTAAAAAGGCAATGTGCATGGCGGGGCGGATCTCGCGGACCTGGCGGGCCAGCTCAATGCCGGTGATGAAGGGCATGCGGATGTCGGTGAGCAGCAGGTCGGGTTCCAGCTGCTCGACAAGTTCGAGGGCGTCCAGGCCGTTGCTGGCACTGCCCACCAGGTGGAAACCGAGGGCTTCCCAGGGGATCATTGTGCAGACGGCTTCCCGCAGCTCGTCCTCGTCATCGGCTACGATGACGGTGTAGAGGTTCTTTTCTGCCATAGAATGGCTCCTTCTCTTTTCTTTCTTTTTTATTTCGGGGGTTACAGCCAGAACTGGACCAGGCGGCTGACGTTTTGGTAGAGGGCAGGGTTCTGGCCAATCAGGCCGGGCTCGGCAGTGAAGTAGACGCAGAAACTGTAGCAGGCACCGGCCAGCACAGCCAGCGGCAGGATGGTACAGAATGCACGCTGCAATACATCGATGCCGGACTGGGCGGCGTGGGCTTGCAGTACCTGCTCGGCCAATGCCCAGGCCAGCGCGGCGGCCAACAGCAGCGGACCAAGCCAATCGGATTGATAACGGTAGAGCATACCGGCCATCTGGCAATCCAGCACGGCCAGCACCAACATGGCAGCCAGTACCACAACTACAAAAGTGCGCAGATCACGCTTGGCAGCCAGACGGCGGCGGGCAAGCGGCAGGCTGGCCAGCCCCCACAGCAGAGGCAGGCAGGCAAAGGCGCCGCCGTAGAACAGCTCGGTGATGGTCAGGCCCATATAGTTGGTCTGCATTTTGGTGGCGGTCAGGTACGGGAACACCGCCTGCACGCCGGGGATGCCGAAGAGGAAGGTAAGCACGGCGGGGGCAGTGCGGCCCACCGAGAAGCCGCGGCGGGTCATATCGTTGCTGGTCAGATTGTAGTTAGCACCAAAATCAAAAGGCGAACCGAACCGGGCGGCGTTGTACCACATCAGTCCGATGGCGACCAGCACCACGGGCAGCACAAAGGCAACGGCCTCGGTGATGCCCTGCTTGGTGAACAGGCGCTTTTCCCGCAGGTAGCGCTGCCAGAAGATGGGCAGGCAGAGGGCAGCAAACAGCACCATCTGGGGGCGACAGCCAGCCACGAAGGCCATGCACAAGCTGCCCAACGCGAGATGAAAGAGGATGCGGCCGTGCTTTTCGGCGGGCTGGTTGGCGGCCAGCAGCCATTGCCACAGCGCCAGCATGACGAAGGCAGCGCCGGACAGGATAGCGTACTCATAGATAGAGGGGCGCAGCAGCAAATAATAAATTTGGCTGCCGGTGCCGATGCCTGCGCAGAGCAGCAGGTAGACAGCAGCGCTCATGCCCGGGAACCAGCGGCGGGCGGCCTGTTTGATGCAGCCGAACGCCGCCAGCAGGAACAGCCAGCTAAGCAAGATCATCGGCAGGCTGGGCGGCAGATCCCGCACGCCGGTCAATGCCTCAAAGGGCAGCTGGAACAGCAGGCACGGGATGACACCAAAATAGACGTAGTAACGGCCCTGATAGTAGGCAACGTCCCACAGGGCGTCCGGCGCAGCCTGCTGGCGGGCAGCGGTGTCGTAGGGGTTGGCCATCTCCTGCATGGCGGCGGGCGGGTCCTGCTCCAGGTCCAGGCGGTCGTTCAGCAGGCTGTGGGCCAGGGCACCGTACTGGGCGGCGGCATCGCTGGCCCAATCGTCGATATGTAAGGTGAAGTTGATGCGGCTGCCGCCGTCCCAATCGGCCGTGTTGTAAAAGCTGGTGGAGACACCGGCGTTGAAGCGGTCGGCAAACGGCGCAAAGAACGCCGCCGCACCCAATATGACCGCTACCAGCAGGACAACGGGGCGGTACTTTTTGCGGTGCGTAAGGTAGGCATCCCGCCAGGCAGCAGAAACCGGGCGCAGTGCGTAGGCGGCGGACAGCAGCGCCAAAACTGCTGCCCAGCGCACCAGCGAAAAATCAAAGGCGCGGGGCACGTTGGCGTAGATGGTCTGCAAGGTGTAGCTGATTGGGTACTGGCGGTACTCGCCGTTATAGGGGTAGACCGTCAGCGTGAGGATGGACGCCTTGCCGGAAAGGTCCAGGCTGCGCACCTGGCTGCGGGGGGCGTTGGCGGCAACTTCCCAGTTCCAACTCTGGCGGGAGGCTGATGTGGCTTCGTCCGTGGCGGCGACGTTGAGGATAAACAGCGGGTTCTGCACTTCCGGGTGGGGGCCATTGTAGACATATTCCAGTCCCGAAAGCTGCAGATTGTACAGCTCCCGGTCCAGGCCGGTGAACGTTAAGGTGGTATGCTCGTCGTCCAGCGTCAGGGCGTTATGGTCGTCCTCAGCCTCCTGCAGGTAGGCCCGCAGGTCGACAGGCTCATAGCTGTGGGTGGCCCAGAAGTTGAGGTTACCGATAAATGCCTCGGCCCCGAGGGACGCTGCCAGCAGCAGTGCCGCCGCGGTCCATTTGCGCACCGAGGCATGGCGGAACCCCGCCGCAAGGCCGCAAGCCCACAGCACCATGGCTGTGATGCCAAGGCAGCGGAAGGCGTCAAACCCGATGGTCAGCCCCGGCTTGGACCAGATGCAGGCGGCCCAAAGCCAGACAAGTACGGCGGGCAGCAGGGCGCAGCATCCATCGGCACGGGTGGGCTTTCGGCGGCCAAGGCGGGCGGGCACCACCGCAAAGGCGGCGGCCAGCACCAACGTGAATAGAATAGCCAAAATCAGCATAAAGCAAATTTCCGTTCTGTTACTGTTTATTGGACGGCAGCACCGCCCGAGATAAAATCATTATACACCATTACGCAGGGCGTTGTACAGCATTTCCGCCTTGGCGTGGCTGATGCCCTTGACTTCCTCCAAATCGGAGATGCTGGCGGCCTTGACGGCGGCCACGGTCTTGAAGTGGGCCAGCAGCGCGGCGCTGGTCTTTTCGCCCACGCCGGGAATGGCCGTGAGGGTGGCAGCGTAGGACTTTTTCTTCATTGCGCGCTTACGGTAGTCGTTAGCGTAGCGGTGGGTCTCGTCCTGAATATTGGTGACGAAGGTAAAGATGTTGCGGTTGCGGTTGATGGCAATTTCGCCGCCCTCGTCGTCCACGATGGCACGGGTGCGGTGGTGGTCGTCCTTGACCATGCCAAAGGTGGGCACATGCTCCAGCGCGGTGCCGCGCAAAGCCTGCTTGACCGCGCCCACCTGTCCCTTACCGCCATCGATCAGCAGCAAGTCCGGCAGGGTGGCAAACTGATTTTGGGGTCCGTCCGGCTTTTCGCCGCGGCGGGCCGCTTCGTATTCGGCGGCACGGCGGGAAAGCGTCTCGGCCAGCGAGGCGTAGTCGTCGGTACCTGCAACGGTCTTCATCTTAAAGCGGCGGTAGCCGGAGCGGTGGGGCTTGCCGTCCATAAATACGACCATGCCGCAGACGCTGGAGCCATCGCCCCAGTTGGAAATATCGTAGCTTTCGATGACCCGCGGCGGGGCTTTCAGGCCCAGCACCTGGGCGGCTTCTTCCAGCAGCTTTTGCTCGCGGGTGTAGCGGCCGCTCTCGCGGCCCAGGCGCTCTACCGCGTTCGTGTAGGCCATTGTCACCAGTTTGGCTACATCGCCGCGCTGGGGCACGTACAGTTCCACCTTGGTGCCGCGGGCCTGGGCCAGCGCTTCGTTCAGCGCCTCGGCATCCGGCGGCAGAGCGTCGACAGCAATCGTTTTGGGGACAGTCTCGCCGTTCAGATAATACTGGGGCAGGAATTCCTCCCGCACGGCGTCAATATCGGTGGTGTCGTGGAACATGAACTCCCGCTTGTCGGTCAGGCGGCCGTCGCGGTAGCGCAGCACAGCGGCGCAGACGGCCCGCGTGGTGCCCGCCAGGGCGATGATATCCATCTCGGTGTCAGCATCCATCACGACTTTCTGGCCGGCGGCCACGCGCTCAATGGCCTGGATCTGGTCGCGCAGCAGGGCGGCGGTCTCAAAGTCCAAACGATCGGAGGCGGCTTCCATCTTCTCCCGCAGTTGCTTGACGATGTCCTTTTTGCCGTAGCGGATCATTCGCAACGCCCCCTGCACGGCATCGTTGTAGGCCTCGCAAGTAATCTTGCCGCTGCAAACGGCCATGCACTTGCCGATGTGGGCATTTAAGCAGGGGCGGCCTTTGCCGAAGTCCCGCGGGAACTCCTTGCTGCAGCGGGGCAGCAAAAAGCAATCCTGCGCCATCTCCACCATCTCCCGCACGGCGAAGGAGGATGTGAACGGGCCGATGTAGTCGGCATCGTCGTCATCTTTCTGCAAAGCTGCCGAAACACGGGGCCAGGGGCCGCGGGTGATCTTGACATAACTGTAGCCTTTGTCATCCTTGAGCAGGATGTTGTACTTGGGCGTGTGAGCCTTGATCTGGCTGGCCTCGAGGACGAGGGCCTCAAACTCTGACTGGCAGACGATCACATCAAAGGTGAAAGCATGGTTTATCATCTGGGTGACTTTGGCATCGTGGGGCACACCCTCGCGGAAATACTGCGACACGCGGATCTTGAGCCGCTTGGCCTTGCCGATGTAGATGATGGTATCGGTTTTATCCCGGATGATATACACCCCGGGCAGCAGCGGCAGCATACAGGCTTTTTTGTAGAGTTCAGCTTTTGTCATGGACGCCTCTTTCGTGAGAGTGCTTATAAGGCAACACCGCACAATTCCCGCCTGACGGCTTAAGCACCGCTCCGGCGG
>ENA-UOJJ01004986-UOJJ01004986.1-human-gut-metagenome-genome-assembly--contig:-CS66-NODE-4986-length-11674-cov-15.466736_pt1 | contig 11674 bp, 2 predicted proteins | sample MGYA00242343_ERZ723890 | MGnify/ENA metagenome assembly ERZ723890 | reverse complement strand
CCGCAATTTCGACAGAAACGGAAAAGATCACGCAGCCCAGCGGGGCCGCGACGCCGGAGGAAACGGACACACGCCACAGGCGTGCATCCGCTTCCTCCGGCTGTTCTTTTAGAGGCAATTTCGCTGGCAGTTCAAGACCGTGCTGTGGCCGGGGGAGGGAAGGCCCCTGTTTCGGCGTGTGAGCCGCTGTGTGCGCGATTGTGGGGACGGGTGGCGTGTGTACCCGCTTTCACTCGTGAAAGCGAACGTAGGCCGTTTGTGCGAGAAGTTGAAAATCGGAATAAGAAGCGGTTTGAAACAGCGTTGTGGCGGTAACTTTTTGGCGATAGTTGCGGGAACGATTTTGAGCGAAAAGCTGAACTTTGCAGGAAGGTTTTTCGAGAGGCGAAGGCCGTTCGATTTTAGCACAAGATAAAGGGCCGCAGTCGCAAGCGCCCGCAGCCCGCCCACAAAGCCCCGCAGTGCGGGGCTTTCCGAGGTTTTGAAACCGCAGTCTAAGGTGCACCTTGGCTGGCGTTTTCGCGGTCGTGGGTGAACATGAGGGGCTGCAAATGCCCGTGACGGTGGACTTTTCAAGGTGGCCGTTTCGCAGGCGGTTGAGAAATTCGCCGTTTTCAACCACTCGAAAAAGTGCTCTTTGAGCAGCGGCGCTTTTCGGAGGAAAACGCGTATATTTTGCGCCGCTGTAGTCAATGGAAAGGGCTTCTTGACCGTCCAAAAATCGCACCGCTGTAACCAAAGAAGAACGCCTCCGGCAGCGCAAAAATTGCGCCGCAATAGTCAAAGATAAGGCGGCGCGGCTCCGAGGTGCAAATGATAACTTTCTGATAACAGTTCGGTTTTCCGATAGCTTTGTTCCCTTGGTTACGGTATTGTTCGTTGTCGAAAGGGGCTGATACCATGCCAAAGCGACGAGCAAACGGCGAGGGCAACATCCGCAAACGAAAGGACGGTCGATGGGAGGGCCGGTACACAGTCGGTCACGATCCGGAAACTGGCAAGGCCATCATCAAGAACGTTCTCGGCAAGACGCAGGCCGAGGTCAAGGAAAAGCTGAAGAAAGCCATCGAGGAAAACGTCGGCATCGACTACGGACGGGCCAAGACCTACACCGTGGGGAGTTGGCTGGAGGTCTGGATGGAGAACTACGCCAAGGTGAAACTCCGCCCATCGACCTACAAAACCTCGCAAGGCTTTCTGAAAAACCACATCAAGCCGCAGATCGGCGGCATCCCGCTGGCAGACCTGACCTCTCTGGACTTGCAGCGGTTCTACAAGCATCTGCTGGACGGTGGCCGGGTTGACCGCATCGAAGCCAAGAAAAAGCCGAAAGGTCTGGCACCGAAAACCGTGCGAAACATCCATCAGATGATCGGCTCGGCGTACAACCTCGCCATGGAGCAGAAGTTGGTAACCCGCAATCCGACACAGGGCTGCGCCTTGCCAAAAGTCGAGCACAAAGAGATGAAAACCTTGACCGCCGACCAACTCAGCGCCTTCTTCCAAGAGGCCAGAGACAGCGGCGTGTACGAACTCTACTACCTCGACCTCGCCACCGGACTTCGGCGGGGCGAGCTGCTGGGGCTGAAGTGGACGGATGTTGACCTCGACCGTGGTGTGCTGAAAATCCAACGGGCCATTTCCCGGCAAAACGGCAAAGTAGTCGAAGCACCGCTGAAAACGAAAAACGCCTACCGCACACTGCCATTGTCGGCAGACGCGATAAGCGTTCTGAAAATGCAAAAGTGCAAGGTGGGTAACAGCGAATGGGTGTTCCCGTCCCCCGCCGGAGGCCCCATGTCCCCGGACAGCGTCCTGCACATGCTCCAGCGGGTGCTGAAACGGGCGGGGCTGCCCCGCATACGCTTTCATGACCTGCGACACACCTTCGCAACCATGGCCCTGCAAAACGGCGTGGACGTCAAGACTGTCAGCAGTATGCTTGGCCACTACTCGGCGGGCTTCACACTGGACACCTACGCCCATGTCACCACCGACGCGCAGCTCAAGGCAGCGCAAACAATGGGAAATATCCTATCCCGTGCCGTCTGACGGTTTCCGCTACCCGCTCCCGTTGGGGTCAGCGTTTGGGTCAGAAAAAAGCGGCACACTAAAAACGGAACTTATGAAAAGCAAAAGTCCTCGAAATCAGACGATTTCGAGGACTTTTGGTACGCCGTGAGGGATTCGAACCCCCGGCCTTCTGGTCCGTAGGTTGTCTCACGCACAAAGCGGAGCCGCTTCGGCTCCGATTTGTGCTTTTTACCACCGTTCGCTCGGCGGATTTCTCCGTTGTTTCCGTTCAGCCCTGCCTGCTTTTTTCGGATTCTGGGTCAAAAGTGGGTCAGAGGCTGTTGAGAGGAAAGCGGCGCTGCCAAGCATGAAATAAAAAAATGCCCAAAAATGAAAAAAACACTTGCATCGTACGTGAACGTACGGTGTATAATCCTGCCATACAGAAAGCGGGCGAAAACGCGGGTGGAATGTCGACCGGGGCCGTTCCGATGACATTTCATGTCGAAAAAAGTACATTTCGTGCAGACGGCCCCACAAATCGCGGAAAATATGCTACACTAAGAAACTGAATCTGAAAAACTGTCCGGGGGCGCCCCCGGACCCGTAGGGGTTTCCCCTACGGGATACCATTCTGCCCGCGGGAGATAGGAACCGGGCGGGGAAAAACCAAAGGAGGAAACCTATGAAGAAGCGTATCTTGAGTTGTCTCATGGCGCTGGCTCTGTGCCTGACGCTGCTGCCCACGGCGGCGCTGGCGGAGGAGCCGGAGGGGACGGCGCAGACGTCCCCGGCCGTGGAGGAATCGAAAGACCCGGCAAACGGGGAAGCGAAGCCGGAGAATCAGCCTGCGGCCCCGGAGCAGAAGCAGCCTGCGGAACAGGAGGAACAGCAGGAGGACTCTGCCTCGAAGCAGGACGAGGCCGTGGCCGCCGTGCAGGCGATGATCGACGCTCTGCCTGACGCGGCGGAACTGGACGGCATGGACGATGAGGAGGCCATGGAGGTCTACGAGGCGTTTCAGACCGCCTGCGAAGCGTATTATGACCTGACCGAAGAACAGCAGGCACAGCTGAAAAACACGGAGAAGCTGGCGGCGCTGTCCGAGCGGTTCAGCCAGCTTGCGGCGGAAGCGAACCAGGCGGAAACGCATCAGCACTACCTCTGCGGCGGTGCTGACTGCAATAAGGAAGGACATGCGCTGGAGAATGGAATTACCACCTTCGAGCCGTGGGACGGGAGCACCAGCGGCACATTCTATTTGAATAGTGATTTGGATCTGACCAGCACGCTCACTGTGCCCAGCGGCAGCAGCCTGACCCTCTGCCTGAACGGCTACGATATCAAGATGAAAGCGGCGGGCGATGCCATCAAGGTCGGAGAGAACGCGACCTTCACGCTCTGCGACTGCAAGCGCGGCGGCACCGTGAACAACTATGGAGCGATCAGACACACGGATTCCCTGCAGTACAATGGGCGTGGCGTAACTGTCGAAGCCGGTACGTTCTATATGTACGGCGGCAAGATCTCTAACAATACAGTCGGTTATAATGATGGCAGCAGGGGTATCGGCGGCGGCGTGGTCGTTTCCAACAAGGGCGCCTTCTACATGATCGGCGGCGAGATCACCGGGAATACGGCAATGACCGGCGGCGGCGTGGATGTCGGTGCTGCACATGGAACGTACGATGATCCGGATAAGCTGCTCGGCGGCACCTTCAACATGACCGGCGGCACGATCACTGGGAATACAGCCGGTACCAGCGGCGGCGGCGTGTATGTGAATTCCACTGAAACGAACTTCACCGTCTCCGGCACGGCGCAGATCACGGGTAATTACAAGGGCGATCCGCGCATCGGCTCGTCCACACCAGGCACGGCCAACAATGTCTATCTGGGAAAGTACACCAATACGAAGACCGGTGTAACCACTATGGCCACCATCGAGGCCAGTGGTCTGACCGCCGGTGCGTCCATCGGTGTGACCACGAAGGAAGTGGGGCAGCTCGTTGCCAGGGACGTCAGCGAGGCGGCCGCGAAGTGCTTCAGTAGCGATGATAGCAGCAAATGCCGCCTGATCTATAACAGCGGCGATAGCACGCTCACCATGGTCTCAGCGAAGCACAGCGAGCACCACATCTGCGGCGACGTGCACTGTTCGGATTCCAGCCATGCGCTCACCGATGGGAAGAGCTGGCAGGGCGTTTCCAATCTGAGCCAAATCAACGCGGCAGGCTACTACTACCTCACCCAGGACGTTGAGATCACCGACACTTGGCAACCCAAGAGCGGCGTGGTGCTCTGCCTGAACGGCTACGACATCACGATGAATGGCAATGGCTATGGCTATGCTATCTGGGTCAAAGAAGGCTATACCTTCACCCTCTGCGACTGCGTCGGCGGCGGCAAGATCACCCACACCAAGGGCGTGGTTGGCTACGGCGTATATGTCGTAGGCACCTTCAATATGTACGGCGGCAGCATCTCCGGAAACAGCGCCAAAAATGGCGGCGGCGTATGGCTTGACAACGGGGGAAAAAGCACCGTATTTAATATGTATGGCGGTGAGATCACCGGCAATACTGTCACCAGTTCTGGGGGCGGCGGCGTGTATGTTAATAGATATAGCACTTTTCATATGTACGGCGGCAGCATTACCGACAATCTGAATACCGCGAGCGGGGACTACGGCGGTGGTGTGTATGTCAGCCAAGACGGCACCTTCACCGTTTCCGGCAAGGTGAACATTACCGGTAATAAGTACAAAGATGATACAGCGAGCAATGTCTATCTGCCCAGCGACAAGACCATCCAGATCGTCGGCGAGCTGGACGCAAGCGCCAAAATCGGCGTGACCGCCAAGAATGTCAACACCGGTGAGCATGTCACCGTTGCCACCCTCTCCGAAGGTGCAGCGTACATCGAGGGCACTATCATCTCCGACAGAACCGGCGGCTATGCCATCAAGGCGAAGGGCAATAATATCAATCTCTACAACGGTCTGCCCCATGAGCACCCCATCTGCGGCAAGATGTGTGCGCACACCGGCAGCGAGACGCACGGCGACCTGACCTGGACGCCGCTGACCAGTAAAAACGGGCAGCCGTATGCGGGCAGCACCAAATTGGGCACAGGAAACTTTAACGCCACGGAGGGCTATGTCCTGCCTGCGGGGCACTATTATCTGAGCACCGAGCTGACCTTGGATAAACCGCTTCTCATCAAAAAGGGGGTATATCTCTGCCTCAACGGGCAGACCCTTTCGGTGCAAAGCAGCAACAGCGCCGTCATAATCGACACGGGCTGCGATCTGACCCTCTGCGACTGCTCGGCGGCGCAGACAGGCAAGATCACCCACGCCGCCAGTGCGACCGGCCGCGGCGTGTATATGGGCGCCAGCAACAGCGCCAGTTACAACGGCAGCTTCACCATGTACGGCGGCAGCATCACCGACAATCGCATCACAGGCGGCAGTGGCGCTGGCGTGTATATGAAGGGCAAAGGCACGTTCAATATGCACGGCGGCAGCATCACCGGTAACACCACTGAGGGAAGTGCCACCGGCGGCGTGTATGTGAGTGGCGGCACGTTCCACATGACCGGCGGCAGCATCACCGCCACCGGCGGTGGTGTGAAAGTGGATGGCCAAGGCACGTTCAACATGAGCGGCGACGCTGTTATCTCCAACAACAACGCCTACGGCGGCGGCGTGTATGTGGGCAGCGGCGGCAAGTTCGACATGAGCGGCAATGCTGCCATCACCGGCAACACCGTCAGCAACTACGGCGGCGGCGTGTATGTCTACGGTGAAACAGAAGCCACAGCAGCCACGTTCACCATGAGCGGCAATGCGTCCATCACCGGCAACAGCGCCGACTATGGCGGCGGCGTGTTAGTGTGGAAATACGGCAGATTCACCATGACCGGCGGCAGCATCACCGGCAACAACGTCAGCACCGCCGGCGGCGGCGTGTATGTGATCAACTATGACGCGACGATGACCGTTTCCGGCAATGTGCAGATCACGGACAACTGGAAAAACGGCACGAAGAACGCTGACGGCGTGTATGAACAGGGCGAAAAAGGCAGCGCCAACAATTTCTATCTGTCCGGCAACAGGGATAACAGAACGGAGCAGCAAACCGTCACCATCGGCACGGACGGCCTGACGGAGAATGCCAGGATCGGCATCATCACGAACAATACGCCCACGGCTGAAGCGCCGATCAAAATCGCCACCGGCGCGACCGGAGATCTGGACTACTACACCACCATCTTCACCCCGGATGAGGCGGATCGGGGTTATGTGGTCACCAAGGATGGCACAAACCTCGTCCTCAGCGCACACCAGCACAGCTGGAGATACACAGCGAACGGCGCGACCATCACCGCCGAGTGCAATGACACAAGCTGCACAGCCCCCAACGGCGGCAGAGTGATCATCAGCCCCCCCGACAACCTCGTCTATGACGGATATTCCAAGGTGGTGACGCTGGACAACAAGCTCACCACCGGTGTGACCGAACCCAACATCACCTACAAGCAGGGCAACAAGGATTTGACTGAGGCACCCACCAACGCGGGCACCTACACCGCCAGCATCGCGCTGAAAGGCGCGGACGGGCAAACCGCTACCGCCAGTGTGACCTACACCATTGCAAAGGCTGATCCGGTCTACACCGTCCCCAGCGATGTGACGGCTGTCTACGGCAACACCCTCGCCGATGTGACGCTGCACGATGGCTGGACTTGGGAGAATGAGACGCTGAGCGTTGGCGATGTGGGCGAGCACACCTTCAAGGCCACCTACACGCCCAAGGATCCCAACTACAAGGCAGCCAGCGGCATTGACGTTAAGGTGACCGTGAACAAGGCCCCCGTTACCATCAGCATCACCGGTATGCCGGAGGGTCCCATCACCTACGGCGATACCTTTGTTCTGACCATCACCCAGACCGGCGACAGCAATGCCGTTGCCAAAAACTGGACGAAATTCTCCCACGATAGACACATCGCATACCTTAAAGAGGAGTCGAAGCCGGAAGAGGGCAAGTTCAAGTTCCGCGCCAACGGCTTCTGCGATGGGAATGGCTGCAGCGGGAAGTTCACTGTGGAGTTTGAGAGCGACACGCATAAGGACAGCTGCACCGTGGATACGCCGAAGATCAACAAGAAAACGCTGACTGAGAATGATCTGCATTTCGGCGGCCTTCCTACCAGCTTCACCAAGGCCTATGACGGCAGCACGGACTTCACAAAAGCCAGTGTAGAAATCAGTACCAAAGCCAAGGTGAACACAGGCGATACGCTGCCCGAGGTCAAAGGCAGCTATGTCTACAACAGCGCGAATGTGAAGGATGCCAACAAGGTGACCTTCACTTCCGAAGAGACCGAGAGCGATAACTACATCCTGCCCGCTGGACTCGTCGTGGAGCATGAAGCAAAGATCACCAAGGCCAATCAGGCTACACTGACCGTGACCTCCACTGACGCGACCTACGGCACAGACCTGACGCTGACCACTGGTGGCGGCAGCGGCACTGGCGCGGTGAGCTACACCGTAGAGAAAGTCTCCGGCGAGGCGACGATCAACGGCGGCACGCTGCATCCTACGAAGGCGGGTACGGTGACTGTCACCGCGACCAAGTCCGGCGGCGATAACTATGAGGACGTTACCAGCGTTGCAAAGACAATCACCATCGGCAAGGCTGCTGCTCGCAACCTGCCGGAGATCACCGTCAGTCAGAAGTTCAATGTGACCACCGAGCAGAGCAAGGACATTGGCCGTGCCGGTATGCCCGAGGATGCAGGCACGTTGACCTACGCTCAGGGTTCTGCAAGCAAGACCGGCACTGTGACGATTGACAGTTGGAGCGTGGATGCCACCACCGGTAAGGTGACCTACAAGCTGTCCGGCGGCGCAGCCGGCGCTACCGTCACCCTGCCCGTGACCATCAGCTCCGACAACTATGAGAATTCCACCGTCAATGTGGTCATCACCCTGACCGACAAGGATATTCCCACTGTTGCCGCAAATGGCATCGCCGTCACCTATGACGGCCAACCCATTCCTGCCAGCAAGATCACCGGTACGGCTAATGTGGCCGGTACTTGGGAGTGGAAATCCGGTATGGCAGTCACCAATGTGGTGGACAGCGGCAACAAGACCGTAGTGTTCAAGCCCACTGACAGCGCAAACTATGCGGAAGTGGAGCAAATCATCAAGGTAACCATCAGCAAGGCAACCCCCACCGGCACCCCGACCTACACCGCCATCACCACCAGCGGCAAGACGCTGACAGACGCGGCGCTGGGCATCGGCAGCATTACTCCCGCGGGCGGCACGATCACATGGGATGCGGGGAATGGCACAGTTGTCGCGGCGAACACCGCTTACGGCTGGACCTACACCCCGACCGATACAGCCAACTACGACAACCTGACCGGCACCATCACGCCTTATGTGGTGTCCTCCTCCGGCGGCTCCAGACCCTCCACCAACCCCGTTCAGACGGAGGTGAGCAAGGATCCTGACGGCTCCGTTTCCCTTTCCAAGACCAATGCGGCCAAGGGCGACAAGGTGACCGTCACCGTGAAGCCGGACCGCCATTACGAGGTGGATGAGGTGATCGTTCGGGATTCCAAGGGCAAGCAGCTGGCCGTCAAGGACAACGGCGACGGCACGTTTACCTTTGAGATGCCCGCCGACAAGGTGACGGTGGAGCCTACCTTCTCCTGGGTGAATCCCTTTACGGACGTGAAAAACAGCGCCTACTACGTGGACGCGGTGGAGTGGATGCTCAAGCGCGAGGTCACCCAGGGCACTACGGAGACCACCTTCAGTCCCAACCTGAACTGCACCCGGGCCCAGATCGTCACGTTCCTGTGGCGGGCGGCCGGTTCTCCCGAGCCGAAGGGCACGGTCGGCTTTGCGGATGTTTCCGCAGACAGCTACTACGCCAAGGCGGTGGCGTGGGCCATTGAGAACGGCATCACCGGCGGTACGGGCGATGGCCTGTTCAGCCCCAATGCCACCTGCACCCGCGCTCAGTCCGCGGCGTTCCTGTACCGCGCGGCGGGCAGCCCCGCCGTGAGCGGCAGCGCCGGGTTCAGCGACGTAGCGGCGGACGCTTACTATGCGTCGGCTGTGGCGTGGGCCAAGGAGCACGGCATCACCGACGGCATCGGCGGTGGGCTGTTCGGCTCCGCCAACGACTGCACGAGAGCGCAGATCGCGGCGTTCCTGTATCGCTACATGAAGTGACGCAAAAACAGCCTCGGTTCCTTTCACGGGGAACCGGGGCTGTTTGCCGTGAACTGCTACTGCTTTTGTAAAAAACGGGACACATTTTGCACCGCTGGAATCAATGAAGACTACCCGACCTCAGAAAACGGCAAGTTAGTCGTTTTGACAAGCGGCTGTCCGGCGTTTTGACAACACGCAAAGCGCGCCGAGGGTAGTGATACCACCCCCCTCTTTCGCACGTGCGGAAAGCCCTAAGCGCAAAGCGTAGAAGTCGCAATTTTGACAGAAACGGAAAAGATCACGCAGCCCAGCGGGGCCGCGACGCCTCGGAACAGCGACGCGCATAAGCGCATCGCTGTTCCGAAGGCTTTCTGCGTTCTTTGGGAGCACCCCCGACCAAGCCCCAAAAGCGGCAAAACTTGCCGTTCTGATACCCGGCCCGGGGATGTTGGTGAACGTGCGGAACGCTCCGAGAGTAGTGATACCACCCCCATCCGAAACGCCCCCTGTTTCGGCGTGTAAGCCGCTGTGTGCGATCTTTCTCTGAAAGCCGAGTGTGTACCCGCTTTCGCCTGTAAAAGCGAACGTAGGCCGTTTGTACGAGAAGTTGAAAACGCGATGAGGAACGGTTGGGAACAGCGTTGTGACGGTAACTTTTTGGCGATATTTGCGGGAGTGTCTATTGGCGAAAAATCGAACTTTTTAAGCCGAATTTTTGAATAGGGAAAGCCGTTCGATAAAAGCACAAGATAAAGGGCCGCAGTCGCAAGCGCCCGCGGCCCGGCCTCAAAGCCCCGCAGTGCGGGGCTTTCCAAGGTTTTGAAACCGCAGTCTAAGGTGCACCTTGAGAGGTGTTTTCGCAGTCTTGGGTGAACGTCAGACACAGAAAAGGCCTGTGACAGCGGACTTTTCAGGGTGGACGTTTCGCAGGCGGTTGAGAAATTTGCCGTTTTCAAGCACCCGAAAAAGTGATTTCAGCGCAACGGCAATTTTCGGCGCAGATCGCGCATATTTTGAGCCGCTGTAGTCAATAAAAAGGGCTTTTCAGCCGTTCGAAAATCGCACCGCTGAAACCAAAGAGAACGCCCCCCCGGCAGCGCAAGAATTGCGCCGCAATAGGCAAAGAAAAGAGCGATGCAAAGCAAATGATAACTTTCTGATAACAGTTCGACTTTCGGGTAGCTTTGTTCTCTTGATTACGGTATTGTTCGTTGGCAAAGGAGGCTGATTTTATGCCAAAGCGACGAGCAAACGGCGAGGGCAACATCCGCAAACGAAAGGATGGCCGCTGGGAGGGCCGGTACACAGTTGGCCACGATCCGGAAACCGGCAAGGCCATCATCAAAAATGTTCTCGGCAAGACACAGACAGAAGTAAAAGAGAAGCTGAAAAAGGCCATCGAGGAAAATGTGGGAATCGACTACGGCAGAGCCAAGACCTACACCGTGGGAACATGGCTGGAAGTGTGGATGGAAAACTATGCGAAAATCAAGCTGCGCCCATCGACCTACAAAACCTCGCAAGGCTTTCTGAAAAACCACATCAAGCCGCAGATCGGCGGCATCCCGCTGGCAGACCTGACCTCTCTGGACTTGCAGCGGTTCTACAAGCATCTGTTGGACGGCGGCCGGGTTGACCGCATCGAGGCCAAGAAAAAGCCGAAAGGTTTGGCACCGAAAACCGTGCGAAACATCCATCAGATGATCGGCTCGGCGTACAACCTCGCCATCGAGCAGAAATTGGTGAGCAAGAATCCGACACAGGGCTGTGCCTTGCCGAAGGTGGAGCACAAGGAGATGAAAACCCTGACCTCGGATCAACTCAGCACCTTTTTCCAAGAGGCCAGGGACAGCGGCGTGTACGAGCTCTACTACCTCGACCTCGCTACCGGACTTCGGCGGGGCGAACTGCTGGGACTGAAATGGGCAGATGTCGACCTCGACCGTGGTGGGCTGAAAATCCAACGTGCCATTTCACGGCAGAACGGCAAAGTGGTGGAAGCCCCACTGAAAACAAAAAATGCCTACCGCATACTGCCACTGTCGGCAGACGCGATAAGCGTTCTGAAAATGCAGAAATGCAAAGTAGGGAACAGCGAATGGGTGTTCCCGTCACCAACAGGAGGCCCCATGTCACCGGACAGCGTCCTGCACATGCTCCAGCGGGTGCTGAAACGGGCGGGACTGCCACAGATACGCTTTCATGATTTGCGCCACACCTTCGCAACCATGGCCCTGCAAAACGGCGTGGACGTCAAGACCGTGTCTTCGATGCTGGGCCACTACTCGGCGGGGTTCACGTTGGATACCTACGCCCACGTCACCACCGACGCCCAACTGAAAGCGGCGCAAACAATGGGAAATATCCTATCCCGTGCGGTATAGACCTTTCCGCTATCCGCTCCCGTTGGGGTCA
>ENA-UOJJ01004984-UOJJ01004984.1-human-gut-metagenome-genome-assembly--contig:-CS66-NODE-4984-length-11679-cov-4.204405_pt1 | contig 11679 bp, 9 predicted proteins | sample MGYA00242343_ERZ723890 | MGnify/ENA metagenome assembly ERZ723890 | reverse complement strand
AGTGGAAGCGGTCGAAATCCCAGTACGTGATGAACCCAATAGGCAGGTCATCATCAAAGATGATATTATTATGAAAGTTGCCCGTCCGGTCGGTATACTCGCGTAACTCTTCCAATTGACGGTATTCTTCCGGTGGAAATGCATCAACGAGGAGTTCTTCCATAAACTTGTAATGTTGTAAATCCGATGTGCTGATCGGTTGAAGCTTAATCATAAAGGCTTGGGTTTTTAAGTTTGACAAACGTTATTTCTTTATGGCACATAAAATTCGATAATCCGGCGGATTGCGCGTTGGCAGACCGGGCAAAATTCGGGATGCTCATTGGTTTTCATGCGGCAGTTGTACGCCGGGCGATAAATACCTTTGAATGAATAACCACCTCCTTCATACACGCCTACCGGGTAATTCTTTTGTTGGGCAACCGGAGTAGGTACCGGTATGTGTGGAGGGAGCATATCTTCCCATTTGGAGGCGAAGTTCACCCGTGTTGTGATATTCTGTTCCCACGGTTCCACATCCAGCGGATAAGTGTCGGTCATCGTATCATCCTCGTAAAAATACTCGTCCGCGAGTCCACCGAAACTGTGTCCGAACTCATGGACGACCACCGGTTTGAACATGGGATGATGCGCAGTGGTCAGCGTGTAGGAATTGTAGATTCCTCCTCCGCCGTATACATCCGTGTTGGCGAGGATAATAATATGCTCATAGGGGATTCCCGCCAGCGCATTGTGGATCGATTTCACTCGGCTGGTAGTCAGATAACGTTCGGAATAGAACGTGTCGAAATGCGAGTGGACGGCAGTTTGCTTCCATTGGTCTGCACGGGGGACACTTACGCCGCTGTCGGTAGACGGGCTGGCTACGGCGACGATATTGAATTTCTGTTTCATCGACCGGAATGGTTCGTGTGAGAACAAGCTTTCGCAGGTACGTTGCGCATCCTGATAGAAAACATCCATTTCCTTTTCCGTATATCCTTCGGCGAGAATGGCGACATCAATGCAGTCTTTCTCGCTGCCGCTTTGCAACATATAACGATGCGGGGTGACGTGCGATGTGCCGCGTTTGTGGATTAAAATATCCTCGGGCGATACAATATGTTTGAAGTTTGCCATAACATCCTTACGGGGCGAATATAATGTAATTTCTACTTCTACTGTTTTCTTGGGAAAAGGCAGGAGAAACGTATTTTCGAATCCTTTGGCGGTTGTCCGGGCTTCATCGGTCGACAGCCATTCCTGAAACAGTGAAGAAAAGGATGTTTTATAAATACATTGTCCGGTGGCAACGTCTTTCACGATAATTTGCCCGTTTCCCGCCAGGGGAAGTTCGGATAAATGGTGTTGTCGTCCGGCCCAGGAAGGCAGTTGTGAGAGTTCGTCCAGATAGATCGCCTGACGGTTGGCGTCTCCGGTGAAAATGTAATCCACTCGTAATGTTTTATCTTGAAAAAAGTCCGCAAAATTTTGCGCGTAGCTTGTCAGAGTGGCAAGGAAAAAAAGTAGTGTACAGCAAAATTGTTTCATATAAATAGTATATTTATGTTTTCCACAAAGGTACAAACTATTGTTGACTTATCCGCTTTCTGCAAATAAAAGTAATAAATTATAGTATTTGTTGCCGGAAAATCGCTAACTTTGCATAATAGATTCGTCGATTAAAACAATTTGATTCAAAAATGGGACATCATCAATTAGATAGTTTAGATGAGCAGATTCTGAAGTTAATAGCCGGCAATGCGCGTATTCCTTTTCTGGAAGTAGCGAGAGCTTGTAACGTTTCCGGCGCGGCCATTCATCAGCGCATTCAGAAGCTGACTAATCTCGGTATATTAAAGGGTTCGGAATATGTGATCGACCCTGAAAAGATAGGATATGAGACTTGCGCTTATATCGGCATTTATCTGAAGGACCCCGAGTCCTTTGATTCGGTGACAAAAGCCTTGGAAGCGATTCCGGAAGTGGTAGAATGTCATTTCACCACCGGAAAATATGATATGTTTATCAAGATTTATGCTAAGAACAACCACCATTTGCTGAGCATTATCCACGATAAGCTGCAACCGTTGGGGTTGGCGCGTACCGAAACGCTAATCTCCTTCCACGAAGCCATTAAACGGCAGATGCCGATCATGGTTGACGTAGAAGACGAAGATTAATAAGTTGTAATAGTTGTTTTTTACGCTTTTACGTAATCAACAAATGCATACGAGCAGAGATGTTTCTCATCCGCAGGATGAGCTTCTCTGTTTTTTTCGTGCCATACGGCGGGCGAGACTTCGGGGAAAAAGGCGTCAGCCTCCGGTGCGGTGCTGTCTATTTCCGTCAGGCAAAGTTCGTCGGCAAAGGGAAGCGCCTGTTGGTAGACACTTGCGCCGCCGATGATATATACGTGTTCATCCTCCTTGCAACTTTGCAGAGCCGCTTCGAGTGAAGGGAATACTTCCGCTCCCGGACATTCCGCAGCCGGATTTGAAGACAGAACGACATTCCTGCGGTTGGGCAGGGCACCTTTGGGGAGTGATTCGAAAGTTTTTCTTCCCATAACAATCGTATTTCCCGTGGTCAGTGCTTTGAAACGTTTCAAGTCGTTGGGCAACCAGAAAAGGAGTTTGTTCTCGAATCCGATAGCCATGCGGCGGTCTACGGCCGCTATAATAGATATTTTACTCATACAGATTAAGTTCGTTTGATATTCTTCCGTCTGCATCGTGCCGGGGTCAGACTGCTACCACACCTGCGATGTGCGGATGCGGGTCATAATTCACCAGTTCGAAATCCTCGAATTTGAAATCGAAGATACTTTTCACATCCGGGTTGATTTTCATCTGCGGCAACGGACGCGGTTCGCGGGACAGTTGCAGTTTTACCTGTTCCAGATGATTCAGATAGATATGTGCGTCACCGAATGTATGAACGAAGTCTCCGGCCTTCAATCCCGTCACCTGCGCTACCATTTGCAGCAACAGTGCGTATGAAGCAATGTTGAAAGGCACGCCGAGGAAAATGTCGGCGCTGCGTTGGTAAAGTTGGAGGCTCAGTCGTCCGTCCGCTACGTAGAACTGGAAAAAAGCATGACAGGGAGGGAGGTTCATATTATTAAAATCCGCTATGTTCCATGAGCTGACATTAATCCGTCGTTTGTCCGTGTTCTGTTTGATCGTCTCTATCGCTTCGCTGATCTGGTCGATGAATCCGCCGTTGTAGTCGGGCCACGAACGCCATTGGTAGCCGTAGATATGTCCCAGATCACCGTTTTCGTCCGCCCATTCGTTCCAGATGCGGACGCCGTGTTCTTGCAGGTATTTCACGTTCGTGTCTCCTTGGAGGAACCACAGCAATTCATATATGATTGATTTCAGATGTAATTTCTTGGTGGTGAGACAGGGAAAGCCGTCGTCGAGGTTGAAGCGCATTTGGTGACCGAACACGCTGATCGTTCCGGTACCGGTGCGGTCGCTTTTCTCCGTGCCTTCAGTCAACACACGGTTCAGTAAATCGAGATATTGTTTCATAATGAGTAAATTATCAAAGCGTTAATGCATTTGCAAGGCTGTGCTTAAAAGTCGGTAGCCTCTCCAATCCCCTCTTTCGGGAAGGAGGAGAGTTTGGGATACTATTGGCTTTTTAGTCATCCTCTTTGTGCAAAATTACAAAAATGGCGTGAATAAATTAGCAAACCAGCCGACGAACTTCTTCCATGGTGAGCGCTTTTTCCAAAATTCCGGTGTCAACTGTGTGCAGTGCTCGATGTCGTTGCGGAACATGGTGTTCAGTTCCGCCGTTGTCTTCTTGTCGAAGATGAAAGCGTTCGTCTCGTAGTCGTAACGGAGGCTGCGGCTGTTCAGGTTGGCGGTGCCGACGGTGCAGAACAAGTCGTCGATCATCATTATTTTAGAATGGTGAAATCCTCCGTTGTACATATAAACTGTTGCCCCCCGTTTCATCAACTTATGCAACTTGTAAAGTGCGGCATCCGGCGTGAAAGGGATGTCGGAGGCGGACGAAACCATAATTGTTACGTTCACTCCCCGGTCGATTGTCCGGTTGAGCGCTTTTTTGATAGAAGAAGTCGGCACGAAATAAGGATTGACGATATGTACGTTTTTTTGTGCCGAGTAGATCGACATGGCGTATGCATGGCTTAGCATACGGCTGTTTTTCTTCGGAGTACGGTCTACGATAGCGACAACGATATTTGTACTGTCTTCATGTTGGGGGAAATAAATTTCCCCACCGATGTTCTGCTTGGTTTCCTTGTTCCAGATTGTAAGGAAAATCTCCTGTAAATCGTTCACCGCATCGCCTTCAATGCGCATGTGCATATCGCGCCACGTACCGATTTTGGGTAGTCCATTGATGTAATAGTCGGCGATGTTCATGCCGCCGGTATAAGCTATTTCTCCGTCGATTACGACAATCTTCCGGTGGTCGCGGTGGGCGGCGTGGTTGATATAAGGGAAAGTGAACGGGTCGAACTTGACGATTTCAATCCCTTGTTCACGGATTTTCTTGAGGTGTCTTTTTTTGAGCGGCTGGTTGTTCGACCAGTTGCCGAAAGCGTCGAACATTGCCCGCACTTCGACACCTTCTTTTACTTTTTCGGCGAGAAGGGCGAATAAGGCGTTGGCGATAGAGTCGTTTCGGAAGTTGAAATATTCCAGATGCACGTGGTGCTTGGCCTGACGGATTGCTTCAAACAAGTCGATAAACTTTTCCCGCCCGCTTTTCAGCAGTTTCACTTTATTATTATCGGAGATAGGTATACCCGATTCCTCTAAAAAATGCAGTACAAGGGAATCACTCGTGAGTCCGATAGAATCCCGGGGGTGGGTCATCAAACTGTCGATGACGCTTGCCTGGGCACGCAATAAAGGCAGGAACAGGAATAAAATGAATATACGTAATTTCAAAACTTTTCTCTCTATTTTAGTTTACAGAGCAACAAAGATACAACATCTATGTTTGGGCTAATCGGGGACAAAGGGTAGATTTATTATTGTTTAACACTCGGATAGCTTTATTAGTAAGGGAAAAATTATGAGGAAAATAATGGGGACTGATTAAACAGTCGATAGTATCATCTTAACATTTCCGTACCGCCTATGCCAATGAAGCTACTTTTCTCGCAGCCATAAACAGTAACACTACACTTGCGATAATGATTGATTTCGGGTCGAGACTTGTTGTTCCATGATTAATCATGCCGATGAATACCTCCCGAATCGTTCCCCATGCAGCTTCCGGTCCGCCTAAGGAGACGAAAAGTACGGCTCCCACAGCCATGACGAAGGCGTTCCAAATGCGTGCCAGCCGATTGCTGCGGTCGGGTAGGTGGTGCATGACACGGCGGCTGAATCCCCTGTCCGCTATCTCCTGCCTGTTTTCGGTAAAGAAGTCGCGCAAGAGTTTATCATTGTCTATTTCTGTCATAACCATTTTGTTTTAAGTACGTTGCTAATTTATCTTTTCCACGCGACAGGTGGCTTTTCACCGTTCCTGCCGGTATTCCGGTAATACCTGCGATCTTGTCAATGCTTAGATCTTCCATATAAAACAAGGTGATGCAGGTTCGTTCCACATCTTTTAGCGTTTTGAGCGACTGGTAGACATCCATTTTCTGCCCGACGTTTTCTTGTTCGGTACTGTTAATGGCATCTATTTCCGTTGTGTCCAAGCCGGCCATTTCTTTCCGGCTGCGAATATAATCATAAAAAACATTATAGGCAATGCGGTAGAGCCACGTTGAGAAACTCGACAGATTGTGGAAAGAAGAGAGATTGGTATATGCCTTGATGAATGTATCCTGCGCCAAATCGTCACTCAATTCGCTGTCGCCGCAAGTCAGGTTGAGAAAGAACCGCCGCACGGGCGACTGGTATTTCTTCACTAACTGGTCGAAGGCCCTAGTGTTTTTGAACACTACGACCTGTGCGACTAGCGATATATCGTTGAGTTGGCTCATTTATTTTCGTCGCTCTTTTCTCCGTTTCTTTCTTCCTGCTGCGTTGCCGAAGGGGCGGCTGTGTCGATGTCTCTTTTCCGGGAAACGTTCATCCGGAAAGGATCAACATCATCTGTTTTCTGTTGTTTGCTGCCTATTATCCATTGGCCGATGCCCATAAACATGATAAGCAGTCCGATTGCTCCGATTCCGAACTCTCCGGTGATCGCCCAGAGGAAGATGAAAAGTCCGATCCCTGTAAAGGTGTTTTTGATGCCTTGTGAGCGTTGGTCGGCCGGCCGGTTTTCGCGGATAAAGTTTTCCGGCAGCGGTTGTCCGGCTGCAATGGCCTGTTCGGCAAGGCGGTAACGGGCTTTCCGGTTCTTGTAGCGGAAGAAAAAGATTACAAACAAGATAAATACGGGCAGTCCGAAGACGGCGACGATTGCGATAATAGAGAGCAGGATCCCTCCGCTGATCGTGTCGCTGAGGTTGCCGAAGGGAAGGTCGTTGTCATCCTTGCCCGCCGTCGTATCCATGTCCGTTGTATCTACACCGATCACCGTCACTGTTGTGTTGGATTCATCCGCCTTGGTGTCTGTCTTTTTTGAAAGGGTCACTTTCACATTTTCGGTAGAATCCTTCTCAATGCTACTCTGTTTTTGTGCATTAATTACTGTCGAAGTGGTGAATGCGAGCAATAATGCTATTAGAATTTGTTTCATATTTGTTATTTTTTAATTTGTTTCTTTGTCTGTTAGACGCAGTTAGTATCCGAGAAAGTTGCAAAGAGACGAAATATTTTTGATATTTGCGCAAATTAATAAATGAAAATGAATTTACCCGCTTCTTTTACAGAATATACCCGCGCTTTGTTGGGCGTCGAAGAATACGAAAAACTGGTTTCCGCCTTGCAGCAGGAACCTCCCGTGAGCATTAGGCTGAATCGGTTGAAAGTTCATCGGTTGAAAGTGGAAAATGCTCTATCGGTTCAACCTCCCTGGTCTTCGGAGGGAATCTACCTCGACGAACGGCTCACTTTTACATTCGACCCGTTGTTTCATGCAGGGTGTTATTATGTGCAGGAGGCTTCTTCGATGTTTGTGGAACAGGTGCTCCGGCAGCATGTCACGAAGCCGGTGGTGATGCTCGACCTTTGTGCCGCTCCGGGAGGGAAATCGACCCATGCTCGTAGTGTGTTGCCCGAAGGTAGTTTGCTGGTTGCCAACGAGGTAATCCGGAACCGGTCGCAGATTTTGGCGGAGAACCTGACGAAATGGGGACATCCGGATGTGGTGGTTACGAATAACGACCCGGCTGATTTTTCGGCTTTGCCTTCTTTCTTTGACGTTATTCTGACAGATGTGCCTTGCTCCGGCGAAGGGATGTTCCGTAAAGATCCGGTGGCCGTTGAAGAATGGAGTCCGGAGAATGTGGAAATTTGCTGGCAACGGCAACGGAGGATTATTGCGGACGTTTGGCCGAGTCTGAAGCCCGGAGGCATTCTTATATACAGTACCTGTACATATAACACGAAAGAGGACGAAGAAAATGTCCGTTGGATTCAGCAGGAATTTGGGGCGGAATCGTTGGCGGTAGATATTCGGGAAGAGTGGAATATCACAGGAAATCTGCTGTGCGGCGAATCGGCTTCCGTATATCACTTTTTCCCGCATAAGACGAAGGGTGAAGGCTTTTTCTTGTCTGTACTCCGCAAACCGGAAACGGCAGGGGAGGACAGTTATGCCGATTATTATTCGTTTCCGAAAGGAAAATCCGCCGGAAAAAAAGGTAAGAAAGGTGGGGGAGCCTCTTCGCCTGTCTCCAAGGAAAACATGGCAACGGCCGGAAAATGGCTGAATGATGAGTGTGCCGGAAAGTACGTCTTGTCGGCAGAAGGTGCTGAAATACACGCGTTTCCTCAGCAATGCGTAGCCGAACTGGCTGCCATGAAACAACATTTGCGGGTGGTGCAGGCAGGCGTTTCGGTTGGCGAGGTGAAAGGAAAAGATCTGATTCCCGCCCATGCCTTGGCCATGAGTGCCCTTCTTCTGCGGCAGGATGTTTTTGCAACCGAGGCGGTGAGTTATGAACAAGCAATCGCTTATTTGCGGAAAGAGGCTGTCACTTTGCCGGCGACAGCCCCTCGCGGGTATGTTTTGCTCACTTATCGAAATATTCCTCTGGGTTTTGTGAAGAATATCGGCAACCGGGCTAATAATCTTTATCCGCAGGAATGGCGCATCCGTAGCGGGTATTTGCCGGAAAAGATCCGCGTGTTGTAAAGGCCGGATAAGGCCTACAACTTACTTTTGTAAATCCGTGCCATTGCTTTCTGATATTGGTTTTCGAGTTGCAGATAGTTCTGGTGGCTCTGGTAGATGACGGATACTTCTACGAAATACTCTATCATGCTGATTTGTCCTCCGGTGAGTGCCTGTTTCAGCAATGCCAAGTCCTGTTGCGACCGGAACGTCTTTTTATATTCTTCCATGGAGTTATGCAGTGCTTTGGCTTCACGATAGAGCTGTGACAATTCGGATTCAACTTGCAACGTGGCATTTTCTTTTTGCAGGTCGATGTTCAAAGCTTGTGCTTTCGCAATCTTCACCTTGTTCCGGTTTTCGAAAAGAGGGAAAGAGAAGCCGACTACTACCCCGTTGAAAGGTGTGCCCGTTTCTGTGTTCCGGCGATATCCCAGTTCCAGTTTCGGCAACCACTGCGATTTGTTGACCGCTATTTGTTTCCGGGCAACGAGGCTTTCGTTGCCGAGCGCCATGAGGGTACGGTCGGCAGAGAGCACTTCCGATTTCAAGATCTGGTAATCGGAGGGAAAAGGAGTGAGGGGATACCGGCTTTCTTCAAAGACCACCGGGATATTGCCGTTCAGCGTATTCAGTTCCTGCATTTTGTTGCGGAGCGCCGTTTCGTTGAGTGAGGCTTCTGTGCGGACGTTCAGTAATTCCAGATTGATTTTGTTCGTCTCAAGGGCGTTGGCGTCTCCGGTTTGGAGACGTTTGGCATACATTTCAGCGAGTACTTCCGCGTTGCGGAGCCTTTCTTCGAGAATTTGTTTCTGCTGGCGGAGCATGATAATGTCCAGACAGACTTCTTTCGCCTGCAACAGTTTGTCCTGACGGAATACGTCCGCCTGGCTGTCGTAAGCCCCTGCCTTCAACCGGTTCAGTTTATTGCGCGTGGCATACAGGCTGGGGAAGTCGAAACTCTGCGAAACGACGAGTTCGCCGATTGTTTCGTTTTTGTCCTTTGCTCCCCAGAGGTGAGCGTAGGACAAGGTAGGATCGGGCAGGTTGTTGTCCGTTTTGGATTCCAGTTTCTGCGAGGTAATCAGTTGGGCGTTCGCCTGCAACTCCTTGTTGTTCGTTTCTATATTTTTTAATACCTGTTCTATGCTGTTCTGTGCCTGCACACCCCCCGTCAGGGTGAAGAGTGCAGTGGCAGCAAAAGAACTTATAATGATAATCCGTTTCATACTTTTTCTTTTATTTGTTTCTTCTATTACGTCTGGCTGATGATTAGCAGGGTGTCGCGAGGGATTCTTGCTCCGGTGCAGCGTCGGTAGGCCGGCGGTGCATCATCAGGTAAACAATCGGAACGATGAAACCGTTCAGGAACGTAGAGGTTAAAAGTCCGCCCAAGATAACTTTGGCCATTGGACTTTGAATTTCGTTTCCGGGCAAGTCGCCGCCGAGCGCCAGCGGGATCAGTGCCAGTGCCGACGAAAGCGCTGTCATAAGAATCGGGTTCAGACGGTCGAGCGAGCCTTGCATGACACTGTCGTATACGTTCAGTCCTTCCTCTTTTTGGAGGTGGTTATAGTGGCTGATAAGCAACATACCGTTTCTGGTCGCAATGCCGAACAGGGAGATAAACCCGATAATTGCCGGAATGCTGACCTCACCCGTCGTGATGACCAGTGCGAAAACACCGCCGATCAGTGCAAGCGGCAGGTTCAACAAGATAACGCCGGATTCCTTCACGCTGCGGAACTCGTTGTAAAGCAGCAGGAAGATGACAACAATGCTGATGAATGACGTCAGCGCCAATGTCCGGCTGGCGGCTTGTTCGCTTTCAAACTGTCCGCCGTATTCGATGTGATAGCCTTCGGGGAGCTGTATAGACGTATCGATACGCTTTTGGATGTCGTTTACCACACTTCGGAGGTCACGGTCCGCCACGTTGGCGGAAATCACGATTTTGCGCTTCACGTTTTCGCGGTTGATCGTGTTCGGTCCCATGGCCGAAACCACTTCCGCCACGTAGTTCAGAGGCACTTTGCGGCCGTCGTTGGTGTCTACCATTAAGTTGCGGATTTTCTCCATTTCGTCCCGTGCGTCATCCTTCACTTTTACGATGAGGTCGAAGCTCTTTCCCTGTTCATAAACCTGCGAGATCACTTTTCCTGCAAGGGCAACGTTGACATATTCCGAGAATTCCGGCAAGGTAATCCCGAACTTGGCAAGCATCTCCCGTTTCGGTTGAATCTTCAACTGCGGACGCTCGATCTGCTGCTCCACGTTGAGGTCGGCAATGCCCGGTATATCTCCGATAGCGTCCTTTATCCGGTTGCCGAGTGAGAACATCTTGTTCAAGTCATCGCCGAAAAGTTTGATGGCGATATTTGCCTTTGTACCGGACAACATGGCATCGATTCGGTGGCTGATAGGCTGACCGATTTCTATATTTGCACCGGTGATCGTTCCTAGTTTCTCGCGCACTTCGGCAACGAGCTCGTTGCGCGGACGGTCTTTCAGCTCGAACGGAGCTTCGATTTCCGAGACGTTCACGCCAAGCGCGTGCTCGTCCAGTTCGGCACGTCCCGTCTTGCGGGCTACCGTCTGTATCTCTGGAATTGTCAGCAGCAGTTCCTCGGCACGATGTCCCATTTTGTTGCTTTCTTCCAACGAAATGCCCGGCAGCGAACTGATGTTGATTGTGAACGAGCCCTCATTGAAAGAAGGCAGGAAGCTGCGTCCGAGAGTGAAGAACACACCGAGAGCGACCACAAACAGTCCGATTGTACTTCCCAAAGTCACCCGTTTGTGGGCCAGTACCCAAGTCAGTGCCTTCCCGTAAATCCCTTTCATCCAACGGGCTACGAATGACTCTTTCAGTTCCTTGTTCGTCTTGTTACTGCCCAGCAGATACGAGCAAAGTACCGGGGTCAGCGTCAGCGCAACAACCGTCGAAGCGAACAACGCCACGATAAACGCAATGCCCAGCGGGACCAACATTCTTCCTTCCATTCCGCTCAGGAAGAACAGGGGGACAAAACTGACTACAATAATCAACGTCGAATTAAGGATAGGCATACGAACTTCCTTCGAGGCGTTGAATACCACCTCCAGTGTACTGAGCCGTTCGGCCTCCGGTTTCTGCCGGTTCTCCCGCAGGCGCTTGTACACGTTTTCGACGTCCACGATCGCGTCGTCCACCAGTGAACCGATAGCAATGGCCATACCACCGAGACTCATTGTGTTGATAGTCAATCCCATATAGTGCAGCGTAAGAATGGAGACGAGCAGTGAGATAGGCAGTGTCACCAGCGAGATCACCGTTGTACGTACATTTGCCAGGAACAGGAACAGGACGATCACCACGAAAATACCGCCTTCAAAAAGCGACTTCTTCACGTTGCCGATCGAACTTTCGATGAAACGGCTTTGGCGGAAAATGTCAGTAGACACTTTCACGTCGGCAGGCAGGTTCTT